>Ga0302320_10009413_pt1 | contig 21017 bp, 23 predicted proteins | sample Bog_T0_3_FD_202130 | JGI IMG/M metagenome (GOLD analysis project Ga0302320, IMG submission 202130) | Peat permafrost microbial communities from Stordalen Mire near Abisko, Sweden - Bog_T0_3 | ecosystem: Environmental > Terrestrial > Soil > Wetlands > Peat | place: Sweden: Abisko, Stordalen Mire...
CCCAGAATCAGACCTAAGCTCATACCATGAGAACGACAGCTTGCCCAAGGAAGTAACCGAAGGGCGCACACTATGCAAAGCCGTTGGCTTTGACGCGGTAAGCCCGGTCGTAGCGAGCGCCAGCGCGCCCGCCCCATCCCTCGCAAGGTGGCGCGCCCCCGTTGCATCCCCCCGCTGCGCCGCCTGGCGCATTGGGGCCAGCCCCAACCCCTGACAGGGAGGCGCGCCGCCCCCCTGTACCCCGCCGAGAGCAGACCGACATGGCGATCTTTCATCTGGACGTGAAGCCGATCAAACGAAGCGCCGGGCGCAGCGCGACGGCAGCGGCGGCGTATCGGGCGGGGGAGGCGATCACGGACGAGCGCACAGGGGAACGGTTCGACTACACGCGCCGCAAGGGCGTGGAGCACAGCGAGATCGTGTTGCCGGAGCGCGCGCCAGACTGGGCGCACGACCGCGCGCACCTGTGGAACGCGGCGGAGGCGGCGGAGAACCGGAAGAATGCGCAGACAGCGCGGGAGGTGGTGCTGGCGTTGCCGCACGAACTGGACGCGGGGCAACGGCGCGCGCTGGTGGAAGGGTTCGCGGCGTGGCTGGCAGAGCGGCACGGGGTGGCGGTTGACGTGGCGATCCACGCCCCCGCGCGGCAGGGGGACGAGCGGAACACCCACGCGCATTTGCTGGCGACGACGCGGCGGTTGGGGGCGGAGGGGTTCGGGGAGAAGACGCGCGAGTTGGACGCGCGGGAGACGGGGGCGGCGCAGATCACGGCGTGGCGGCAGGAATGGGCGCAGGAGGTCAACCGGAACCTTGAGCGGGCGGGGGTGGCGGCGCGGGTCGATTGCCGCAGCCATGCCGCGCGGGGGGAAGATCGGGAAGCCCTGTTGCATCTGGGGCCGGAAGCGACGGCGATGGAGCGGCGGGGCGATGACAGCCGGATTGGCGAGGAGAACCGGCAGCGCGCGGCGCGGAACGGCGCGCGCCCGTCGCGGCAGGGAGAACGCGGGGGGGAGCGGGACGGGAAAGAGGGGGTGCTAGGAAGGGAAGGGCAGCCGACGGCGGAGCGAGTCACGGCGCTGTGGCGCGGGGCCGACAGCGGCGCTTCGTTCGAGGGGGCGTTGGCGGGGGAAGGGTGGACGCTGTGCCGGGGCGAGCGGCGACCCTTCGTTTTGGTGGACGCCCAGGGCAAGACGCACAACCTCACGCGCTTGATCGAGGGCGTGAAGACGGCGGAGGTGCGGGAGCGGCTGAAAGGGCTGGCGCTGCCAAGCGTGGCGCAGGTGGCCGAGGCGGGGCGGCGGGCAGCGCCGGAGCCGGAGGCGAAGCGCGAGCCGGAACAGAAGCGCCCGCAGGCGACCAAGGGGCCGCAGCAGCCGCGCAAGCAGAGCGAGGCGCTTGTCGCCGCGCGCGCCGCCGCCGCCGGCCAGGTCAAGCCCGCCCCCGTTTCCGTGGACAGGGCCGGACTTTTCGTTGCCGGTGCTGCGGGGGACGCGGGCATGGGGTTGGTTGATTTTGTGTCCGGCTTCCTTGCCGGAGGCGGCAAGCCGCCGCCGACCAGCCAAGCGCAGCAGCTTATCGCGCAGCGCAAGGCGCGCGCCGCGCTGGACAATATCCGCGACAGCATGGAACGCGGCGAAGGGCTGAAACGGGAGGACGTGCAGAACCTGACACCGGCCCATCTGGAGAGCCTCAAGCTGCGGGGCGACGATTACATGCGCCAACTGATCGAGGGCATCCAGCGTGACCGCAGCCGAGAGTCTGAGAGGGACAGGGAACGGTAGCGACTTACCGCCCGCCTCGCGGCGGTAAGTCAGGGAGGAGCGGGGAGAGCAAAAAGCGCGGCGCGCCGACAGGAGCCGCGTGCTTCGCGTTGAAGAAACGCACGCGGGGAAAGGGCCAGAGCGCCACTCAGGAAATCGTCACCCGTTATCTGGCGCTATGTCACCGCCCGACGCGCGATCTCGGCGGTTGGCTGGACGAACTGGACAGGGACAAGGGAACGGTCGCCGGAGGGGGACGGCAATCAAGATCGGGAAAGAGCCGATACGCCACAAGAGAAGCCGCCGAAGCTTATCTTGCCCTGTGCCGCGCGCCGCTGCGCGACTTACGCAGTTGGCTGGTGGAATTGGACAGAGACAAGGGCGCTGGCGTAGGACTGGGAAGGCGACAAATAACAAGAAGAGGGCAAGACTATGCTTCATCCACGACAGAAAGCCTTATGGGGGAATGCCTCCCCCTTCGCCGTCACTCATTGTCAAAACTGCGCGGCGGGCTGGACGCGCAAGGGCACGGAAGGCGGGACGCTCACGGTTTGCTTGCTCGATCGCGAGCCGGTGCTGGCCGATATGATTGCCTGCGATCGGTTCGAGCCGAAGGAGGCGGAGGACGATCCTATCGAGCGCCGCTTGCCGTAGCGGCCTTCCGCCAGGCCGCGCGGCTCAAGACCGCGCGAGTCGCCGAGCGTCCGCGCGCCGCCTTCGTCGGTGCCGCGCGGGCGATGTGCTCGGCGCAGAGGATCGACTACAAGGCCGCCTGTCACGGCAAGATGACGTGGGGGGAGTATTACAGGAGGTGGGAGAACGGGTTATCATTGTGATATGAGTCTGGTCACCATAGTTGCGGCATATTCCGTTGCGAACTACCGCCCGATAAAAGATGCCTCATCGTGGACATGTCCAGCACTCGCAAGCGGAGCTTTTCCATGTCGGATGAACCAAGTAACAATTCCGCCCCGCTCTCGGTCGATGACCAGATAAAAATATACAACGTGTTTCGTGAATACGTAAAACGCGAAAACGACAATATCCACAACAGACTATCAGCAATACTAACGATTCATGGATTCCTTTACGCAACCTATGGGTTTACGCTCCAAAAAAAAGCAGAAATCATACAGAAAATTTACTGTGGCCTCATGCCAGAGATGCTAGATATGCATAAATTGCAGCATGAAACTGTATTTCAACTTAATCTATTTCTTGTATGTATAGCAATGCTAGGAATTGCAATAAGCCTAATCGGGTTGCGATCAATCCATGCTGCAAAAATGGCCGCAAATAATGTATGGGAAATATTTAATATACAATACAACCCGTCGAAGCTTCCACGTGAGATGGTGCCGTCATCATTACCAGAGCCGAAGGCAAATGAACTATGGAATATTGGTAACTGCTCACCCTGCCGCATAAGCCCTTGATTGAGCGAGGGAAGATTGGATGGCTTGGAAGGCGTGGGTGCCTTGTTTGGCGGCGGTGCCGATAACCGAGCGGGCGGCGGCGTAGAGTTCGGAACCCCATATTGAGCGGAAGCCGCCCGTGACTTTCCTGTAGGTCGCTGTTGGACGCAACGCTCTTTCCGAGCTGTTGTTATCGGGGGCGAGTTCGGGATGTTTCAAAAACGTGAACAGCGACGCGCCGTGCTTTCTGTAGCGTTTCTGCAACCGCTTCGCATCCTTGTGTTCGACGGGCAGCGCCAGAATCTCTTTCAGATCACGCTCCAGTCGTTCTTTCAAAGCAAGGCGCGTTGCTGCGGTCAACTTGTCCTGGCGTTTGGCGATCACGAAAGCGCGCAGAACCAAACGCTTCATGCGCGGCGCAAACACGGCATCTCCAGCCTCACACGCATAGCGGCAATCGCGCAATTGATGCGCCAAACACACCTGCCATTCTTCGGCGTAGCCTTGCTGCGCTCCGTATAAATCCGATACCCACAGAGCGGGTCGATGATCGCCCAGAACGTCTTCGACAACCTGACTTCCTCGACTTCGCCTTATAACATGCAGGACGATCTCGTCATTTTGGAACACCCAGTTCCACCAGTTTTTGCCGTTCATTCGGATACTGGTTTCATCCGAATAGATCACGCGAGATTTTCGGAGCCGCGCCAGAATGGCGGTGACATCGCGATCAAAACACGGCTTCGCACGGCGCAGCACCGCATCCAAAGCGCCCTCGCTGATGCCAAGCCCAAACAAATCGCGGAACAATCGCGCCAGCCGTTCGTAACTGATGGCGTGCACAAAGCGCAGATACACCGCCAGAGCCGTGATGTTCATGCTGAACGGCGAGCCTTTTTGCAATCCGTCCGGCACACAGATCGGCGTCGTTTTCTTCGCGCAGCAAGGACACGCGCCGCCGTAAATCTCGACCCGCGTGACACGCGGCTTGATCTCGGGAATGTCGATCTTATCGTAGGCTTCGCGCAGCGTTTGATTTTCTTCGCCGAGATTGGCGTGGCAATGCTCGCAGGTCTTCGCCATCACGCGCACAACCTCGTCGGGGTTCTCTGCCAAGGGTCGGTTCACGCCTTTGCGCCCCACGCTACCCTGCCGAAGCCCTGTCCGTTTCGCTTTGTTCTCGTCCTGGTTTTTGTTTTTCTTGAACCCTTTGGACGGCGGCACACTGGAATTGCCAGAGTTTTTGGGAGGCTCGTTCAGTCGAGATTCAAGTTCGGCGATGCGCTTATCCTGCTCCTTGACGCGAACCTCCAGCGTCTCAACCTGCTTCATCAGCAGGCGGATCATCTGCTTCAAATCCCCGCGAGAACAGCGGTCAAGGTCTTCTTCCAGCGCCATTCATAGCTTGAATCACACCAGATTCCTTACGTCAAGAGGGGTGAGCAGTTACGAATATTGTTACGAGCCAAGGGAGACGAATTTATTTGCCTGGCGTGACAGGAGGAGGACTAAAAGAGCCTGTAAGCTATGGGGTTTATCTGGCAGAATGGATACCTGTTGCATTAATGATAAGCTGGACGTTTGCGATAATGATACAAATTATTCCAAAAACAATGAAATTGTTCATGTAATTTATGCGCCAGTGTTCCGCTATATCCCGTATCTGTAATCCAAAATCAGGACATCACATGTAGTCTAGAACTCGTCGATAATTTTTGATTTCAGCCTCATTTATACAACGATTCTCTGGTGGTCTTGACGGATCGGCCACACACCTTGCAATAGCTGCTTTTGTTGCGCTCTTATCTGTTGCCTTATCATCCAGCACAACTATCACAGATGAGACCAAGGCTAGCGCGAGGCCGCCAGATATTCCCATAGCCAAGCCCTTAAGTGTAAATTTATCAAGTTCATTCACTGTATACCTCAAAAGAAAAGTTAAACAAAAACCAACAACACATTTATCACAGTACAATCTAAACGGTCAATTATTAAAACACATCCATCAAATGAGATTGGTTAATCGGGGACAAGGACAACTGATAGCGTTGTGTGCGCAAGTTAAGACTCTTGCACCAAAAATCAGCCCTTGGAATCATTGGGCTTTTCCGGTGCATGAGTCTGGTGCAGATTACCCCCATGATTTACGGCTATGCACGGGTATCCACTGACGGGCAGAGCGTTGACGCGCAGGTGCGCGCGCTTCGCGCCGCCGGCTGCAAGACGGTGTTCCGCGAGGTGGCGAGTGGGGCCAAGACCGACCGCGCCAGTCTTGCCCAGCTTGTGGCGCAGCTTGCAGCCGATGACGTGCTCATGGTGACGCGACTCGACCGGCTGGCCCGCTCGACGCGCGACCTTCTCAATACGCTGGCGACGATCACCGCCAAGGGTGCCGCCTTCCGCTCCCTTGGCGACGCATGGGCCGACACCACCACGCCGCACGGACGCCTGATGTTGACAGTGCTTGGCGGGCTGGCGGAGTTCGAGCGCGAGTTGATCCGCAGCCGGACGAGCGAGGGGCGGGAACGTGCCAAGGCGCGGGGGGTCAAGTTCGGCCCGAAGCCGAAACTGACCGACCACCAGAAGCGCGAGGCGATCCGGCGGCGGGAAGCGGGCGAGCCGGTGCGCGACATCGCCCGATCCTTCAACGTCAGTCATAGTACGATTTCAAGAATCGAGAACTAGGACTGTTACTGCCCGCATTAACGGGATTTGCCAGAACCATTATGAGCGGGCCGATTAACAACGTACCCCTGCCCCGGTTTTGGCGTAGGAGGCAGGGGTTTCCCTTGGATTGAAGTTCGTTCCTTGCCAGTATCGCCGCCACGAGGGCCGACGATCCCATATTCACCCGATACCGGTGCACTTTCCCCGGGCTTGTAGACTTCAGACATGCGATAAGTTCCTGCGGTTGGGAGCTACACGATATGACGCTGTTTTATACCAGCGTCATATCTCACTATGCGGCGATAGACCTGGGTCGCGGACATTCAAAAAATGTCCGCGCGACGAGGGATAGCCGCATAGGGGATTGAAGGATGGGGTTGGGGGGGATCGTGTGAGCCAAAGGGACAATGCCGCCATCCGTAACCGAGATGAGATCGCGGACGCGATCCGCACTTTCACGGCTGCGCAATGGGTTAGGCTCCATAAGGTTGCCAACTCCTATAGATACGCCATGACACCAGAGGATTTGTTGCAAGAGGCGTTCAAGCGCGCGCTGGAAAAAGATGGTCGGAATTGTCCCTCTGATGTGGATGTCGTTAGGTTTCTTGCCGAAGCAATGCGTAGCATTGCTAATGGCGAGATTGAGAAGGAAAAAGCCAGACCTTTTTTGGTGACAATCGCTAGTTGCGGCGATCAAGAAAATGAACACGAAGACCCGCCTGATCCCGCCGTCGGAGTCGAGGATTGGCTTGCTCGCGAGGAGCATGCCGCCAGAATCCGTCTGGATATAATCGCGTTATTCAATGACGATTCAGTCGCACGCGATATAGTCGAAGGCAGAATGGCAGATATGACTGCTGATGAATTGCGTGAGCTAACAGGACTCGATAAGACGGCATACGCGAGCAAGCTAAAGCTGATCCGCAGGAGGATCGATAACAAATATCCTAAGGGATGGGAGCTATGACCGGAAAAAACATCGATGAGCGAGCCACGCTCAACCGGCTAGCTGACCTCATTGTCGAAGACATTATGAGTGCAACGGATGAAGAAGTATTATCAGAATTTAGGAACACTCAAGGTGATCCACTTCAGCATGCGGTGGACATGCGAAATGTTTTTGAAAAAACGATCATTGCTATGAACAAACAGCGGCTTGTAGCGGCTCGTATTGGTGTAGACGTTTATAGACGCAAGTGCATTGTGCAACCATCTAAGGTTATTGATATGGACAGTGCGCGTAAAATGCTTGGTAATGTGCTGGAATCGTCCACACAAGAGCATCAAATCACACTTGCGGCTCGCAAGGAAACCGAGATGTCTGACGCAGATGTCATTAGTATGATTGAAGATATTAAAGAGCTTGGAGTTAACCCCTCAGACGGTAAGAAGGGCTCTTAGGTGTGGAAAACATCTCAATAGCTGAAAGGCTTTTGCAAGAACTTGGTATTACAGAGCCAAAAGAGATTGACATTGAAGCAATCGCCTATCATGTAGGGGCGATAATCAGATATCGGCCACTAGATGGCTGTGAGGCACGCATTATTGGTAGTGGAGATCGAGCAATAATTACTGTTAACTCGCGTAGTTCATATCGACGCAATAGATTTTCTATTGCGCATGAACTAGGGCACTGGCGTCATCATCGTGGCTCTCGCCTCGTTTGTCGTGCCGAGGAAGTTAGGGGACGTGAGGTAACCTCTCCAGAGCGGATCGCAGACGACTACGCATCGAATCTTTTACTGCCAAATTATTTATTTAAACCAGTTGCGCGACGGTATCAAAAACTTGATCTCGCGACAGTTAAAGCAATTACGGACATATTCGATGTAAGCTATACAGCAGCAGCGATTCGCCTTGTTGAAACGAACCATACACCAGCATTGCTAATCTGCCACGGGTTAACGGGACGTAAATGGTTTGTTCGAAATTCAAGCGTCCCATCCCGCTGGTTTCCTCGCGATGACCTTGATAGAGACAGTTTTGCATTTGATATTCTTCATGCGGGTCATTCCGACGACAGAATGCCCCGTAAGATTGGTGCCGCGGCATGGTTTGATCGCTGGGAGGCTTCGCGCTTTGAGGTTTATGAGCAAAGTATGCGTACAGGCGATAATGAAGTACTTACATTGATCCTCATTCATGAGGAAGAGATGCTTGATGAGCAGAATATTTGGCGTAAATAGGGACTAGAGAATTATATTGAGTCCTTGCCGCAATCATCAAGGCATCAAAAACGAACAATTATGCAACGAACAGCTCCGCTTGTGCCTCGGGCCGTTTGCAGGCTTTCGGGAGCAGTGCGGCGATAGGCTCCGCGCCGACGTTCGCCAGTTCCTTCGGTTCCATCTTGTAGAGGCCGCCGCCATAGACGCGGCCCTCGCCGAGCAGGGTTTCCGGCTTGATCGCGTTCAGGAACTCCCACACCTTCCGTTTGAGCTTGGGATTGCTTTCGAGCGCATGCGCGAGCGGCGGCTTGGGGTAGAGCATGAGATAGACGTTCGCTGTCGTTGCCCGCGAATGGTTCAGGATGAAGCGAAAAGGCCGCCCGCTTTTCACGTCGCCCCGGCCCATGTAGGTGCAGACGAAGGGCGCGGGCGGGCGGTTCTCTTGCGCGTACCAGGGCGACCGGAAGCGGCAGAGATAGCGCTCGGACACCGACGGCTTGCCGGTTTGCAGATAGGCCCAGAGGGACGGGTAACGCTGTTTGATCTCACCTTCGGGCAGGCGACAATCCAGGATGAATAATTGCCGCTCAAGCCTCGGAACGCCGTCCTGATCCGCTTCAATCTCGTCCGTCGGGACATAGCGCGGCCCCGGCAGGATCGGCTTGAACAGCTCCGGCGGCAGTCCGTGTTCCGCGATCTGCGCTCGGTTCATGATGAAAAAGGAGTTGTCGCCGGTCGCGAGGCCGCGCTGGATTTTGAAGAAGTCGGACAGTCTCAGGCCCGTGGCGGCTTCCCGCACCTCGGATTCGGGAAAGCGCGTCCACTTCGCCTCTGTTTGCAGGGCGCTGGCCGCGACCGAGAGCCGCCGGGCCGGGTGGGCGAGCGTTCCGCCATAGGTGAATTCGACCTGGTGCCCTGCCGCAGGCCGCCGCTTGCGAAACCACACGACCGCCGACGACACCAGCGCGTCGCCGAATTGTACGTCGTTCGGATCGAAACGCTGAATCTGCAACAGCTCGACATGGTTCAGCAAATAGCGCTTCACCGCGACGCCATAGTTCACGTCCATGAACTCGCTCGGTATGAGCCACCCGGCAATGCCGTCGTCCGCCAGCCAGGCGTGGCAAAGCGCGAGGAAATAGCAGTAGAGGCCCGCCAAGCCCCCGACCTTCACACCGCAGGCCTTGGCCGTTGCCGCCTGTAGCCGAGCCTTGTCGGCGCTGTCCATGTGGTGATGACGGACATAGGGCGGATTGCAGATGATGAGATTGAACCGACCGGCAGGCTTGGGCGCTTCCGCCGTGGTGAAATCGCCCAGCGTCAGCTTCAGGTCATGGCCACGCCATAACGCGCGCGCCGGTTCGCCATAGTGCGGATCGATCTCGAAGCCCGCCGCCCCGGCGATCCGGTCGCTTGGGAACGTGCGCAGCAGCGCCGAATAGAACGAACCAGTGCCGATAGCCGGATCAAGGAAGCGCACCGGAACGTCCGGCGGCAGCAGTGCGCGGGCATGGTCAAGCACGTCCGTTGCTAGTGCCGTCGGTGTGGCAAACTGGCCGAGCTGGTTGCGCTCTTTCTGCGTCTTGCCCGCATCGCAGGTTGCTTGCAGGACGAGTCGGCGATCTTCTATCGGCGTAATGGCGTCCATTTTTTACAGCCCGAATGCAGCAAGTTCATCGATCCGATGTTCCCAAACCCAATCTATCCCTTCGGCGGCTTCATAACCAAGATAGCCGCTGTCGAAATAGCCACACAGGAACAGGATGAAGCGGACGCCCTGCCCGTGACTGGCGCGGAGCTGGGTGATTTTCTGGGCTTCTTCCTTGCGGCGCTTGTTGACGTTCGTGAAGTCACCCGCCGATTTCGCCTCGATCAGAAGCGGTAGCTCTCCCCGTCGCGCCGTGGCGGGCATGACGACGGTATCAATCGGAATGTTGACCGTCTCCCCCGTCCCTTCCTGCTTGACCGGCACGTTCAGTCGGAAGCTGTAGGTTCCTGGTGACATGGTGTTAAATTTTCCGCCAGGCGGCGCTTTCTGGTAGCCCCGCGCTTCCAGCCATGCGGCGATCCCGGCAAGCTGGCGCTGTTCCTGAGCGTTGCGGATGATCGGGTTTGCCACGGAATTGCACAGCCGGTCGGCGACGATAGTTGCGGCGCGATGCCCCTCCCCTTCGGTGGGAGCGCGCTCCGCTTCCAGCCAGGCGAAAATATCCGGGTCGGCCATCTTTTCAATGATCGCGCCGATCTTGAGCAAATCGGCGTGCAAGGCGGCGGCGGACATGCGCGGCGGCAGGGTGCCCTCTTCCATACAGCCGACGAGGTTCTTGGACACGCTGGCCAGCCCGACCAGGCGGTCGACCGCAATCGGGGGGCAGGTCGACATGCGGAGCGTCGGCAGCACCTTGGGATGCGCCCGCAGCATCTCCGGCTTCACGTCGGTCAGGTTCGCGGTCAGGCGCAGAGTTTCCTCGACATCAGCCGTGACCTTCACCCGTGTTTCGCGGAACGCGACCGGAGCGAACTTCATAAACCAGTCGTTGTACATATCGACCGACTGGAGAATGTCCGCCTTCCAACGATCCGGTTTGTCCCGATTGACGCCCACTTTGCCCCCGCTTCTTGGTCGACATGTCGACGTCGACCTTTTAGCAGCCCCCTCCCCTGTTGTCTCGCAGAATCCCAATTGGTAGCTGGTGGAGGTGGCGAAGGAACCCCATATCTTGATGGAGACAGGGGCCGAGGCGTTGTCAATGTGGAGCCGTGGCATTGAGCGGTTCGCTGCTGACACATGTACCAACACCGCGACCCCGCACGGGTAGCGGTATTTAAGGAGGGTTCATCATGGACGATGATCAGTTGTTTGTAGAGCAACGGCCACAAGGTGACTACGCGGTTAGAAAGGGAAACTCAAAAAGAGCAAGTGCCGTCCGTCCCACGCAGGCGGAAGCCATCGCGCGGGCAGAGGAACTAAACCCTGACAAGCAGCCACTCGTTGAGCGGGTTCGCAATACAAAGCGCGGCACACGGGATCATTGGCGCAGACCGTGACGGAGCCTACGACTGTCGCAAAAAGCAAGGGTTTTGACACAGCCCACCACCCGCCGCGATCACCCGCTTGCCGACCTGTCGCGTACACGGGGTCATTCCGGCATCATGGGAACTTGAATGTTACAAAAATAAGTTTTCTCATTTTGTTCCGCGCGACCAGGCCGCAAGGTCGGTTGCCTTTTCGCGGCGACGGTTACGGGCTTGGCGTTTTGTACCGTTCCAACATGGCCGTCGAGATGTCCGGGGAGGACGGCCATATGCCGCGCTTTCCTCCGGCATGGCGCTGGTAACGATCCAGCGCGTTCAAGTCCGGTTGCACCGGCTTGTCGCCGTCGAGAAAGACCACGCCAACCGCTGAACTCGGCAAGCGGCTTATGAAGTCTTCCGCGTCTTCGATCATGCGGCGTATCCGGCGGTGCAAGTCGGGAACGTCAATAGGCTGTTCCGTTGCCAGCACCCGAAACTCTGCGGCGGTAAAGCGGCTGTGGCGCGTGATTTCGGCAAGCATTTCTTCCGGCGTCGTGCCGGGGAACTTCCCGACCGCCGCGCCGACCACGGCCCCCAGCGGCAGGATGGTTTCGTGAATCGTCACCAAGTCCATCACGTCGCGCGGGACGCGCCGATCCGCCGCCGCCGAGGCTTTGTTGGTGGCAAGGTCAACCGGATGCAGCACATAGCCGAAGAGATCATCCGGCTGTGTGGGAAAGAAGCGGAAATCAGCGTCCGCCACCCATTCAAGCGCCATCTTTTCGCCAAGCCCTTCAACAAGGACTTCGCGCTTGCCGGTGCGGATTTTCGGGGTGTCCAGCTTGAGCCCCGCGTCACGAAGAGCCGCCATATCTGCGTCGGCGGCAGTCGCAAGGCGTTCCTCGGAGTCTTGGAAAATATCAATGTCGCCAGAAAAACGCGGCCCCGCGCGGTTGAGCGCGATCCCTCCCGCAATGTAACTGTCGGGACTGCGCTGCTTCGCCAATAGCCGCAGGACGTGAGATTGAAGGTTAGTGAGGGGCATGGCAGATTTCTTCGATCCGTTCGGCAAGCCGTCGTCCCGTCATGCTGCCATGCGTTCGGAGAGCCTGCGTAATCGCCAGAGCATCGGCAGGGGTTGGTTGTTCAACGGGACGCATATTCCACAGAGCGACTGCGCCGTATTCTTTGAATGCGGTTCGATAGAGCGTCTCTATCTCTTTCTGTTGGTCGATCATATCCGTTGTCCGCTTTATCAGCTTCCTGCTTAGTCCTGAAGACTACCACATTCAACCACAGAACGCCACCCTAGCCCCCCGCCTTTTAGGGCGTTCCCCCTTCGGGGCGGGCTGTCGTGCTTCGCATCGAGCCGCGAAAGGCGCGTCTCGCCCCTTCGGGTGTCCATCCCTAACGCAACCGGTCAACCAGAAAGACGGTTGACCGGACAAAAGGCTATCCGCCGCCGACGCGGCGCAGCGGGAACCATAGGGCGTTGCCCTCAAGGTTCCCCAGCAAGGGGCTTCCGCCCAGCTTCCTCCCTTCGCTGCGCTGCGGTCGTGCAGCCGGTTCCCCGCGAAGCCCCTTGCTCCCTCCTTACCCAGTCTCGCCGACGGGCAAGGGTGCAGCGCGAGGCTGCACCCGACAACCAACAAGAAGGGAGAATACCCAATGACGGATACCCCAACATTCACCAAGGGCGACCTTTTCCAGTTTACGGGAACCGAGAATTGGTATCGTCACGGACTGGTTCGCACTGTCCTGTTCACCGACGGCGCGAAATACGTTGCCGACAAAGGCGGGGCTTATTGGTTACTCAATGAGATTGCACTGGCGCAGCGGTACGAAAAAGCCGTTATCGCCGAAAGTTTCCAGTTTTGGAAACTGACGGTTAAGCCCGACCGGACGGCGACGCTCACTTGTGAAGACGGCAACGGCCACAGGGTGTTGACCAAGGACATTCCGTTTACCGACTTCCCGCTTGAGGAAATCAACTTCTACGTCACCAACAACACGATCTTGCTGCCGAGCGAGTATTGACCGGCAGGGACAGGGGCCGCCGCCAAGGTGGCCCCTGCCCTTTCGCTCTTGGGGGCGGTGCGCCCCCGCCGCGTGGCATCCCCCACTTATCGAAGTCCCTACACAGCGAATAGTATACTATTCAATAAGTCACCTATCTTGACGCACGACTATTCTAAGAGTAGGCAGTGTCAGAACGAGGGGGAACCGATGAAAGTCATTGCAACCGCGAGTCTCAAGGGCGGGGCTGGCAAAACGACCCTGACCTTGCATTTGGCGACGGCAACCGAACACTCAGGGTTGCCGAGCGCCGTTGTTGATCTCGACCCCCAGCAGGCCGCCGCCAAATGGAGCGACGGCAGAGACGCCGCCCGCCCGACCGTCGTGTCCGCTATGGCGTCGCGGTTGCCGCGCGTCCTGACCGAGCTAGAGCGAGACGGGGCTGCGCTTGCTTTCCTCGACACGGCGGCTCACGCCGAGGCGATCTTGACCCACGCCCTCGATGCCGCCGATTTTGTGTTGATCCCGTGCCGCGCGACCGCCATCGACATTCAGCACCTTGCCGTGACCGGCCAGCTTGTCGCCGCCCGTGGCAAGCCCGCCGCCGTCATTCTGAACGCCGTCAACGAGCGGTTGGCCGAGTACGAGCAGGCCCGCCGCGCCGCCGTGAATATGGGGCTGACCGTTGCGCCGGTTTCCATTTCCAACCTTGTCGCCTACAGCCGCGCCCTGACCGCCGGACAGGGCGTCACCGAATTCGAGCCAACTGGCAAGGCCGCGCAGGAAATCCTGAATCTCTTGCAATGGATTAGTGGAATCCTCTATTTGTCCGATAGTAGACTAATCGAGAAGTCAAAAAGCAACGCCTAGCCGGAGTCCTCACCCATGAGCAAACCGCGACCCAACACCGACCTCGCCGCCATGATTCCGACCCGCCTTGCGCCGCCGCCGACCCACGCCCAGGACACCGCCGAGCGCCCCGTCAGCCATCGGCAGGCAAACCGACTGGCCACCATCATGGTTGCCGGACATTTCGCGGCGGACGTGTCTTTTGCCCTCAAAGGGCTGTGCAGCCACATGAGCCTGAAGAAGGGGCAGCGGGTCACGGTGCAACTCGCTCTCGCCGAGGCGCTCAGTCTTCTGTTCGACCGTTACGGCGTCGCGTCGCCTGAAGGTTTGCAAATTGCAGACACCGAAGCCCATACAAATACGAAAATGCGCAGGGAACGCGCCGGTGCTCGCCCATAAATCATAACCATCAGATAATAAACGGATATTTTCGTAGAGTTGTCGGATAGTAGACTATTTGAAAACTCGCGAAGTGCAATTGGCGAGGGGGCTTGCAATAAGAACGCAGATCATCAAGGATCGTCGTCATGACGGATGAGCCAAAACCTTTAGGCGATATAATATCTAAAATTGCCGCAGGCATAAAGCCAAAGAAAGCTAAGCCGGTGAGCCGTGTAAATACGCGGCTTATCGAAAGCAGCGTCGCTATTCAGGCCGACGATCCCGAAACTATTCTCTTTCAGCACTCTGTTTTCTGTCAGACCAGCTTGCCCTACCGCGACCCCGGCCAAGAGGCGCTCGTGTGGGAGCGGATCAACGGCAATATCCATCTTGAGGTCAGCGCGGGCAAGGCGATGGACCCCGAAAAAGGTCGCCTTGTTCAACTTGGTTTGCCGTGGGGAGCTAAGCCCCGCCTGATCCTTGCCCATCTCAACGCCGAAGCCTTGCGGACAGGTTCCCCCGTTATCGAGGTTGAGGATAGCTTAACCGCCTTCGTGAAGCGGCTTCGCCTCGATAGTCATGGCCGCAATGTGCGGACAATCAAGGATCAATTGGCGCGGCTCTCCGCTTCGCGGATTTGTCTCGGCATTGTCGCAGGCGGACGGGCGTTGACCATCAATTCCCAAGTCGTGACGGCGTTCGACATCTGGTTTCCAAAGGACGAACGGCAGCGGGTGCTTTGGCCTAATACTATACAGCTTTCGCATGAATATTTTGAAAGTCTTCAAAAACACGCAGTTCCTCTTGATGACCGCGCCGTGTCCGCCTTGTCTCATTCAGCAATGGCGCTGGATGTTTACGCATGGTTAGCGCAACGGCTGCACCGCGTTAATCCGCATAAGCCGCAGTTTGTGACATGGGCCGCCATCAAGGCGCAATTCGGCTGGCACTATGGCCGCATGGACAATTTCAAGGCCGCTTTCCGCAAAACCCTGTCGGAAGTGCTGACCCAGTACCGCGCCGCCCGGATCGAGATGGACGACGAAGGACTGCGGCTGCGGCACAGCCTGCCGCCGATCAAGGGCCGGATCGGCCTCACGCCGAAAGCCTGACTCCCCCCAAAACCACGGCCACATCCTAGTGACGGCGACCCCAACCGGGCGCGGCCACGACCGCGTAACCATTTTGTCGCATGTTTATAAACTATGGGAAAAAACGAGTTATCCACGATCACTTTGTAGGGGCATCCACGATCACTTTGTAGGAGGGACTCGGCAAAATCCACGATCACTTTGTAGGAGAACCCTATAGTAGTACCTATAGCCTCACCGGTAGCTGTCAGCCGTTCGCGGTGGATAACCCGCCCGCCGCTGAATTCGGAACCGCGCAAGGCGCGGCAAGCTATGCGAAGAGGGGGAGGCACAGCCTCCCCCTGTGACCCCCTCCGATCTGGCAAGGCCAATGACGGCAAAGGAGTCGGGGAGGGGTTCTAGGAAGAGAAGGGCTTGGCAGGGTTCATCCTTGACGCCACCCGCTCCCAGACGCTCACAGGAAGGCCGTAGAGCGTGGGAAGGCGGCTTCCGGCTACCCACCTAGCCGCAAGGCATCCAGAGGCCCCGTGGTGACCGTCTGGCGCAGCCGTAGCACGTCGTTCCAGTCCTTGCCGACCGTGGGTACGATCCGGCGGACATTCACCCGACCGGCCAGGGCTTGCTCGGCTTGCGCCGCGAAGACCCGCCCGCCCTTGTCGTTGTCGAAGCCGATCAGGAGTTCCGCCGCCGGATAAGTTCGCGCCAGCCGTTCGACCTGGTCAAGCGTATGCACGGATAGCGCGCCCGCCGTGGAACAAAAAAGCGTGTCTCGCCGCCCGACGATTTGGGCGAGGGACAGGGCATCAATCCCGGATTCCGTCAGCGCGATCTTGGCCGGGTCTCCCCCTTCGACCGGCCCCAGGCCGCACAGAAGCCGCTCGCCGCCCTTGGCGAAGCCCTTGTAGGCCGCGCCCGCAATCTCATAGCCGACGATCTCGCCATCGGGGCCGGTATGGCCGAACAGGACGTTGCCCTTGCGGTCGAGACGCAGCGCCGCGGCATAGGCCTCAACCGTGGCCTGCGCCAGCCCGCGCGCCGCGAGGTAGAGCGGCAGCCCGCAGACAGGCTGCGCCTGTCGCCAGCGCGCGACGACCGGGGCCAGGTCTTTGGTGACCGGGGAACCGACAGAGCGGGGCAGGGGCGGCAGGGCCGCGCCGATCCCCGCCTTTACGAACGGGCGCAGATAGCGCTTGACGTGGCCGAGAGTAAATCCCGCGCCGCGCCTTTGTTGCAGGTATTGCACAATCGTCCCGTTGTCCTTCGTATCGTGCGGGTTGAAATACTCCCACACACCATCCTCGCGCCGCCGCAGGATCAAGACTTCAGCCCCGCGCCGCAGCTTGAAACTGTCCCTTGTGCTTGCCGCCGCGTCACAGACAAAGCCTTCTTCCTGTTCGAGAAACGCCTTGAAATCAAGCCGGATCATGGACTCCAGTTCTTTATCCATGCCGTGACTGTAGCAAGGGACATGGCCCGCGCCAAGCCCGCGCCCCTTTCCTTCCTAGAACCCGCTTTGACTTGGCCCCGATGCCAGCTTTGGCCGCCTAGCCCTGATAATAGGGATTATCGCGCGCCCTGGTGCGGCAGAGGTCGATTTGATAATAAGCGGGCGCATAAGCGGGGATCATGTTCGACAGACCGTTGAGCGTCACCACCATATAGCCGGGATGAAGGCCGTAAAGCTGGTGCGGGGTTATCAGCGGCACCTTGACGGGATTGACGTTCGTGGTCTTGCTGAATGACCGTCCCCGACTGGTTCCCATTGAAGCATTGACCCCGCCGGAACTGGCGGAGACCGGCATCGACGTTCCCCAGTTTTCACCGGAATTGTCGCTTTCGCTCGCGCTGGTTGTTTGCGACAGGCGGGTGGTGTCGCCACAGCGCCGCGACAGCCACTCGGCGGTGGTGATGTCATTGGGCGCGAAAGACGCGACCGCGCCCGCCATGCCGAGGAAGGTTTCCCAGTTGTGGGGATAGATCATCTTGAGTTGGTTCAAATCCTGCAACACCGGCATTATCTGGACGCCGTAGCCGCGCGCGAGCGCCCAGACGGTCGAGATGATGGGCAGATGTCCCAGCGCGAAAAACTCATCGAGCATGAAAAGGGTTTTGGGCTCCCCCGCTTTTCTGGCCCGCAGAACGCCCTGAAGGGCCGAGGTCAAGACCAGCCGCAGCCATTGCGCCTGTTTTTCCATCATGGTCGGCGGCAGGATGACATAGACGGTGATCGGTTCGCGCCGCAACGCGCCGAAGTCAAAACCATCCTGACAAAGATCGTCGGCGATCTCGGTATCGTCAAACGGTTCGGTTTGCCGCTTGGCCGTGGAGGCGATGGACTGAATTTCACGGTTCCAGTCGGTAAACTGCGCCGCCTTGTTGCTCAAGCCTTCCCAGGCGGAGTCCAGGAGGGTCAGGGCCAGGGCGGGCAGGCCCAGGCCCTTATAGTCGTTGCTCTCGTGCGGGGCGACCGAGGCTTGACAAAGCAATTGACGGACGCGGCGCATGGTGGGCACCGGCGGCGGGGGGGGCTTGCCGGGAATCGCCCACACGGGAGCCTTACCCCGCGCTTCCAGAACCGCAAACATGATGAGCGTGGACAGCAACGCGCGCGCGGATTCCGCCCAATGGGCCGGTTCCCGCGCATCGGTCTTGATCAGGGCATCGGCCAGCAAACCGGCATCGGCATTGAAGGACGGCGCGTCGGGATCGAGCGCCGCGAGAGGGTTGAACCCGACGCTTTTCAGATCGTCATAGCCGACGAACTCCTTGCGCACCACGTCGAACGGGTTGATGACGACGACGCGCCCCAACTGACGCCGGAAAGGCGCGGTGACTGCGGCCAGTTCGCCCTTGGGATCAATCACGACAATCGACGAGCCGGACATCTGAAGCAGGTTCGGCATCAAAAGACGGGTGCCTTTGCCCTTGCCGTTGGGGCCGAAGACCAGAACATGCAGCGGCCCGCCGTACCGAATTTTATTAGCGATATTCCCACTCCGCTCGACCAGACGCCCCAGCGCGAGCGCATCGGGCGCGGACGAGCCGAGCACTCGAAGGGGCGGCGAGGCGGGCAGCGCCAAGGCGCGCGACATGGCGCTCAATCCTTGAAAATCGGGTTAAAGCCGCCGGTTCTATCGCGCAAGGCTTCGTCAATTTCCCAATCGTCAGCGGCGCGGGCATCGCCATAGGTGGTGTCGCTTTTGCGCGGATAGACGCGCCTGGCGGGCGCGGCGTTTGGCCCGCCGTCCCCCAGAAGCCCCCCCGTGAGGGCGTTCAAGGCCATGACCAGGACAAACAGCGCGACCACAAGCCCGCCAAACCCCGCGACCGCGACCAGAACAAGAAACGCCACGCCCGCGATGGTTTGCCCGTTCGTATGGATAACGGGCTCGTCGGTAAAGCCAATCGAATACAACACCAACAACAGGACGCCGAACGCGGTCACAGCCCCGGCCAGCGGGAGGACTCGTTGGGTCATCAGACGAACAGAAAACGCGATCCCGCGTTTGATCGACGCGGGAATCCACGGCGCGTCTTTATGATAGGCGCGAATTTGATGACGAAGCCGTGGCAAACAGGCCAGTTCATGCGATCTTAAAGCATGGGCGAATTGGGTTTCGTCTTCGTCGATCAGGTCGAGGCCATAAACATCGGCATAGGCGCGGGTCATGAGACGGGATTGGCGACTGCGCGCCCCGTCACTCGACGGCAAAAGGACCTTCCCCGCTTGGTTCTTTTTGACAAACGCGACCCATTCCCGCATCGCGTCGGCTTCTTCGGCGGAAAAAGTCCAGGCGTTGACGGCGGGAAGAGTCGTCTTGGGAGACATGCCGGAATCCTCGCCGCTTGCGTCCGCTCAGGACGGCTTAACAGGATGTCGCCTTTCCCTTTTCGCCCCCTCTTGCCTCCGCCCGTGGGCGCGGCGCGCCCTTGCAGCGTAGCATGAGCCGAGGCGAAAAAGGACGTCCGAAAGCCGCCTTGGGGGCGTCACCGTCGCCGACCGGCCTTGAAGCGGGGTTTGCCGCCGCCTTATCCTTCGTCCCGACGCGCTTCATGAGGGCATGCAGGGGAAGGCGCGCGTCGGTCACTCCTGGTTGGGAAGGGATATTGCCTATGGCCGCCACCACGCCAACGCCAAAGCTGGTCAAGATCGCGTTCTTCGGGGGCGGCGCGATGGCGATGGGCATCCTTTATGCTGTCGCGGCGAACAATCTCTACAGTTATTTTGGCCGACATCCCGACGTGCCGAGGTTTTTTTCGGGGGAGCAACCGAGGCTGGTGCTGGACAGCGCGGCGTTCGGGGTGGCCGCGTTGTATGCGTGCGCCACGTACTGGGGGAGTCCGAGCAACGTCCTCAAAGGAATCGCGCTTGCCATCTTCGTGGCGACCGCCAGCTATTTGATTCCGCCTTATCTGATGGGCGACCAGACACGGGCGGCTTTTCCCGCCACGCCGACCAGTCTTTTTAACGTCGGCGATCATGTGGCCGTGGGGGAAGCCGATGGCCGTGACGTCGGCGCGCTCTGTAAAATTGCGAACGACCAAGGTAAAATCGTGGACGGCACGGCGTTTACCAAGGCGACCATTGATCCGGGCGTCGTGCTGACGCTGGCACTCGCCGGAGGCGTGGAATCGGGCGGCGTGTGGATCCAAGCTCTCTTTAATGGCCGCGTCGTCAAAGCGTTCTGCATCGTCTCCCAGAATGATATGACCCCAACCACCCGGAGCGCCACGCCCATTGTCCGGCTCACGCCCGCAGGCGGATAGCCGACGAACCCGCCCGCCCCTTTCTCTCCTAGCACCCCGCTTCCCCCGCCACGTTCACGCCATCGGGGAGTGGGAGTCGGGGCGACCGTCGGAAGCGAAAGGAAGTTCGAGCGAAATTCCCTGATAGGGCACTTCGGGATGAATGCGCCCGCGCGCGTCGCGGTGCAGAAGCACGAATCCATAGCGTTCCATCGTCTTGAGCGTGCGCGAGAGATTGGACGCTTTGCGGCCTGTTTGCTCCGCCAATTCTTGCAAGGAGGCGGGATGGGTGGCGGCGATGGTGGCGAGCAACGCGCGGTTCTTGCTGGAAAGCACCTTGGCGAAGCTCTCGGTCGAAGTGAACCAGATTTTTGGTTCATCGGCAGCGGGTTTGGCCTTGCCTCTGGCGATGTCGAGCGTGCGCGCCTTCATGCTTGCATAAGAAGCGATGCCAACTTTGAGTATCGTCATAGCCGTATTCCTTTCTCCCGCAGGACGGCTTCCACTTCCGTCCAGAAATCCACCAGCAGGGTTGTGGCGTCGCGGTAGTCGTAAGGGCGTACCGTGCGGAGCCGATGCTTATGGTCGAAAGCCTCTTCGCCTTTGCCGCCCGGCCCTGAACTGCGGACTTTATGGGCGTTATCGAATCCGAGCAGCCGCTCGCCGTCCGGCCCATGCAAGGTGAGGGAATAATCAAGGCCGTGCGGCTTGGCCTCGGTCACGGGCACAGGATGCACCACAAAGCGCACCCAGTAGCGGGTCTCCGGGTCGATGACGAGCACCTGCCCGTTCAGATCGAGCAGCGTGTCAAGAGAGGGGTCACGCTCCATATGTTATCATTATCACACACTGATAAGTCGGTCAATGGCGACCGAAAAGGGGGCTACAACCCCGCCGCCCTTTCTCTCA
>Ga0302320_10009414_pt1 | contig 21009 bp, 18 predicted proteins | sample Bog_T0_3_FD_202130 | JGI IMG/M metagenome (GOLD analysis project Ga0302320, IMG submission 202130) | Peat permafrost microbial communities from Stordalen Mire near Abisko, Sweden - Bog_T0_3 | ecosystem: Environmental > Terrestrial > Soil > Wetlands > Peat | place: Sweden: Abisko, Stordalen Mire...
TCGGCAGGATCATCGAGGTCCGCTCGTCCTTCCTGCACTCCAGCGACCTCGACCCGGCGAAGCCCATCAGCTGGAAGCGCCAGAACGCGCACTGCGGCGTGGCGGGCGTCATGAACGACCTGGGCCTGCACGTGGCGCACCTTCCCCTGCGCCTCGGCTACAGGCCGAGGAGCGTCTACGCCCAGCTCCAGAAAATCTACCTTACGCGCCCGGAGGGAAAGGGCGGCACCGCCCCCTGCGACACGTGGGACAACGCGCTCCTGCACACGACGGTGGAGATCGCGGGCGAGCCCGTTCCCATGGCGCTCGAGATGAAGCGCATGGCTCCCGGCGAGACCAACACATGGGTGATCGAGATCCTGGGGACGGACCACGGCGTGCGGTTTTCCACGAAGGAGCCGAAGACTCTCTGGACCTACCGCCGCGGGGCCGAGCAGACCTGGGAGCGCACCGACCTCGGGTTCGGGACGCCCTTCAAGGCGATCACGGGCGCCGTCTTCGAGCCCGGTTTCCCGGACATCCTGATGCAGATGTGGGCCGCGTTCCTCTGCGAGCGCTCGGGCCAGCTTGGCGGGCGATTCGGCTGCGCGACCCCGGACGAGGCCGTGACCCAGCACGAGATCTGGGAGGCCGCGCTCAGGAGCCAGAAGGCCCAGTCCGTCGAGCGACTCTAGCCTTGATGCGCCGATCGCAGATCAACAAGGCCTGCAGCGACGCCCTCGCCTGCTTTGCACGGCACTCCTGGGCGCTTCCTCCGAAGCCGAGGTGGGACGTCACCGATTTCGGCCTCGGCGACTTCGATCGTCAGGGCCTGACCGCCGTAAACCTGGCAAGCGAGCCGGAGTACTGCGAGAAGCTCATGTACGCACGCCAAGGCCAGGAGACCCCGTGCCACACCCACGCGAGGAAGAAGGAGGACATCATCTGCCGCGCCGGCGTCCTCTCCGTGTCGCTCTGGCCCGCCCGTCCGGACCGGCTGCTGGCGGGATTTCCAGTCCTGAGTGTCAATATCGACGGAGAACCTGTGGCCGTCGTCCCGGGCAGCCCCATATCGCTCGCTGCCGGCTCGAGGGTGACGATCATACCCGGGGTCTGGCACTCCTTTGTGGCCGCCTCCGCCGAGTGCATCATTGGCGAGGTCTCGACCGCCAATGACGACGTGAACGACAACTACTTCCTCGACGCCAATGTCGGAAGATTCCCCTCGATCGACGAGGATGAGCCCAGGGCCGCGAGCCTCGTATCCGAGTGACGACGCGCTCCGGAATCCTCGCGGGCGGCAACTGGATCCGCGACCACGTGAAGACGATAGACGCCTGGCCGCCCGAGGATGGCCTCGCGAACATCCTGAAGCACGAGGAGGGAAACGGCGGCGGCCCGTACAATGTGCTGAAGGACCTGGCCAAACTCGGGGCGGGGTTTCCCCTCGCCGGGGTGGGCCTGATCGGCGACGACGCCGACGGCAGGGCGATTCTCGCCGACTGCCAGGCAAGCGGCATCGCGACCAGCCAGCTGCAGACGGTCGCCGGCCTGCGCACCGGCAACACCGACGTCATGACCGTCAGGCGCTCCGGCAGGCGCACGTTCTTCCACGAGCGCGGGGCCAATGCGCAGCTGCTTCCGGAGCATTTCGATGTCGCCGGCAGCGATGCGCGCATCCTCTACCTCGGCTACCTGATGCTCCTCGACTCGCTCGATGCGCATGGCCCCGGTGGAGTGCCCCGCGCCCTCGAGGTCCTGGCCAAGGCGCGCGCGGCGGGAATGACGACGGCGGTCGATTGCGTCAGCTCGGCCAGCCCTGAGTTCCGCCGCACGGTGTCCGCCGTCCTTCCCGAGGTGGACATACTGTTCACCAATGATTTCGAGGCGGAGCAGGTCTCGGGCGTGCCGCTTGGGCGCGGCCAGGCGCTGGAGCGGGAGGCCGCTGCGTCAGCCGCGAGGGCGCTCGTCTCCCTAGGCGTACGCAAATGGGCCGTCGTGCATTTCCCCGAGGGCGCCTGCGCGTGCTCGGGCTCCGGGGAAATCATCTGGCAGCCATCCGTGGCCGTGCCGACCGAGATGGTGTCCGGCTCCGCGGGCGCGGGCGATGCGCTCGCAGCCGGGATCCTCCTCGGCCTCCATGAAGGCTGGCCCATGCAAAGGGCCATGGAGCTCGGAACCTGCGCGGCAGCCACATCGCTTCTCCACCCGACGTGCTCGCAGAGCGTCCTCACCACGCAGGAGTGCCTCGCCTTCGGGCGCTCCCACGGCTTCGCGGCATTTGGCTGGAGCCCTTAGCCGGCTTGATCTGTTGGGATACACGAGGGATTAGGCCTTGCCGGGCACCGGGCGTGTCAGTCCAATTTCCTTTGCAAAGGGCGCCCCACTCTTGACTGCATTCCATCCATCTGGCCCCAGAGGAATCACCCGTCTCGCGCTGCGATTCGGCACGATGCTGTTCCTCGGCCTCGGGTCGCTCGCGCGGGCGGCAACGCAGCCAGCGGCCGTCGCCACCTACCACAAGGACATCTCACCGCTACTCGAGGACTACTGCTACGAGTGCCACGGAGACGGCATGGCTAAGGGCAAGGTCGCCTTCGACGACCTGACTGACGCCGACCTTACCACGCGCCCCGACCTTTGGTTCAATGCGCTGCAGAACCTTCGCGCCGACATCATGCCCCCTCTGGGAAAACCCAGGCCAACCCCGGACGAGGAGAAGGCGATTGCCCGGTGGATAAAGTACTCGGCCTTCGGGATTGACCCGAATGACCCGGACCCCGGCCGGGTCACCATCCGGCGCATGAACAGGATCGAGTACGGGCGCACGGTTCGCTCGCTGCTCGGAGTTCCCTATCCGAGCGAGGCCGAATTCCCCCCGGATGACACCGGACACGGCTTCGATAACATCGCGGACGTTCTGTCCATCTCGCCGCTCCTCCTTGAGAAATACCTTCAGGCGGCCGACACGATTATCACCGGCGTGGTGCCGCAGACCTCGCGCGTGACGCCGGAGGTGACGGCGACCGGCCGCGACTTCCGCGACTATGACGGTCCGCAAGACCTCGATGACGGGGAAGACAACGCCGGCAATGCCGAGCGGACCGCGATGGGCAGGCCCATAAAGTACGCGGAAACGGCGACGGTGAGCCATGACTTCGACATAGCCCGCGACGCGAACTACTCCGTGGACTTCAAGCTGGCCGTGCACGGCCCATTCAACTTTGACATAGAGCGCTGCCGGGTCGTCGCCTCGGTCGACGGCGTCCCCTGCTTCGACGAGCCCGAGGGGTGGTTCGACGACAAGGTGATCCAGTTCTCGAAGGACGAGACCTGGAAGGCGGGCAAACACCGGGTTACGATCGCGGTCTCCCCGCTGGCAAAGGCTTCATGGCCGGTCGGCATCGCCGGCAAGGATCCCCGCGAAAAAACGACCCTCGAGGTGCGCATCATCTCGGTGAAGGTGAAGGGTCCCACGGATCCCGCCTCCCGCATCCTCCCGGCCGACTACCTGCGCTTCTTCCCTAAGGGCGAGCCCTCACGCTTTGGTTTCCTGAGGGAGCAATACGCGCGCGGCATACTGCGGGATTTCGCGAGCCGCGCGTTCCGCAGGCCGGTCGACGACCGGACGCTTGAGCGCCTCGTGCGGCTGGCCCGATCCGTCGACACGGCGCCCGGAGGCTCATTCGAGGTCGGCATCTCGCGCGCCATGATGGCGGTCCTATCCTCGCCCCGCTTCATATTCCGGCTCGAGCAGACGGATCCCGCGGATGCAGGCGCACGGTTCCCGAGGCTCGACGAGTACTCCCTCGCGTCGCGCCTGTCGTACCTGCTGTGGTCGACGATGCCGGATGCCCGGCTCACAGAGCTCGCGCGAAAGGGCCAGCTCCGGGCTAACCTCCACGCTGAGGTGCAGCGAATGCTGGATGACCCCCAGTCGTCGGCCTTCGTGCGCAACTTCACGGGACAGTGGCTCCAGGCGCGGGACGTCGAGTTCATACCGATCAACGCACGGGCCGTCCTCGGGCTGCCCGCAGAAAGAAAGCCCGGCGATCCCAGGGTCGACTTCGACGGGGAGACGAGGCGCGCCATGCGCAGTGAGACCGAAATGGTGGTCAGCTACATCATAAAGGGGGACCGGAGCGTGTTGGAACTCGTCGACAGCAACTACACTTTCCTCAACGCGCCGCTCGCGAAGGTCTACGGGATTGACGGCGTCAGCGGGAAGCAGATGCGGTTCTACACCCTGCCGCAGGGCAGCTTCCGCGGAGGCGTCCTTACCGACGGCTCGGTCCTAACGGTCACATCCAACCCGACCCGCACGTCCCCGGTGAAGCGGGGCCAATTCATCCTGGAGAACATACTCGGCACCCCGGCACCGCCACCGCCGCCAAACATACCTCCGCTCGAGGACGCCAAGGTGCCGGGCGGACACGACCCGACCCTGCGCGAGATGCTGGCCGTCCACCGCGACAACCAGCTCTGCCGCTCATGCCATGCACGCATGGATCCCCTGGGGCTTGCCTTCGAGAACTTCAATGCACTGGGGAATTTCCGGGAGAAGGAGGCGGGGGTACCGATCAACGCGACCGGCAAGCTGATCACCGGCGAGGAGTTCACGGATGTGCGCGGGCTAAAGAAGATCATCACCCATGAGCGGCGCACCGACTACTACCGCTGCATTACCGAGAAGCTCATGACCTACGCCCTGGGCCGTGGGCTGGAGTATTACGACGTTGAAGCGGTCGACAGGATAGTTATGGATATGGAGCATGATGGTGGACGATTCTCGACCCTGCTTCTCGGTGTCATTGACTCCGCCCCGTTCGAGAGGCGCCGGCCGGTCATCAAGGCAAGCCTGATGGCGCTTTCAGGCTCCCCCAAGATGGCGACTGGAAACGAGAACTAACAAACCATGAATATACCCCAGCTCCCCTCCACCCCCGAGCCGGCCCGCAAACCGAAGCTCGAGGTCGACCGGAGGCTTTTCCTTAAGGGTGTTGGCGTGTGCCTCGGCATGCCGGTGCTTGAGTCGATGCTTCCCGCAAAGGCCCTTGCCGGCACAGTTGCAACGGACGCCGCGCCCGCCGTGACGGCGACGGGGGCGCCGCTGCGGATGGCGTTCGTCTATTTTCCGAATGGCGCCAACCAGAAGAACTGGTGGCCCGCTGGAAACGGTGCCGACTTCGCGCTCGGGCCGACAATGCAGCCGCTCCTGGGGCTCAAGGACAAGATCCAGGTCGTCGGCGGACTGGACCTACACGAGGCCGAGCCTGGCAACGACGGCGGGGGCGACCACGCCCGCGCAAATGCAACCTTCCTGACCGGTGCCCGGGCACGAAAAACGGACGGAAGCGACATTCACGTGGGCATCTCCGTGGACCAGGTGGCCGCCAAGCACGTGGGGCAGGCAACGCGCTTCCAGTCCCTCGAGCTCTCCTGCGATTCGGTCCACAAGGCGGGCCACTGCGACACCGGCTATTCTTGCGCCTACCAGTACAATATTTCGTGGCAGTCGCCGACGACCCCGATGACGCCGGAGCCCAATCCACGCTTCGTCTTCGAGCGGCTCTTCGGCTCGGGGCCGCCCGAGCAGCGCCAGCGCAACTACGAGATGCGGATGCGCACCCAGAAGTCGCTCCTCGACTTTGTCCTCGACGATGCCCGCAGCATCCAGGACCAGGTCAGCCAACGCGACCAGGAGAAGCTCGACGAGTACCTCACGAGCGTGCGCGACATTGAGCGCCGGCTGGAGCACGCCGAGAGCTTCGGCCCGCTTCCGAAGCCCGACGCCACCACCCCCCCGGGCATCCCGCCGGCATACGGCCAGCACATGGACCTCATGTACGACCTCCTTGCGCTCGCGTTCCAGACGGACTCGACCCGCATCGGCACGCTTCTGCTGGCGGGCGACGGCACGAACCGGGCGTTCCCCGAGATCGGCATAGCCGAGGGACACCACTACTGCTCGCACCACCACGGCAACCAGGACCTCATCGACAAGGTGGGGAGGATCGACCTCTTCTACATGCAGCATTTCGCGAGGTTCCTTGGGAAGCTGGACGGCATGAAGGACATAGACGGCAAGTCGGTCCTCGAGAACTCGATGATCGTCTACGGCTGCGGCAACTCGGACGGGAACAGGCACACCCACACGAACCTTCCCGTTGTCCTGGCCGGACAGGGCGGCGGGACGCTCACCACCGGGCGCAGCGTCCACTACGGGTCGCTGCCGATGACGAACCTCTACCTCACCATGGCCCAGCGGATGGGCGTGACGGGGGTCCCGAGGATCGGGGACTCGACGGGGCTACTGGCCGCGCTCTAGGACTTTGGCGTAGGGGCCTGGGTCGAGGAGCCCGGAGCGGGGGCCGGGATGTCTACCGTGAACAGCGTGCGGTTAGCCCCGTCGTGCGGGTCGTCAGCGCGCGGGTAGTCCCTCCATAGCCACATCATCGTCGCCGGCAGCATCGAGCCCGCCTGGCGGTTGTTGTGGGTGCCGATGCCGAAAACATAGTTCAGGTCATAGCCCTTCTCGGTCAGGGCGGCCACCATGCGGATGTTCTGGGCGTGCCAGTCGCGCCTCGCGTCGTACGTGCTGGGGTCGGCCTTAGGCCTCACGCCACGGTTATCGTTAATCCCGTCGACCATGAAGATGCGTATTGGCTTCTTCTCGGCGGAGCGGATCAGGTCCGGGTAGGCGTCGCCCCCGCGGATGTTCGTGAAGCTTCCGATCGTGCTGAGAACCTTGTGGAACTGGTCCGGCCTGTGCCACGCGACCGTGAAAGCCGCGATGGCCCCGGAGCTCGCGCCGCCGATCCCGCGGTCATCCGGGTTCTTCGAGATGTTGTAGCGGCCGTCCAGGACCGGCATCAGCTCGTCCGTGATGACCCGCGCATACTTGTCATCGAGGGCGTTGTACTCCTGCGGGCGGTTCGAGGACTTGTCGCCCCAGTCATTCTGCGATGCCTCGGGCGCCTCGGGCGTGCGCCCGGGGTTGATGAAGACGGCAATCGTGACCGGCATCTCGCGCCGGTAGATCAGGTTGTCGAAGACATAGGGGGCGCGCATGTCGCCGGTGAGCCGAAGCCATGCCTGGCCGTCCTGGAAGATCATGAGGGAGGCCGGCACCTTCGGATCGTACTGTGCCGGGACGTAGACGCAGAAATCGTGGAGCGTTCCAGGATAGGCCTGGCTCGGGAGCTTCTCCCACGGCGTTACCTTGCCCTGGGGCACGCCCGCGTGCGGCTCGGAATCGGGACCGAGGACATAGACGTCATTCAGCGGCTCCGCCGCGAGGCAGGCGTAGGCAACGAGGAGGGATAGCGCGAGGACGGGATACTTGAGAGACAGGGGTATTTTCATGGGAAATCGGCGTGGCTCGCCCGTGCGGGGGCGTTGGGGGTTCGGCAGAGCCTACGCCTTGCCCCTTTCGAGACAAGCGCATCAGTGCCACGGGCCGCCGTGGCGCTCTCTTTACAAGGCGACTTTTCCGCCTAGGCTGAGACCTCATGGGTATTACAGCCCTTTCCCTGGAAGCGGAGGCGGAGAGGCTATTCAAGAGCCTTGTTCACGTGGATTGCGAACCAGGCACGAAGCCCTGGGACTACCAGGCATGTCTCGACATCGCGCCCATCACATTGGAGATAAACGAGCTAAAGAAGCAGAAGAATGCCGTCATCCTCACGCACTCCTATGTCGGCCCGGAGATCATCTACGGCGTCGGCGACTACAAGGGCGACTCGTATTTCCTGAGCGACAAGGCGCGTGAATCCAAGGCCGAGATCATCCTTTTTGCGGGGGTCGTCTTCATGGCCGAAACGGCAAAGATCATCTCACCCGACGCGACGGTGATCGTGCCCGACATCCACTCGGGGTGCTCGCTCGCCGACTCCATCGACGGTGAGGGAGTCAGGAGACTGAAGGCCCTCTACCCCGGCGCCACGGTGGTCTGCTACATCAACAGCACGGCCGAGGTGAAGGCGGAGTCGGACGTATGCGTCACTTCCGTGAATGTCTACGACATCGTGGCGTCGCTGCCCTCGGAGCGCATCATCTTCGTGCCCGATCGCCTCATGGCCGAGAACCTCAGGACCGAACTGGGGCGCCGGGGCATCCCGAAGGAGGTCATCTCCTCGGACGGGACCTGCCTGGTGCACGACAGGTTTACGGCCGCGGAGATCGAGGCCGCGAGGGCGCAGTATCCCGGGATCCGGGTCGTGGCGCATCCCGAGTGCACGAGCGAGGTCGCCCGCGAGGCGGACTTTGTGGGCAGCACGGGTGAGATGATGCGGTACGTGAAGTCGACCCCTGCGCCGTACTTCCTGATGCTCACGGAGTGCGGCCTGGTTGGCAGGCTCAATGTCGAGTCGCCGGACAAGCACTTCGTCGGAGGCTGCCGACTCTGCCCCTACATGAAACTGAACACGCTGGAAAAGATCCGGGACGCCCTGGCCGCACCAAGGCCCGACCAGATCGTGACGCTCGACGAAACCCTCAGGAAGCGCGCCGCCCGCTGCATAGAAAGGATGTTTGAACTCGCCCCCGCGAACTGAGCATCTGATAGACCTGGCGCTCGAGGAGGATGCCGGGCTGGGCGACGTCACGAGCCGCGCCATATTCACAAGGGGCCACAAGTCCCGGGCCTATGTCGAGGCCGGCCAGGACCTCGTGGTCTGCGGGTTGGACGTCGCAACGAGTGTATTCAAGCGGGTCGACCCGCGGATCCGAACCAAGGCGCTCGCGCGGGATGGCCAGCTTGTGAGGAAGGGCCGGAGAATCCTGGAGGTCTCGGGGCCCACCGAAGGGCTCCTGACAGCCGAGCGAACGGCCCTGAACTTCATGCAGCGGCTCTCCGGCATCGCCACGCTGTCGAGGCGATTCGCGGACGCGGCAAAGCCCGGAGGCGCGCGCGTCGTCGACACCCGCAAGACGACCCCCGGGTTCCGCGCACTCGAGAAGTACGCGGTCAGGTGCGGCGGCTGCCACAACCACAGGAGCTCGCTCGGCGAGCACGTCCTCATCAAGGACAACCACATCGCGGCAGCGGGCTCCGTCGCCAAGGCGATCCGGCTTTCGCGCCGCGAGGCGCCCCACCTTGCGCTCATCGAGGTGGAGGCCAAGACACTGGCGGAGGTGCGGGCTGCCCTCAGGGGACGCGCCGGAGCCATTCTCCTGGATAACATGTCGCCGGCATTGGTGAGGACAGCGTTGGCCCTGATAGCGGGCAGGGCTGTGGTCGAGGTTTCAGGGGGAGTCACGCTCGGCACCATCGGGGCGTATTCGATGGCCGGCGTGGATGTCATTAGCGTCGGTGCCCTCACGCATTCAGCCCCGGCCGCGGACATGAGCCTCACCGTGGTCCCCCGGCGCCGCTGACCCCCATGCGCGTCATATCGACGGACTGCCTTGTCATCGGATCCGGCCTGGCCGGCTCGGCCTACGCCCTTATGATGGCAAGGTCCGGCTTTTCCTGCGAGCTCCTGTCGCTCGCCGGGCCGCTCGAGGCCAACAGCGACCTGGCCCAGGGCGGCATCATCTACGACGCGCTTTCGGACGGACGGGCCCTTGCGGCGGACATCCTCGAGGCAGGCGACAACATGTCGAACCCGGAGGCAGTGGACCAGCTTGTGCGCGAGGGACCGAGGGCGGTGCGCGAGCTGCTCATCGACGAGCTCGGCGTGGCGTTCGACCGGGATGACTCGGGCAGCCTGGACCTCACGCGCGAGGGAGGCCACAGCGAGCGCAGGATCATCCACTCGAAGGACGCGACCGGGCACGCGATCCTCGCCGCCGCGGCTTCAAGGGTCGACAATCACCCGGAGATTACCAGGAGGACCGGCTGGGTCGCGATCGACCTGCTCACGCTCTCCCACAGCTCGGTCGAGCATTCCGACAAATACCATCCCCTCACCTGCTTCGGCGCATACGCGCTCGACACCGCCACCGGCGAGATAGCCTCGATCGTCGCCAAGAAGACCGTCCTGGCCTGCGGCGGCCTGGGCCAGATTTTCCTGCACACCACCAACCAGGCGGGCAGCGTCGGGCACGGCATCGCCATGGCCTACCGGGTGGGCGCCCGACTCATCGACCTGGAGTACGTGCAGTTCCACCCCACCGTGTTTGCAAAGAAGAACGCGCCCCATTTCCTCGTCACCGAGGCGCTGCGCGGAGAGGGTGCCGTCCTGGTCAACTCAAGCGGCGCCAGATTCATGGACGCGGTCGACCGGCGCGGGTCGCTCGCCCCCCGCGACATCGTCGCCCGCGCCATCCGGCACGAGCTGGACAAAAGCGGCGAGCCCTGCGTCTTCCTGGACCTGTCGGGAATTCCCGCAGGGGTCGCAAAGGAGCGCTTCCCCAATATTCACCGGCTCAGCCTCGAGTATGGCATCGACTTTGAGAGGGAGCCCATCCCGGTCGTTCCGGCATGCCACTTCTCGTGCGGCGGGGTGCACACCGACTTGGAGGGCCGCACGAACATACGCAACCTGAACGCGATCGGCGAAACGGCCTGCACCGGCCTGCACGGTGCCAACCGCCTGGCCAGCACTTCGCTCCTTGAGTGCATCACCGGGGCGAGATTCACCTCGGAGGCCGACGCCAGGGACCTCAGGGAATCGGCCTTTCACCTGCCTAGGCCAAAGGACTGGGATAGCCCGACCAGGACGGCCGATCCCGTGCTTGTCCGCCAGGACATGCTGCTCATCAAGCACACCATGTGGAACTACGCGGGCATCGTCCGTTCCCCAAGGCGCCTCACCCGCGCGCGGAGGATACTGCTCGAGCTAAGGGAGGAAATTCAGAGCTTTTACCGAGGATGCACGCTCACTCGCGAGCTCATCGAGCTTCGCAATGCCGTCCAGACCGCGCTCCTCGTGGTGCACGCCGCGGCGCTCAACCCCGTGAGCAGGGGCTGCCACTACGTGACGGCCGACGACTGAGCCGGCCGGCCGCCCAGGCACAGGATTGCAACAAGGCTTTTGTTGACCGCAGGGGGATTTTGCCGCCCATTCGGCCCATGAACGGATGGTCCTGCCTAGTCGGGCGCCGGAGACACGAGTTCAGCACGCTGCCGGAACTCATGGGGAAGGCGACGCCGCTCCGCTCGGGCGATGAACTCGCGGGCACCGCGGCTGGTTCCGCCGAGGAGCGGGCCGCCGCACAGATGTGCCTCGCCGACGTGCCTCTGCGCCTGTTTCTGGAGGATCTGCTTATCCCGTACGAGGACGACGCGGTCACTCGCCTGATCGTCGACTCCCATGACCGCGATGCGTTCCGCAACGTAGGGGGACTGACCGTGGGCGGACTTCGCGACTGGCTACTCGACTATGCGACGACGACCGAGGTCCTTTCCCGCGTCGCGCGGGGCATTACGCCCGAGATGGCCGCGGCCGTGTCCAAGATCATGGGGATCCAGGACCTGATCCTCGTGGCCCGGAAGTGCAGCGTCGTGACGGCGTTCAGGAGCACGATCGGGCTGCCTGGCAGGCTTTCCATCAGGCTCCAGCCCAACCACCCGACCGACGATCTTCGCGGAATCGCCGCCTCGATGGTCGACGGGCTTCTCTACGGCTGCGGCGACGCCGTGATAGGGATCAACCCGGCGACCGACAGGCCCGAGGGTCTGGATGCGCTCCTGCGGATGATAGACGAGGTGATCCAGCGCTACCAGATACCCACTCAGGGATGCGTCCTCGCGCACGTGACGGCGCAGATCGAGGCCATGAACCGCGGGGTCCCGGTCGATCTCGTCTTCCAGTCGATCGCCGGGACCGAAGCCGCTAACAAGAGCTTTGGGATCACACTGGAGATGCTCGCGGAGGCAAATGCCGCGGCGCGCGCCCTGGGGCGGGGAACGGTCGGGAACAACGTCATGTACTTCGAGACGGGCCAGGGCTCCGCGCTCTCGGCCGGCGCGCACCACGGTATCGACCAGCAGACGCTCGAGGCCCGCGCCTACGCCGTGGCCCGCCACTACTCCCCCCTCCTCGTCAATTCCGTGGTCGGCTTCATCGGCCCCGAGTACCTCCTGAACGGGAAACAGATCATAAGGGCCGGCCTCGAGGATCATTTCTGCGGCAAGCTCCTCGGGCTGCCGATGGGTGTCGACGTGTGCTACACTAATCACGCCGAGGCGGACAAGGACGACATGGATGCGCTCCTGACGCTCCTTGGCGTCGCGGGCTGCAACTACTTCATGGGCGTCCCGGGCTCGGACGACATCATGCTGGGCTACCAGTCGACGTCTTTCCACGACAGCCATTACCTGCGCCAGGTGCTAGGTCTGCGGCCCGCGCCCGAGTTCGAGGAGTGGCTGCGCCGTATGGCCATCGCCTCCGAAGACGGCCGCCTCGTCGACGTGGGCCGCACCCATGCCCTCCTGCGCAATGGAAACTCCTGACGCGAACGCCGAGCTGGCTCCGGGGAGTCGAGACGGATGGGAGCACCTAGCCGCCCACACCGAGGCGCGGATCGCCCTCGGGCGCGCGGGCGGCAGCCTGAGGACCTCCTCGCTCCTGGAGTTCAACGTCGCCCACGCTCGCGCCCGCGATGCGGTGCACGCGACCTTCGAGGTCGACAAGCTCGTAGGCGTGATCGCCGCATCGGGTGTCGCGACCGAGGTCCTCTCGACCGCCGCGCCCGACCGTGCGACCTACCTCGTGCGTCCGGAGCTCGGGCGGAGGCTCTCGGAGGCCTCGGCCGCGCGCCTCCGGAACCTCGGCTCGTCAATGGGACCGCGCGACCTCGCCGTCATCGTCTCCGACGGGCTCTCCGCGACCGCGGCCGGCAACCATGCAGCCCAGACGGTCATTGAGCTTTCCGGCCTCCTGTCCGCTCAGGGCTGGACGCTCTACCCCATCTTCGTCATCCCCTTCGCGCGCGTGAAGCTCCAGGACGAGGTGGGCTCGCTCCTCGGCGCCAGCCACAGCCTTATCCTCCTCGGTGAGCGCCCAGGCCTGAGCGCCCACGACAGCCTGGGGGCCTACCTGACCTTTGCACCGCGGGCGGACCGCACCGACGCCGACCGCAACTGCGTCTCCAACATCCGCGGCGGGGGCTTGGCACCGCCGCAGGCCGCGGCCAAGCTCTCGAGGATGCTCATCGAATCCAGGCGCCTTGGGCTGAGCGGCACGGGCCTCAGGGACGAGTAGAGGCGTCACCCGGGCCCTTGCAAAAGACCACGCTCGATTTCAACAGGGAGATCCTCTTCGGGGAATGCGGCGCCCTCCTTGCTGCCAACCCCACCGCGTGGGTGGTCTCGCGCTTCACGGGCAAAGCCGCCTTGATCGCGGGGTCCGCGGTGGCCGGCACACTGATCGGGGGCGGCCTCTTCTGGCTCTGCGCGAGGATCTACGACAAGACGCGCTCGGGCAAATTCGACAGAAGGGCGCTCGCGAGCGACATCGGGTACTTCACTCCCGCCGCCATCGTCCTCGGCCTCCTGGTCTACGACCCGGCGATCTACCTCGCCTCCCACCACATGCTGACGAGTGGCGACCGGGTGATCGCCTCCGTCCTCGCGGGGCAGCTCGTGGCCTTCACCCTGTTCCTCGCCTGCATGAACCTCTACCGCCTGGCGCTCCTGCGCTTCGGGGGAAAGAGCCTATAGGACGGCCTGGAGGCGCGCCTCGGTGGCGCCCAGGGCGCCAAGGATTTCGAGGAGCGTCTCTTCCTGCTCCGCGGGGTCGAGAGGATAGCCGAGGAGCCTCGAGCGGAATTCGGGCAGCCTTGCGAGGAATCCGACCAGCTGCTCGCGCGTGATATGCTCTGAGTAGTCGCCAAGGCCGGACTCCTTGAGGAACTGCGCGTTGTAGGTCTGCTCGAACTGCTTCTTCAGCGGCGCCCCAAAGTACGGCTTCTTCAGGAAAATGGAATCGGCGATGAGCGAGAACCCCGTGGTGCCGATGATCGCCTTGCAGCTCTCGAGGTCGGGCACGAAGGTGGGGCCCTTGGCGCGGAACGTGATGTTACCCTCCTCGCCCACCCGGTTCAGGCAATATACGATGAACCGCTCATCGATCGTTTTCAGGATCTCGATGAGATCCGGGTTGGCCTTCGTGAGGTAGACGAGGACGTGGTCGCCGTAGGCCGGCCTGAGCTTTCGGATCTCCCGCTGGATGACAGGGGCCACGAACCTGACCGACCTCCGGTTCTCGAGCTTCTTGAAGGACTTCACGACGTAGCAGGCGGCGCCGTGGGTGCAGATCCGCGTCGCCAGGCGTGCGACCCGGAAGGCGAACATGTCCGTCCCGGCTGGCGCCTGCACGTAGAGGAGCTCGTTCTGGTTATCCATGCTGACGAGCGGGACGCCCGTCATGTGCGCCGCGACCATGGTGAACGGCTCATAGGCCGTCAGGTAGACGTCGGGGTCGAATTCCTCCAGCTCGCGCATGAGGCGCCCCCAGTTGCCGAAGAAGAAGGGAATACACTTCAGGTTCCTCCTAGCGGTCTCGACGAGCGACATACCGTCGTCGTTGAAGTAGAGGTTTATCCCCTCGATGCGCGTGGGGGTGAACCTGGCGAGGGAATCCATCGCCCGGTCTCCATAGGTGAGGACCCTGACGTTGTGCCCCTCCTCCTTTAGGCGGGTGACGATCTCGATCGCCTCGAACACGTGCCCCAGGCCCTCGCCCGAGACGCCATAGACGATGTTCATTGCAGGGATGCCGTATAAACAAGGGCCGGGGCCGCAATGCGGCGCCGCGCCAGGCCGGAAGGGGTGCCTCTAGACGGCACGACTGAGGTTTTGGGTTTCGAGCTGCACCGCCCACTGATTGTCGAGACGCAGCGAAAGATCAAGCGGATCGCCCACGCCCACCTTGCCGCGCGGCACCTGGTAGGCCCAGACCTCGAAGTAGTTGAGGGTTGCCGCGCCGTAGATGGTCGAGAACGCGCCGTCGATGGCGTCCAGCCCGTGCGACATGGTGACGCGCCCGATGCGAGGGACGTGGAAGCGCGCGTCGGTCGTGAGCCACTTGCCGCCAAGGTAGACCTCGGCGTAGGCGTGGAAGTCCATGTGGCCTTCGGGGTCCGGGAAGCCGACGTCGGGCAGATGCCCCGTGACGTAGCGGGTCGGGACGTTGAACGTGCGGTTGAGCGCGATCGCAAGGTGCGCGAAATCGCGGCACACGCCGTAGCCGCGCTGCAGCACGTCCCAGGCGGACATGTCGGGGCGGCCGGTTGCGAATCGGTACTCGAAGTTGTCGTGGATCCACTTGCTGATCGCCTGTACCCTCGGCCAGCCGTGCTCGACGTTGCCGAACTTCTCCCATGCGAAGTTGATCAGCTTGTCGGAGTCGCAGTAGCGGCTGGGCAGCGTGTAGCGGAGCACCTCGCTCGGGAGCTCCTCGACCGGCGTCGGCACCGGCGTTCCAAGGTAGTAGTTGTCGGGCTTCGACGAGACGGCTATGATCGCGTCGTGCCGGACGGAATTCAGGCCCGGCGCCAGCGTCACCCGGTGGAAGGGGTTGCCGTGGGTATCGATGAACTTCTGGTGCGGGAGGTCGTTGCCGATGATCAGCGACTCAAAGAGGATCTGGTTGAAACCGTCCTTCCTGGGCTCCACATCCAGGATGATCGAGGCCGAGCCCGTCACATAATAGCCGAGGCTGCAGCCCACCCTCAGGGTGATGTCAAATTCAGGCGGTACTGGTGCAGGATTTTGGGCCATTGCCAGAGTGTGGACCACTATTCGGGCAAACGGTTTCGTAGGGAAGTTGAATCGGATTCCTCGGGACTTGCAGTTGGTCCACAGCTTGTTGAGATTTCCCGGACCCCATGACCTCCACCAAGCACGTATTTATCGGTTCCGACAGCGGCGCAACGACCTCCAAAACCGGGGGGGTATGGGCCGACGGCTCGATGGTCTCCCTGAAGCTGCGGCAGAGTTCCACCAACTCCCAGCTCGGGACCGAGGCGGTCATCAAGGGCTGGGTGACGGGGGTCGAGGGCTTCCTTGCCGAGAACAAGCTGACCTGGGACCAGGTGCAAGGCGTGGGCCTCGCGATCCCCGGGCCCTACCAGCGCTACGGCGTCCTCGGGCGCACGGCCAACCTCCCCGCGAGCTTTGACGGCTGGAACTTCCACGACGACTACAGCCGCGGGCTGGCCGCCGCGGCCGGCAGGGCCATCCCGCTCGTCGTCGGCAACGACGGCAAGTTTGGCGGCGTCGCCGAGGCGAAGCTGGTCCGCGAGGGCCGCAAGGCCTCCGTCCTCATGCTGGCCCCGGGCTCTGGCCTCGGATGCGCCTTCATAGACGCGAACGGCCTGCCGCTGGACGGCGAGACGCTGGCGGGCATGGAGGCGGCCCACATGGCCGCCCCGCTGCAGCTCCTGAACATGCGCCCCCTCCCCTGCGGCTGCGGGCGCACCTGGGGCTGCATCGAGGCCTACACCACACTCTCGGGCATGCCCTACCTGATCGAGGAGCTCCTGAAGCGCCACCCCGACCATGAGCTCGCGAAGTCGAAGCTCACCTCCAAGGAGAAGGCGATGTCCGTGCGCTCGCTCGCCCAGAAGGCCGATCCCTTGGCCGCCGACATCTTCGACTTCCAGGCCCGCGCCCTCGGCATCCATGCCGCGCAGCTCTGCCTGGCGCTCGACCCCGGCTTCGTCGTCATCGGCGGCGGACTCATGGACCACGAGGCGACGACGCCGGAGTTCAGGGAGCGTTACCTGAACATCCTGCGCGAGGCGGCGCTGCCCTTCCTCTGGCCGGCGCAGCGCTCGACCATCAAGTTCGCGGCCTCCGAGCTCGGCGAGCTGTCGCAGTCGATCGGGGCCGCGCTCGTGGCCCTCTACACGTCGAAGAGCTAAAGGGGGAAATTCCCCTTCACGCGAACAAACCGCTTGCCATAGTAACTGTACTAGTACACCTAGTGCAGTCGTGCTTCCCTTTTCCATCCAGCTTGAGCTTGGCCTGCCCATAACGGAGCAGATCCTGTTCGCGGTTAAGAAGGCCGTGGTCGGTGGCCAGCTGAGGCCCGGGGACAAGTTCCCGTCGGTAAGGGCGCTCAGCCAGGAGCTGAAGATAAACCCGAACACGGCCCACAAGGTCGTGGCCGCGCTCGTCGCCGAGGGCGTCCTCGTCACGACCCCGGCCGTCGGCAGCATTGTCGCGGCCCGCGGGGACGGGGGCCGCGTCGAGAAGGCCGAGCTCCTCGGTGCCGAGGTGGAGCGCCTGGTCGTCGAGGCAAAGAAACTTGGCCTCGACCAGGATGCGGTCCTCGAGGCCGTCGCGGCCCATTGGGAAAAGCTCACGGAAAAACGAATCCTCAGATGAACGTCATTGAAACCCACCAGCTCAGCAGGCGCTACGGCAAGGCCGACGCCCTCCACGGACTAGACCTGACGGTGCCGACCGGCAGCATCTTTGCCTTCATCGGCGCAAACGGCGCGGGCAAGACGACGACGATCAAGGTGCTCATGAACCTCCTGGAGCCGACGGGCGGGATCGCGAGGGTCCTTGGCGTGGACTCCCGAAAACTCGGGCCGAGGCAACGGGAGAAGATCGGCTACGTCTCGGAGAACCAGAAGCTCCCGGACTGGATGACGGTCCGCCAGCTGCTCGACTACTGCAGGCCCTTCTACCCGACCTGGGACCGCGACCTCGAGGCCAAGCTGCTCAAGCAATTCGAGCTGCCGCCAGACAGGAGGATAAGGCAGCTCTCGCGCGGCATGATGATGAAGGCCGCGCTCCTGTCGTCGCTCCCCTACCGGCCCAAGCTCCTCGTCCTCGACGAGCCCTTCAGCGGGCTGGATCCCCTGGTGAGGGATGAGTTCGTGCGCGGCATGCTCGAGGTCTCCCAGCAGTCCGAGTGGACGATCTTCATCTCCTCGCACGACATCAACGAGGTGGAGCAGCTGGCTGACCGGGTCGGCCTGATCGATGCCGGCCGGATGCAGTTCGCGGAGCCTATCGACGCGTTGATGGGGCGCTTCCGCAGGGTCGACGTCACGCTCGGGAACGCGGAGCCGCGCCTCGAATCGCCCCCGCCCGGATGGCTCGAGGTCGAGCGCATGGGCAACCACGTGCGCTTCGTGGACAGCCAGTTCTCGGGGGAGTCCTTCGAGTCGTACCGGTCCGGGCGCTTCCCGGACGCGGATGTGGTGCCGGCCCCGATGAAGCTCCGTGAGATCTTCGTCACCCTCGCGAAATCGAGGCGAGTGCAGGTTGCCCCGGCGGGTGCATGAGCCTCACCTGGCACATCGTCCGCAAGGACATCACGAGGCTGCGGTGGGTGATACTCCTCTGGGTCGTGGCCCTGGCGGGCGAGATGACACTGGCGTCGCTCCAGGCCACCCTCGACGTGGAGGGGCACACCCTCTTCTACATGGCGGCCTGGACGTTCGGCAACGTGTTCATCCCCGTCATTGGCTACGGCCTTGTCATGGGGCTGCAGGACGACGACCCGGTGACCGAAGGTGACTCGTTCTGGATGACGAGGCCGATAACGGGAGGCCGCCTCCTGTCGGCAAAGGCGCTCCTCCTTGCGCTCCTCTGCCTGCTCCCGGCCGTGATCTCCGTACCTTTCTGGCTGGGCCACGACTTCGGCCTGGGTGCCCTCCGCCAGAGTTCGCTCCACGTGCTCTGGAGGCAGGTGCTGATCTCGCTCCTCGCGGTGCCGTTTGCCGTCATTTCCTCGTCCGGGGCCAAGTTCGTGACAAACACGCTGGTCGGCATGGTCGCGGTCCTCGGCCTCTGGCTCCTCTACCGCCTGGTCGCGGGCGGCGGACCGACGCCCATCCCGGATCCCGTCCTCGTCTCCCGGGGATGGCTCATACTTGCGATCTGGGTCTTCGCCGCGGGCGCGGCCGCGCTCAACCAGTACTATCGCCACCGAACCAGGCGCTCCGTGGCCCTCCTCGTCACGGCGGCGTTTGCCTGCCTCGCGGTGTCGCTCTGGTGGGACCGCGGCGTCCCCGCGGCGCTGGCTGCCGGGACAGCGCGGCGCGCTGAGCCAGTGCTGATAGAGGTCGCCGCGCGCGCCGGGGCGCACATCTCGCGCGACGGCCACACGGTCAGGATCATCTCCGTCATCCCCGACTTCTCGCGGACGATCGTCCTTGAGGTGAGCGAGTCCGAGCCCGAGTCCTCCGCGACCTACCCCGCCTCGCTCTCAGAGAACCCCGACGCGCCCCACCCGCAGGAGCATTACCTCCTCGTCAGCCAGGACGACGGAAGGGCCATGACGGCGGAGGTCACCCGCAATCCCGAGGAACTGCACGCCGACCGGGTCCGCTACTTCCGAAGCACACTTGTATTCAATCCCTACAGGGACCTGCCGGGCAACGTGCCGTCGAACATGGCGCCGTGGATCGCGGGGGCGGTGCTGGTGAAGGTCGAGGGCCGCGACGCGGCGCTGTTCAGGTTGGCGGACCCCCCGGCCCGGAAGGACGGCAAGCCATGAGCCTCACGTGGAACATAGTCTCGAAGGACCTCCTGCGCATGAGGACGGCGATCCTCGCCTGGGCGGGGCTCATGGTGCTCAAGGTCCTGCTGTATGCGGCCGTCTCGGGCTCGTTCGGGCCGCCGAGCGTGGCGTGGCTCCTTGCGCTGTGCCAGGGGCCCGTGGTCGTGGTCCGCGCCGTCCTCGAGCCACTCGTGGCGTTCGTCCTCGTCGGTTGGCTGGTCCATGAGGATCCGCTCGCCGGATCCGACGCCTTCTGGGTCACGCGCCCAATCTCCGGCTCGCGGCTGATGGGGGCAAAGGTGGTGGTGGCCGCGGCCCTCTTTGTCGTCCTTCCGATCCTCATCGACATCCCGTGGTGGCTCTCGTGCGGGTTCGGGATCGACGAGATCTCCCATGCGGCCGTTCCCGTGGCCCTCGAGTACGGGTCGATCGCCGTCGTCGGCCTCGGCGTCGCGTCCGTGACGACCTCATTCCCCAGGTATTTCCTCTGGACGATCGTGGGAATGGCGGGACTCGTGGCCGTTCACCTCATGGCAGCGGATATCTCCAGCACCGGCCTCGGGTTCCAGAACACCCAGGCGATTGGCACCAGCATCGCGATCACGAGGGTCATCGTCCTCTTCTCCTGCATGCTCCTCCTCTGCGCGGAGATCGGCGTGCACCAGTTCCTCTCGAGGCATTTTAGGAAATCACTGGTGCTTGTGATGGCCCTGACCCTGCTCGCGAGCACGGCGGTCTTCTGCACGCACCTGGACTTCTTCCCCGGGTTCGGCTGGAGCCGCCAGGGCTACGGCACACCGATGGTCCATGACTCGGTGGTCGCGATGAGCCTGCCCCTGAAGAGCGCCGCGGAGCCCCGGTACGACAGCTACATGTTCGTTCCGCTGAAGTTGACGGGACTGGCGCCCGGCATGAGCGCGTTCTGGCAGGCGCAGGCGGAATGGTCCGCGGGGGGAAAGACGATATGGAAGGTCGGGGGCATCGGCGGACGCTACCAGTACGACCTCATGCAGGAGAGGATCAGGGGCCTGCTGGGATTCTCAAGGGACACGAGCGACTTTGCATGCGGTGAGAATTTCCAGTTCCCCCGGTCGATCGCGGAACACTACGCGGGCAAGACCCTCTCGTTTCACTCCACATTCTACATCTACCTCCTGAAGGGACACCTTGTCGCGGACAAGCCGGTCGCGGAGCAAAGTTTCAAGAGCTCAGGTTCGTCCTTCTGGATCACAAACCTCGTGAAGGGCGAGAAATCCGTGACGGCAACGATCACGGATCGCTTCGAGCGGATAAACCCAATGGGTTTTCTCGGCGCCGTCTGGCCCAGGGACACGACCTGGGCGCTCGTCGACCGCCCCAAGGGCAAAATGCAGGTCGGGCAGCAGGACTTCGGGGGCGAGGTGTTCGGTCTCCAGCTGAACATGGTGACCGTCGTGGTCGAAAGGATGAAATTTCCTACGAGCGCCTCCCCAACGTGGCTCAATGGGGCGCGCCTCGTCGGCTTCGACTTCGAGGGCGACCGCAACGTGGAGCAGGACCTGGACGACGACGCGTTCCGGTACACCTACGTGTCAGCAGCGGACTCCAGGTACAACTACAAGAACGCTCACTAGCCTTC
>Ga0302320_10009415_pt1 | contig 21008 bp, 19 predicted proteins | sample Bog_T0_3_FD_202130 | JGI IMG/M metagenome (GOLD analysis project Ga0302320, IMG submission 202130) | Peat permafrost microbial communities from Stordalen Mire near Abisko, Sweden - Bog_T0_3 | ecosystem: Environmental > Terrestrial > Soil > Wetlands > Peat | place: Sweden: Abisko, Stordalen Mire...
CGGCCATTGCCCAGCAGTTCAGTCAGGCCGGCGCCGCCGACGGCAATCTCGGCTGGGTATCGGAAGGGATGTTGGACGATGTCCTGATGACGGCGTTGGACCGCCTGCAGCCCAATATGCTGACACCGCCGATCCGTACCACCGACGGCTACCACATTCTGATGCTGCTGGAAAAGCGGAAGGTAGGCGAGGGGTTGGGCAACGGTCCCACCGTCGATTTGATGGTTATCGACCTAAACAGTCTGCCGAGCGCCAACCAGGCAGAGCGCGATTTGCAGATGCAGCATCTGCGCGCAATCCTGGCGCCTGCCAAGAACTGCGACGATCTGAGTCATCTCGGCAAGCAAGCGCCTTCCGCGACGATCAACATCATGGAAAAACTGCCCGAGGCTCAACTTCCCGCCAATGTCTCGCCGCTCATCAAGGATCTCCCGCCGGGCCAGATCAGCGAGCCGATCGACGCGCCGAAAGGGCGCCGCTTTTATGCCGTCTGCGGGCGGTCGCAGGGCGATTCCGACGCACTTCCCTCGGCCGACGACATCCGTCATCGCATGGAGGAGCAACAGCTGGAACTGGTGGTGCGGCGCCACCTGCTCAATCTTGACCGCGGCGCCATCGTAGAAATCCGGCAGTGAGTTCCCAATCCGGGACATCCGACTGAGGACAATCCAGCCTACGCCGACGTTGATAAGAAAGACGATTTTGGAATGTTGCGGGCAATTGGCGATAGCGTCGGAGTGAATCCATGGATAAGTTGCCGTCTCAGCAGCAACTCGGCTGCCTGGCGGGAAAGCGCCGGAAAGCAGAAGGTCTCTCGCAAATGGCACTGGCAGAATGAGCTTGGTAAAGATCGTCTTTAAGCTGTCTTTGTCTGCAGTGCTGGCGGGATGTTCAAGCTCACCTAACGGAAATACCGTCGATGGCCTCCAACAGTTCGCAGTGGCGTCCAAGTCGGCGCCGCCAACAATGAGTGTGCCGCCGATTTTGTTATTTGGCGGAACGGGAACATCGCCGAATGATGTCAAAGCAATTGAGTCCATACTCAAACAGAACCATCAAGAGTACGCCCGCGTGACTTCCGAACGGCTGGATGCCATGACCCAGTCGCAGATTCAGGCGTATCGATTATTGATCGTTCCCGGGGGTAACTTTCTTGACATGGGCAACGGTCTAACAGCCGGCACGATCGCTAAGGTTCGCGGGGCTGTGAAGGGTGGTCTTAATTACCTTGGAATCTGTGCGGGCGGGTTCCTGGCAGGCAGTTTTCCTGCCCCCTACAAAAGCTTTGATCTGACCTCGGGTGTAAAATTCGGCTTCTACGCTGCCGAGAAGTACGGTACCCGCAAAGCCGTGATCAGGATCACGACGGTCGATGGGCAGGTTCTCGAACAATATTGGGAGGACGGTCCAGAGTTGTCAGGCTGGGGCGATAAGGTTGCAATCTACCCGGACGGCAAACCCGCTGTCGCTGAAGGTTTCAGTGGTGACGGATGGGTTATCCTTGTCGGGACTCACCCGGAGGCGCCAGAAATTTGGCGGCAGGGAATGGCATTCGCGACGCCGGCGAGCACGAGCAATGCCTATGCCATGACCCTGATTGACGCGGCGTTGAATCGAAAAATTTTGCCCCACTATTGATTGCCGGGGTGTCCATGAAATATCAAGTCGTGGTGGAAACTGCGCGCGCAGAACTGGTGGCTGGCGTCCGAACTTCCGTGCGGATCGGTGATGTCGCCCGAGCTTGGAAACCAGCTCTTGATGAAGTCTGGGCATTCTTGCGCGCCAACAAGGAATTGCGCCCAGGGCACAATCTGTTTCTTTATCACCATCCGGAGTGCCGCAATGAGGCGATGATGGTTGATTTCGGCGTCCAGATAGCGAGTCGGTTCGAGCCGCAGGGCAACGTCCGGTGTGTTGAAACTCCTGCGGGCGATGTCGCCAGTACAGTTCATCTTGGCCCTTATGATAGGCTGGTAGACGCCCACAATGCGATCCATGTCTGGTGCGCTGCCAATAGCCGAAACATCGCACGGACCTCATGGGAAACCTACGGCGATTGGAACGACGATCCTGCACGACTGCAGACGACGGTCAAATATTTGCTTGAATAGCGTCATCGCTCTGCTGGGGGTGCCGGTGATTGCTTGTCGGGCCGGCAGGGATGGGAATGTTCCTGAATGATGGTTCTGATCACCTGTCGCAGCGATCATCCCGCGACCACCAATCGGTCACATCAAGATCAGCCAGTGCTGGGCATCGGCTGGGTGGCTTGCGGTGATCTGCACATCGGCAATAAATTCCGCCGATGCGCTGAAATCCGTCAGAACCGCCGCGTGGGCCTGTAACTCGGCGGCGCTATAGGATGCACTGCCGGGCGCCATACCGGTCAAAATCGGATTGATGAGATTGTTCTGATACCACGCCACATCGCCAACCGCCGGAGGCCGATGCAGCAGATTGGCATAGCTATCGGTGATGAACTGGGCGTCGCCCGCCGTGCCCTGGGCATAGGCATGGACAACATTGCCAGTATATTCGGGGGATTGCAGAAACCATTCGGCGAAGGAAATCAGCGGCGTGGCCGGATTGGCCTGCAGGTTGGCGGCGCTGTCGGAGACATGAGCTGCATTCAGAGGCTGACCCGCCGCCGCGTTCTGGATCTCCAGGACCGCACTGGTGGCGGGGCCGGTCACGGTGACATTGATCTGCTGCCAGTCGCTCCAACTCCGGGTGGGGCCGCGATAGACATTGATGATGAAACTATAATGACCGGGTGTGGCGGGGGCCTGGTAGGTCAGGAAGGGCAGTTCGCTGCCGACAACCCAGAAGGCCCCCAGGTTTTGTGGACTGGCCATATTATAGGCGCCATTGCCCAAGACGACGCCCGATCCCGGAGCGGGGTCGATTGTATAGCCTGTCACGTTCGGATTGGGGTTGAGAAACCCAGTGACGGAAAACAGGCTGATGGCGGGGATGGCGCTGCCGGCCTGCATGACGATGTTGGGCGCCACCAGAACCGCGGATTCATTGGTGGTGATGGTGATCGCTGCGCCGGTGGCGACGCTCCGATGGACCCCATCGTAAGCCGAAATGTAAAGATCGACGATGCCGGACGCAGCGGTGGGCGCGAGGGCGAGTTTTGACAGGTCGCCGGCGGCAATCAGAACCTCGCCCTGGGCTGCCAGGGCGGCGGCGGCGAGGTTGGTCGCGCCGTTCAGTTGAATCGCGCCGGGACCTTGCTCCGTGAAGAGATATTGCGTGATCGGCAGGCCGTCGGCGCTGGTGGTGGAAAAACCTGGCTGAGGGGAAGTGTGGAACCGAGCGGGAGTTCTTGCGCGATCGTCTGCAGCGTGATCAGCGATGTCGTCATCACGAATTCCCCCATCCCACGCAAACCAATGGAAAATTTCACGACACGGCACGCCGTCCGTGTCGTCGCGCGATCCCGGTCTGCTGGTCCCCCGCACCCCTGTCCAATTTTGCACAGAAAGCGACAATCGTTACGCGGTAAGATTTCTGCGACTGCCAATGTCGTCCTCCGTCGACCGGATTTGGCAGCCCATCACCGTAAGCGATTCCTTACAAGGGAACCCAGTCCCATGCCTCATTTGGCGTGACGTCCCTGCACGTCCTCATGTGGCATATTTATTGCTCAGTCACTGGGTGGATGGCGACGTTTGCGGGCAGATGGAATCACCGATCTCCGTTGCAGACGCAAGTATCAAGTGAGACGAACGACATGAAAACAACACGCCTCAGTGCGCTGACATGCGGGCTGGTCTTGTCCGTTGTCGGCTATTCAACTGCCTCCGCCAACCCGATACTGGGTCAAACCGCGATGAGCTTCGCTGTGTTGGCCGAGGCCGGCGTAACCAGCGTCGGTGCAACCACCGTAAACGGAAATGTGGGTTCGGTGCCGACAAATTCAGTAACCGGTTTTCCTCCCGCTCTCATTACAGGGGGGAGCATCATGAGCCCGGCGATCGATCAGGTGGCGGAAAGCGATGCGTTGGCCGCTTACCTCTATCTGGGAGCCCAGTCGCCAACGCAGAATTTGACCGGGACCGATTTGGGTGGGCTTACCCTGACGCCGGGCGTCTATGACTTTTCCAGTTCGGCGCAGTTGACAGGCACGCTGACGCTGAACGCCCAGGGCAGCGGCAATGCCGTCTTTATTTTCGATATTGGCAGCACGCTGACAACGGCGGCCAACGCCGTCGTTTCCGTGATCAATGGCGGCCCGGGCGATAGCGTGTATTGGCAGGTTGGCAGTTCTGCCACGCTTGGCGCCAGCACTCTATTTGAAGGAAATATTCTTGCTGACACCAGTATCACGCTGGATTCATCGGCTCAAATTGCCTGTGGCAGGGCGTTGGCCGGCATTGTCACCTCCAGCGGCTCTGTCGTCTTGGCAGATAGCAATAACATCGCCATCAATAATGGCGCAGCCTGCGTCGGCGGCTATGCAGGCGAAGCCGCCGTTCCGTCCCCGCTTCCAGAACCGTCGTCCTTTGCCCTCCTGGTCCTGGGTCTGTTTGGGCTTGGCGTCGCGCAGTGGCAGCGCAGATCTGCCTGGCGGTAACATCGCCAGACCCCAGCTTTGCTGCGAACGCGTCATCCCTGAGAATCGGGCTGCAGGATTCCTGAACCTGGTCGATAAAAACGGGCCGTTCGTCGTTTCGACGAGGACGAAATCCGCCCGGTCGAAGCCGGCGTGATGATTGACGCGCGGCCTTCTAGTCTCCTGATCGGCGGCATGGCGCCGAACCAATTCCGTTCCAGGAGACATAAGATGTTCAAACAATCGACGATCTTTGCCGTGGCGGTCAGCGTTTTGTCGATCAGCCCTTCCTTGGTTCGGGCAGCGGAACCCGAAAGAGTCAGCAAGACCGTTTCCATCGCCGATCTCGATCTCAGCAATGACGCCGGCCGCGCCGTTCTGCAAGGCCGACTCCGGCGTGCCGCCGAGGAGGTTTGCGGCGGCGTGCCGCAAGGTCACCCGGGGCTTAATCAGAATCCTCAGTTCCGGACCTGCCGCGACAAGGCGATGGCGGATGCACAGATGGTGGCGGCGATGGCGATCGAAGCCGCCACGCAAAGGGCGGCGAAGGCCGCCACGGTCGAAACGCTGGCGGATCGAAATATCAAAGGTTAGCGCGCGGCCATCTCGCGGGCTTTGGCCAAATAGGTCGCGCCGACCCGGAACCGGCGACCGTCCGGCAGGCGCGCCGACCAGCTGCCGCTTGCCTCATGTTCGAAGGCGGAGATCAGGTCGCGGCGCAAGATGGTCGAGCGATGGATCCTGACGAACAGGGTCGGATCGAGTTTCTGTTCCAACGCGCCGATCGTCTGGTGCAAAAGAAAAGCACGGGGTCCGACATGGATCCGCATATAGTCTCGCTCGGCTTCGACCAGTTCGATGTCCGCCGCGGCGACGCGGATCACTTCATTGCGATGCGGGACCCAGAACTCTTCAAGCCAGGGCGATGGGACGGCGTGCGACGGCTGCGCGGCCTGGACGCAGGCCAGGCGATCGACGGCGCGTTCGAGGCGCTCCGGGGTAACCGGCTTCATCAGATAATCGACGGCGGCAACATCGAACGCCGCCACGGCGAACTGGTCGCAAGCGGTGACGAATATCACCGCCGGACGCGGCGACTGGCCGTCGCAGGCACGGGCCACCTGCAGACCATCGAGGCCGGGCATGCTGATATCGAGCAGCAGGAGGTCGGGCCGCAACGCTTCCACCAGCCGGAGGGCCGAATTTCCATCGGACGCCGTACCGACGATGCGCAGCTGGCTGTGGGGGGCGCAGAGGATCTGCAACCGTTCGATCGCCAGAGGCTCGTCATCGACGATCAGCGTCTTGTGAACGCGCCCGTTCATTGACCCGCCATCGGCGCGGCCCGCAACAAGGGCATGGTGAGATCAACCCGGAAACCCCGCGTTGCACCGGTTTCCACCGCGCATCGGGCACGCGCGCCAAAGCGCGCCGCCAGCCGGTTACGGATATTGTCCAGGCCCACGCCGGTTCCCGGCACCGTGCCTTCGATCCTGTCGCCATCATCTTCCACCGACAAATGCAGCTGGTCCGCCTCCGTGTGGGCGCGGATACCGATGGTGACCGGGCGCAGGGCCCGCGACACGCCATATTTGATCGCATTCTCGACCAGCGGCTGCAGGATGAAGCCGGGAACGGCGGCGTCGCCGAGCTCGGCCGGTATATCGATCTTGACGGCCAGCCGGTCGGGAAAGCGGGTCTTCTCGATCTCGAGATAAAGCTGCTGCAGCGCGATCTCGTCGGCCAGGGTAATGTCATCGGTGGGTTCGCTGGTCAGACTGCTGCGAAAGAAGTTGGCCAGATTGAGGATCATGCGCTCGCTTTCGTCATAGCGCCGGCACAGGATCAGGCTCGACAATGAATTCAATGTATTGAAGAGAAAATGCGGATTTATCTGATAGCGCAAGGCCCGCAATTCCGCGGTCTTCGCCTCGGCGCGATAGGCGGCTTCATTGCGTTCGGCGTGACGCACGCGGGCCGCGTAGGACAGCGCTATATAGAAAACCGCCCAGGCGACCACGAAGAAATACCAATTGAGCGCCACATCGACGATGAGCAGGAAGGAAGCGACATAATGATTCGCGAAATGTGACAGCTCCTCGTGCTGCGCCATGACCGGACTGATCACATAGAAGGCGACGAAGTTCAGCGCCGCGTAGGCGAGCGATATCGGAATGGCGGCCACGAAGGCAGTGCCGACCAGGATTTGCGTTGACCGCCCTTCGAGTCGGCGCAATATCCGATAGAGAAGATAAACCAGAACGATGCCGAAGCAGGTCACCACCGCGCGACGCTCCAGCATATCCAGCTGGTTCTTCCCCAGCCAGCCGAGCAGACTGCGCAAGGTATTGGTCAGAAAATAGAAAAGCCAAAATCCCAGGATCGACCCCAGCGCCAGGCGCCGGTCGACTCCCGGCGGACTGTCGGACACACTGTCCTGTCGGGGCTGTTGGCCTTCATTCATCATCGGCTTATACCATAAAACCCGGCGCCAATGCGCTGGAACCGCCGCAATTGGTCGATGATTTCCCGGCGTTGGTCGAAAAGCGGCGGCCCGAGCCTCCGGACATCCGTCGCCCGCCACCCTGCCGATTTCCGAACGCCGCTATTGCCTCGGGAAAAACTCGGGCATAGTCCTGGGGAGAGGTCCGATGTTCGAAGCCATTCTAAAATTTCTCGGCGATCCCGCGCCGGCTAATCTTCCGGCGGATCAGCCGCACTTGATGGTGGCCGCCCTGCTGGTCGAAGCCGCCAACCGCAATGACCGCTTTCCCGAGCCGGAGCGTCGGGCGATCAGGCGTATCCTGTCGCAGCGCTATGTGCTGGATGATCTTGAGCTCGACCAGTTGATGGCGTCGGCGGATCGTCTCTCCCGCGACTCCGTGCAGCTGTTCCGCTTTACCGATACTCTCTGCAAACGCCTGGACCCCGAGCAGCGGGTCGGGGTGATCGAAATGCTGTGGGAGGTCGCCTTTGCCGACGGAGTCTTGACCGCCGACGAAGACTCGCTGATCCGACAGGTTGCCGGTCTTCTCACGGTTCCCGATCGCGAGCGCGGCGAGGCCCGCCAGCGCGTGCTGGCGCGGCTGGGTATCCCGGGACGATGAGCCTGCCGGGGGGCGTTGGTCCGTCGCTGCGGGGTGCGGCCGACGCCTTCGTCGCGCTGGCGGCATTGGGGGCCTGTGCCGTGTCGGCGCAAAACTACGGCGGCACCCTGACCGTCGGTCTGCCCTACGACATCGACACCCTCAATGTCTATACCACTGCCACCTTGGGCGATGTCGAGTCGGCGGTGGTCGAGGGGTTATTGGCGCCGGACCAAGATGCCCGCTATGTCCCGGTGCTGGCGACCGAAGTCCCGACCTTGCAGAATGGCGGCATTCAATTGACCGAAAATGGCGCCGCCATGCGAGTCACCTATCATCTGCGGCCGGGCGTGACCTGGCAGGATGGAGCGCCGTTCACCTCGGCCGACGTCAAATTCACCTGGGAGGCGGTCAAGGATCCGCATTATCTGGCGGAGTCCAAGGACGGCACCAAAGAGGTTCTGTCGATCGACATACCGGACGATCTGACGGTGAGTGTCAATTACCGGACGGTAGCACCTTCCTTCGCGTCGACCTTGTTCACCTTCGGCATTTTACCGCGCCATCTGTTGGCCGGCCACGATCTCAACCACGATCCCTATAATGAGGTTCCGCTGGGCACCGGTCCGTTCCAGGTGAAGGAATTCCGCCGCGGCCAATATGTCGTGCTGGAGCGCAACCCGCATTATTGGCGGCGCGACGCTGCCGGCCAGGCGCTGCCTTATCTGGATCGGGTCATCTACAAACTGATCCCGGATTCCAACACCATGGGGGCGCTGATCAGGGCCGGCGAGGTGATGCTGGCGCCGCGTATTCCCTTCATGCTGGCCAAGCAGCTGCAAGGCGCCGCCAACATCGCGCTGGTGTCGGGGCCGATGCTGGGGTGGGCCCGCCTGGATTTCGGTTTCAAGCGCGATACCCCCTTGCGCGACCCCATCGTTCGCCGCGCCATCGCCCAGGCGATCAACCGGGCGGCGCTGATCAAGGCGGCGGGCGGCTATCCGGTGGCGATCCGCTCGCCGGTGATTCCCTTGCTGAAGGATCTGTTCGACGATTCGCCCGACGCCACTGTTCCGGATTTTGACCCGGCCGCGGCCAATCGGGCGCTCGATGACGCCGGCTGGCGCCGCGACGCGGATGGCATACGCAGCCGCGCCGGGGTTCGCTTGGCGTTTGGCATCACCACCCAGGCCGGCGCCATCGATCACGAGATCGCCGAACAGATCATCATCGCCGAGTTGAAGGCGATCGGCGTTCGCGTGGCGGCCGACAACAAGACCGGCATCGCCTATCGCGAAGCGCGCTACAAGGGGGCTTACGATCTGCTCTATGGCCATTGGGTGACGGCAGCCGACCCGGTCTATAGTGTGTTCTATGGCTCGCACGGACCGCTCAACGGTCAGGGCTATGCCAGTCCGGCGCTCGATGCGGCGCTGGCCCGCATCGAAAGCACCATCGCGCCGGCGCCTAGGCGCGCCGCCGCCGCCGAAATGCAGCGCATTTTCGCCCAGGATCTCCCCAGCCTGCCGCTGGTCACCAATGTCTCGATCGCCGCCATGACGACGCGATTGAAGAATTTCCACATCAATCCGACCAACATGACCGATTTCGTCGATATCGCGTCTTGGTACCTGGCGCCATTGCCGACCGAGGCCGCGGCACGATGAGCGTCGCCCTGCTGTTGCGCCGTCTGATCGGCACCCTGCCGATCCTGCTGCCGATCTCGCTGTTGCTGTTCTGCATCGTCCATCTGGCGCCCGGGGGTCCGCTCGAAGTCTATGCCGACAATCCCTCGGTCACACCGGAAGCCCTCGAGCAGATCCGCATCGCCTATGGCCTCGACCGGCCCTTGCCGGTGCAGTATCTGCTCTGGCTGAAATCGATGATGGCCGGCGATTGGGGCTATTCGATCCGCACCGGCCGACCGGTGATGGTGGAGATTGCCGAACGTTTGCCGGCCACTCTGTTGCTGGGCGGCAGCGCGATGGCGCTGTCCTTGCTGCTGGCCTTGCCGATCGGCGTGCTGACCGCGGCCTTGCGCCGCAGCACCATCGACCATTTGCTTACCTTCCTGTCATTCTCCGGATTGTCTATTCCGGTCTTCTGGCTGGCGCTGATGCTGCAATTGCTGTTCAGCATCACGCTCGGTTGGCTGCCGGCGGCCGGCTTCGAGACGATCGGCGACAGCGGACCCCTGGATCGGCTGGCGCATCTGGCGATGCCGGCGGTGGTGCTGTCCTTTGCCACCGTCGCCAGCTGGAGTCGCTATCTGCGGTCCAGCATCGTCGAGGTGCTGAAGCAGGATTACATCCGAACCGCCTTCGCCAAGGGCCACAATTTCGCCGGCGTGCTGATCCACCATGCGCTTCGCAATGCCTTGATCCCGGTGGTCACCATCATATCGCTCGAACTGGCCAGCGTCATTTCCGGCGCCGTGATCACGGAAACCGTGTTCGCCTGGCCCGGCATCGGCCGCTTGTTCGTCGAAAGCATGGAGGGGCGCGACTACCCCGTGCTGATGGGACTGATGATGTTGGGGTCGGTCTCGCTGGTGCTGGCCAATCTGCTTGCCGATATCGTCTATGCCGTCATCGATCCGCGCATCCGCTATGAATGAGACGGGTCCGGCAGGGCCGCAATCGCCCGGGCGGCTGCTGCTGCGCCGCCTGCTGGCGCACCGCCCGGCCGTCGCCAGCCTCATTTTCTTGGCTGTGCTGGCGCTGTTGGTGATCCTGGTGCCGATGGTCTCGCCCTATGATTATGACCTGCAAGATCTCGATCTGATCGGCCAGCCGGCTCACCCCGACGCCACGCATTGGTTCGGTACCGATGAACTGGGCCAGGATCTGTTGACCCGCGTCTTCTATGGCGGCCGCATTTCGCTCGCCGTCGGGCTGTCGGCCGCGCTGGTCGCCACGCTGGCAGGCACCGCAATCGGCGCCTTGGCCGGCTTTTACGGCGGTTGGGTCGATGCCGTGCTGATGCGATTGACCGATGTCGTGCTGTCGATCCCGCTGCTGCCGCTGGTGTTGCTGCTGTCCGGCATGTTCCAGCCCAGCCTGCCGCTGCTGGTGCTGGTGATCGGCGTGCTGACCTGGATGGGAACCGCCCGGGTGGTGCGCAGCCAATTTCTCACGCTGCGGGAACTGGAATTCGTCGACGCCGCACGCGCGCTCGGCGCCGGCAGCGGACGGCTGATTCTCCGCCATATCCTGCCCAATGCGATGGCGCCGATCACGGTATCGGCGACCTTGGCGGTAGGCAGCTCGATCATGCTGGAATCCGCCCTTTCTTTCCTCGGTTTCGGTGTCCAGCCGCCGACACCGACCTGGGGCAATTTGCTGAACGCCGCCAGCCCCTGGATCGGCGCCGCCCCCTGGTTGGCTTTGCCGCCCGGCCTCTTGATCTTCGCCACCGTGCTGGCGGTCAATTTCCTCGGCGATGGCTTGCGCGACGCTCTGGAACCGAAAGAATAGAAATAATGGGGGGAATAATCTTGCCGCGTCGCTTCGAAGAATTCAGCACAAGATTGACGCAAGTCACCATGGGCATCGACGCTTTCGAACGGCGCCACAGCCGGTCGGGCGGATTGCTCGACCGTGAAGGGCTGGTACCGATCTATCTCGGTGCCGATTTGGTGGCGGCGTCCGTCTATCATGATTGGTCGGAAATATTGGCCGATCTTGCCGGGCTCGACGCCGACCTGGGCCAAGTGAATCCCGCTTCGCGGCGCCTGTTCGCCACCGCCATGTTGCGCTCGTTGCACGCGGCGGTGACGCTATTCTCCGGCGGCACGCTGTCCTTCGCCGAAAAAGTGGGCGCCCTGGTCGGCGCGCCGATCGGCCCGGTCGACCAAGCCGAGCTTGCCCTATGTCAGGACACGCTCGATAAGCTGTTGCGGCGCCAGGGCTTCGGGCGTGGCGATTTGGCGGCCCGCGTCAGTGCCTGGGAACAGGCCAATGCGCTGTCCGTGCAAGCGCTGGAGCCGACTTTTCTGGCGCTGATGGCGGAAGGCAAGGCCAAGACCCGAGACCGAATTTTCGATGTCGGCGATTTCACCATGGCGCTCAATCGGGTGCATGGCGTGCCCTACACGGCACGCTGCGCCTTCAGCGAGGGCAAGATGGACCTCAATATCGATATCGCCTTCACGCGCGCCGCCCTCAAACATCTGGTGGCGCACGAAATGTTTCCCGGCCACGCCACCCAGCTGCTGTTCACCCACGCCCGCGTCGTGGATGGCCGAAGTCCGCCGGAGGTCCTCTTGTGCACCGCCAACACTGTGCTGGGCTGCATCCAGGAGGGCATCGCCGACGAGGGGGTCGAACTGATCGGCTGGGTCGAAGACGACAACGACGCCATCCACCAGCAGTTGCGCCGCCTGCGCAGCGCGGCGCAGACCAGCGCCGCCTGGTATCTGATGGTTGATGGCTGGACCGAAGCGGTGGTGGCCGACTTTCTGCGCGCGGTCGCGGCCGGACAGGAAGCCTGGGTGCAAGGCCGGCTGCGGTTGGCGGCACATCCCTTTCGCGGCCCGTTCATTGCCTCCTATTGGGCGGGAGCAAAAGCGGTGCGCTCGGTCTTGGCGGGCGTCGCCCGAAAGGATTTTCCTGCCTTCGTCGAATATCTCTATGCCAATGCCCATTCGCCGCAAAGCCTGGCGCTGTTCGCGCCGGAGGCGGCATGATGCGGATCACCATCGTCGGCGCCGGCGCCATCGGCGGGCTGGCCGGCGCCTTCATGCATCAGGCCGGCCATGACGTACTGCTGGTCGATCGCTGGCGCGACCATGTCGATGCGATCAATGCGCGCGGCCTGTTCATCGACGGCGTGCGCGGCGAACGCACCATCAGGCTGCCGGCCGCCACGCCCGATCAGCTGACGGCGCCGCTCGCGGCGGTGCTGATCGCCACCAAATCGCAGCACACGCTGGACGCGGTGCGGCAAATTCTGCCGCTGCTGACCCCGAGCAGCTTTATCGTCTCGTTCCAGAATGGTTTCAATGAGCCGGACATTCAGGCGCTGCTCACGGCGTCCGGCCTTGACGGCACAGGCCAGGTGATCGGCGCGATTCCCAATTATGGCGGCGCCCTGGTCGATCCCGGCCATATCGAGTTCGTCCATGAGGGACCGATCCAGCTGGGTGAGATGGATGGCAGCAGCAGCGAACGGTTGGCCGGGTTGGCGCGCCGCCTGGCGAGTCTGACCGAAGTGCAATTGTCCGACAATATCTGGGGTCAGATCTGGGCCAAGGAAGTCTATTCGGCCCAGGTGGTGTTCTCGGCGCTGGTCGATGCGCGCATCCAGGAAACTCTGGGGGTGGAACGCTGGGCCCGCGTGGCCGGTGCCGTGGTGCGGGAGGCCCTCGACATCGCCGAAGCCAACGGTATCACAGTGCCGGCCTTCGATTTCTTCGACCCGGCCAATTACAAGCCGGTGACGGCTTCCGACACGCGGCGCCTGCTCGACAATATCAACCATGCCATCTGGCTGTTGAAAAAGGACCAGAAACCGGAGGCGCATAATTTCAAGAAAAAGGGTTCCGGCATCTGGTGGGATATTGTCTACCGCAACCGGCCCTCCGAGGTGCGCGCCTCGAACGGCAAGCTGATCGATTATGGCCGCCGGGTCGGCGCCGATGTCAGGCTCAACGACAAATTGTGCGGCATGATTTACGAGATCGAGGACGGCAAGCGGGCGCTCGGTTTCCACAATTACCAGGAACTCGAAGCCTATGTCGCGGAAATCGGACGGAGCTTGCCATGAGCAGGGTGGGAATCGGCGTGATCGGCGCCAATCGCTGGGCCAATACCGCGCATCTGCCCGGCTATGTGGCGCATGAACAGGTCGATCTGGTCGGGCTGTGCGACCTGGTGCCGGAACGCGCCCGCGCCGCGCAGGCCGCGTTCGGCGCCCGCAAGGTCTATCGCGACCATCACGAAATGCTGGCGGATCCGGAGATCAGCGCGGTCGACATCTGCACGCCGACCCACACCCATCTCGCGCTCAGTCTCGACGCGATCGCCGCCGGCAAACATGTGCTGTGCGAAAAGCCGCTGCACACCCAAGCCGGGCCCGCTTTTGCCGCCGCCGCTGCTGCGAAGGCCAGGGGCGTGCGTACCAAGCTCGGTTTTACCTTCCGCTATTCGCCGGCGATCCGCCAGATCAAGGACTGGATCCTGGACGGCAGCTTGGGCGAGATTTTCCACATCCATGGCTTCGAACAGAACTCGCAATTCCTTGACCCCGATGTTCCGCTGCGCCAGGTGGCGCCCGACGCGCCGCGCGACCGCCTGCTGCCGGCGTCGATCATCGGCTACGGTTCGCACCTGGTCGATCTGATGCGGTGGCTGGGTGGCGACTTCGCCAGTGTGGCGGCCAGCATGAAGAACTTCATTCCGGCACGCCAAATCGTGGGCGAGCCGGGACGCCAGCCGATCCAGATCGAGGACGCCACTGTGGCGCTGGTGGACTATATCTCGGGCGCGCAGGGCATGCTGCAGTCCAGCTATATTGCGATCGGCAATTATCCCGGCGTCGAGATCCGCGTCTATGGGTCCAAGGGCGCCGCCGTGGCGCGGCTGATCTCGGAAAAGGGCATTGCCGAGCAGCTCAAATTCGCCAGCGCGGGGGCGGTCGAGTTCCGCGATGTCACCCTCGATGCTGCGCATTTTCCGCCAGGTACCTCACTCACCACGCCTTGGCCGGAACTTTATTATCGTAATCTGGTGCGGCATTTCGTCGATGAGATCCAGGACGACCGGCCCGAGGAATGCAGCTTTCTGGACGGGGCCAAAAGCCAGCAGATTATCGACGCCATCATCGCCGCACATTTCGAGCGCCGCTGGGTCGATGTGCCGGGAACACCGTCGTGACGGCGATCGGCCAGCTTTTTCTGGATCATCACTTTGGCTTCCATCCGGTCGATGGCAGTTTCGCCGGGGCACGGCAGTATGACGGAAAGCTGCCGCGCGCCGACCGCGCCGCCGCTTCCGACGAGTCGCGCGCCATCGCCCGTCTGGCCGCGCTCGCCGCCGTCGCGCCGGAGCACAGTGTCGGCGAACGCCTTGACAAATCTGTGGCGCAAGCGGAATTGGCGTTTGCCGCGCTCTGCCTGGCGGAACGGCCGCGCTTCGCCAATCCCGCCTGGTATAGCGGCGAGGCTTGTTTCGCTATTGTAGGTTTGCTGCTGCCGCAATCGGCACCGCTCGACACCGACGCCATCACCCTGCGTTTGAAGTTGCTGCCTGATTTTCTCGCCGACGGGCGGGCACGGCTCGGCGACTATGGTGCCGCGCCTGCCGGCTGGTGCGGCCGGGCGCGGCGCGAGGCGGCGGCGCTGGCGCGCTTTCTGACCACCGATCTCCCGCACCTTGACGGTGCGCCGGCCGATTGGCAGGTACCGGCGAAGGGTGCGGCCCGAGCGCTGGCGTCTTTCGCCGCCGCGCTCGATGGTCTGGCGGATCGCAATCCGGCCGCCGGCGCCGCCTTTCTCGATCACGTGCTGCGCGGCGTGCATGGCTTGGCCTTTGATGCCGACGCCGCGCTCAGGGATGCGGAGGCCGCCTTTGCGCGGCTCGAAACCGAACTGGCGGAAGGCGCCGCCCGTCTGTGCGGCGATCGCAGCTGGCAGCAGCAGATCGCCGATCTGGCCGATCTCACGCCGGCAGAAGGGGGCGTGGCGGACGCCTACCGCGATTGGCATGGCCGGGCCGCAGCGACGGCGCGCAGAGCGGGGCTGGTGACTCCCGAAGACGCCTATGGCCTCGATTATCGTTTCTTGGCGGCGCCGTTCCGCAGGCTCGCGCCGGCCAGCTATTTTCTGTCCTATCGCGCGCCGCCGGCCTTGCGGCCGGGGGCCGGCAGCGTCTATTGGCTGACGCCGCCGGGCGAGGACCGCGCCGCCTGGTTGCGCGGCCACAATATCGCCGCGCTGAAGACCACGCATGTGGTGCATCACGGCTCGATCGGCCACCATACCCAGAATGCGCGGGCACGCTCGGCGCCCGGACTGTTGGGCCGTGTCGCCGGCACCGACTGCGCCAGCGGCTTGATGCTGCTGTCGGCCGGCAGCATGGTCGAAGGCTGGGCCTGTTATGCCGAGGAGCTGCTGCGCGAAGCCGGCGATTTCTACAGTCCCGCCGAAAGGCTGCTGTTGAAACAGAACGAGCGGCGCAATGCCGCCAGCGTGCTGGTCGATATCAATCTGCATCTTGGCCGCTGGAGCATGGCCGACGCGCAGCTTTTTTATCGTGACGAGGCCGGTTTCCCGCCGGCGCGGGTCGAAGCCGAAGTGGTGCGCAATTCGATGTTTCCCGGCAGCCGACTGATGTATCGCGCCGGCGTCGAGGCGATCAAGGCACTGCGCCGTGGCTGGTCGGGCGGTACGCCTCGCGCCTTCCACGACCGGCTGATCGGCTTCGGCCATGTCCCGGTGGCGGCAGCGGCGGCGGAAATGGCCAGAGTAGAGACGCCCCTATGACCGCCGACCCGGTTCTCGCGCTGCGCGGCCTCGCCGTCGAATTCCGCACCAAGGGCGGATCTTTCCGTGCCGTCGACGGAATTTCCCTGTCGGTGGCGCGCGGCCAGACGGTCGCGCTGGTGGGCGAAAGCGGATCCGGAAAATCGGTCACGGCGCTGTCGGTGATGCGCCTGCTGCCGCAGCCTTTGGCCCGTATCGCCGCAGGCGAGATCCTGTTCCGCGGCAAGGACGGCGTCGCGCTGGATCTGGCGCAACAGGATGACAAGCGTATGCGGCGGATTCGCGGCAACGAGATCGGCCTGATCTTTCAGGAGCCGATGACCAGTCTCAACCCGCTGCTGCCGGTCGGACGACAGATCGCCCAGGCGATCCGGCTGCACCAGCCGGTCTCCGCCCGCGCGGCGGCGGCCGAGGCGGTGGCGCTGTTGCGGCGGGTGGAGATCAGCGATGCGCCGCGCCGTGCCGAGAGCTATCCGCACCATCTTTCCGGCGGCATGCGGCAGCGGGTGATGATTGCCATGGCGCTGGCCTGCAAGCCGCTGCTGCTGCTGGCCGACGAGCCGACCACCGCGCTCGATGTCACGGTACAGGCGCAAATATTGCGGCTGATCCGTAGGTTGCAAAGCGAGCTCGGCATGGGGGTGCTGTTCATCACCCACAATCTCGGCGTTGTCGCCGAAATCGCGGATCAGGTAGAGGTCATGTATGGTGGCCAGATCGTCGAATCGGCGCCGGTCGCCGCGCTGTTCGACCAGCCGCTGCATCCCTATAGCCGCGCTTTGCTGGGCAGTTTGCCGGACGCCGCGGCGCCGCATCGGCCGCATCGCCGGCTGGCCGTGGTGCCCGGCCAGGTGGTGGATCCACGGCGCCCGCCCCCCGGCTGCCGCTTTGAACCGCGCTGCGCGCGCGCCGCCGAGGTCTGCCTTGCACCGCCGCCGCCGATCGCCGCGGCCCCCGACCATCAGGTCCGCTGTCCGCGCTGGAACGAATGATGACGCCACCCTTGCTTGAGGTCGAGAATCTTTCGGTGCATTTTACGGGGCGTCGCAGCTGGTTTGGCGCCGCACCGCCGCCGGTGCGCGCCGTCGATGACGTGAGCTTCACGCTGGCGCCGCGCGAGATTCTCGGCCTGGTCGGCGAATCGGGGTCGGGCAAAACAACTTTGGCGCGCGCCATTCTGCGGCTGATCCCGGCCAGCATGGGGTGCGTGCGCTTCGAAGGCCGCGCGCTGCAGGGATTGTCGCAACGGGCGCTGCGGCCGGTGCGGCGTCGCATGCAGGTGGTGTTTCAGGACCCCTATGCCAGCCTCAATCCGCGCATGACGGCCGGCGAGAATGTTGCCGAAGGATTGCGGCTGCATGGGGTAGGGGAGCGCCGCGCGCGCGCGGAGATGGTCGCCCTGCTGCTGGAGCAGCTGGGTTTGCCGGCGGAGGCCGCGGCCCGCTATCCGCATGAGTTTTCCGGCGGTCAGCGCCAGCGCATCGGCATCGCCCGGGCGTTGGCGGTGCAACCCAGCCTGATCGTCGCCGACGAACCGGTTTCCGCGCTCGATATGTCGATCCAGGCGCAGATCCTCAATCTGCTGCTCGATCAGCAGGAACGTCGCGGCCTGGGATTGCTGTTCATCGGTCACGATCTTTCGGTGATTCGCCATTTCTGCGACCGTGTCATGGTGCTGTATCTCGGCCGTATCGTCGAGATCGGCCCGACCGAGGCGGTGTTCGCTGATCCCCGACATCCCTATAGCCGCGCCTTGATCGATGCCGCGCCGGCCGTGCATCCGGGCCGGCGCCGGACTCGCGCCGCCCTGGCCGGCGAGCCGCCCAGCCCGTCGGCTGCGCCGGTCGGCTGCGCCTTTCAAACCCGATGCGCGCACGCGGTCGCCGCCTGTAGCGCTGCCCCGCCCCAGCTGCGACGCGTGGCGCCTGACCATTTTACCGCCTGTCTGCGCGACGACCTGCCGCCGCCTTCTGTCCTTTGACCGCGACAGGCGCTAAACTGCGCCGAAACCGAGGAGGAAATGACATGACGGTGAATACTGCAAAGATCGTAACGCTGTTGCTGGGCCTGAGCTGCGCCGCCGGCGCCAGCGCCGCAGCCGAACCGGCGGTGGATCCCGCCCTGCAGCAGGCGATTGCCGACCCTGCCCGTTCGGCACGTTTCGTCGCGCGCGACCAGGCCCGCCATCCTGCCCAGGAATTGGCGTTCTTTGGTTTGAAGGCCGACCAGACGGTGGTGGAAGTGTGGCCGGGTGGCGGTTATTGGACCGAAATTCTGGCGCCATACCTGCGGTCTCGCGGCAGGCTGTACGAAGCCCTTTCGCCCGAAGGCGAAAGCGCCGACGGGGATCGCGAACGGGTCCATGTTCAGCAGAAACTGGCTGCCAATCCGGCGCTCTACGACAAGGTCCTGCTGACCGCGCTGGGTCGGCGTGCGGGCGATATCGCGCCGCCGGGCACGGTCGATCTGGTGCTGACCTTCCGCAATCTGCACAACTGGATGACCGACGGCTATGCCGAGAACGCCCTGGCCGCTTTCTATCGTGCGCTCAAGCCGGGCGGTATCTTCGGCATCGAGGAACATCGGGCGCGCGCCGATCAGGCCCAAGACCCCAAGGCGGAAAACGGTTATGTCCGCCAGGATTATACCGTTGCGCTCGCCAAGAAAGCGGGTTTCGTGCTGGTCGCCAGTTCGGAAATCAACGCCAATCCCAAGGACACCGCCGATTGGCCGAAGGGCGTTTGGACCTTGCCACCGACACTGGCGTTGGGGGATGTCGATCGCGCCAAATATGAGGCGATCGGCGAGGCCGACAATTTCGTTCTCAAGTTCCGCAAGCCCTTGAAATAGGCTCATTGGCACGCCGCCTCAGTCAATTGCAATATCAGTGACGCAACACGTAATGGATTATTAAGAATTTGCGCAGTCTATATTGATGTATGGACCAGGGTTGTGCAGCAGGTTTTTCAGTCAATGAGCCCTGGCAGCGGGTCATGCTGGCGTTCGGGCGCGCGGCCCAAGTCATCATTACCGCGCGCGACGATGCCGACTTTTACAACCGGGTATGCCGGGCGATCGTCCTCGACCCGATGGTGGTGTCCGCCGCGATCGGCTTCGCGCGCGGTGCGCTCGACGCCGGCCTTGAAATCATCGCCACGGCCGGTCTCGAGACGCCGGCCGCGATGTTCCACGACCTCTCTGCACAGGACTTGGATCGGCGCGATTGTCCGGTCGCCAAGGCGCTTCGTGACGGAAAGGCGCGCATCCGGAATTTCCCCACGGCAATGATCCAGGACGGCGTCGCCAAGGCGGCGATCGTCATTCCGATTCAGCGGGACGCCGGCGAACAAGGGGCGCTGACCATCACGATGGCGACGGCGTTGACCTTCAGCAACGACGAGTCCCGCGCGTTCCAGTCGCAGTGCCATGGGCTGGCGAGCGGCATCGCCTTTTATCGGCTGCGCGAAAAATCCGGACCGATGCGGGCGCGGCTGGCTGCCATCGTCGAGTCCTCGAGTGACGCCATCATCAGCGTAACCCTTGACGGTATCATCATCTCCTGGAATGGCGGCGCCGAATCCATCTACGGCTATACCGCCGATGAAGCGATCGGCAGGTCGATCAGCTTTCTCGCGCCGGTGCGGCGCAAGGCGGAAATCGCCAATTTGAACCGGCGCGTCATCAATGGCGAGCACGTCACCCATTGCGAAACCAAGCGCGTCGCCAAAGACGGCCGTACGCTCGACATATCCTTGACCCTGTCGCCGATTCGCGACCATGGCGGCGCTATCGTCGGCATCTCGATCATTGCCCAAGACGTTACCAGTCGGCTCGCCACCGAGCGCCAGGTCCGCGAACTCACCGCCGAAATCATCCACCTGTCGCGCTTGCGCGAGGTTGGCCAGTTCGCCGCTTTTGTGGCGCACGAGCTCAATCAGCCACTCAGTGCCCTGATGAATTATCTCGAGGCGGCGCGCTATGCCTTTGCCGCCGCCAAAGGGGCGACGAAGTCGCAGCAACTTGGCTTGGATCTGCTCGAACGGGCCAGCGGGCAGACCGAACGCGCCGCCGAAATCATCCGCCGCCTGCGCGGCCTGGTGGAAAAACGTCCGGTCGAGCGCGCCAGTCACCAGCTCTGCAACGTCGTCGAGGACGCTTGCGCACTGGCTCTGATCGGCGCCAATGTCGACAATATCGAGATCGAGACTGACTTCGACGAGGGATTGCCGCCGATCAATGTCGACAAGATCCAGATTCAGCAGGTGGTGGTCAATCTTGTGCGCAATGCCGTCGATGTTCTGAAAAAGGCACCCCGCCGCCTGCTCAAGATCGAGGTTCATGCCGATCCGGACGGATTGCAGCATGTCCTGGTCACCGACAGCGGCCCCGGCGTCAGCCCCGAAGTGGCGGACCGGCTGTTCCAACCCTTCGCCACCAGCAAGGCCGATGGCATGGGACTTGGCCTGTCGATCAGCCATTCGATCATCGAATCGCATGGCGGCTCGATCTGGCACGAGCCAAACCCCGACGGTGGTGCGCGGTTTCGCTTCAGCCTGCCGGCGGGCTAGCCAGCGTGGCGACTGTCTGCGTCATCGACGATGATCCGGCGGTAAGGGATTCGCTCACCGCCCTGCTGCAGGCGGCCGGATTGGAGGCCTCAACCTTTGCGTCTGCCGAGGCTTTCCTCGCTTATGGCGGCATCGCCCATGCCGGCTGTGCTCTGGTCGATCTGCGTATCCCCGGCATGGACGGCATCACCTTGCTGATGAAACTGAAGGCGAGCGGTTCCCGTTTGCCCGTGGTGGTCATGACCGGCCATGCCGATGTGCAGATCGCAGTCGCCGCCATGAAAGCCGGGGCAATCGATTTCATTGAAAAG
>Ga0302320_10009416_pt1 | contig 21008 bp, 12 predicted proteins | sample Bog_T0_3_FD_202130 | JGI IMG/M metagenome (GOLD analysis project Ga0302320, IMG submission 202130) | Peat permafrost microbial communities from Stordalen Mire near Abisko, Sweden - Bog_T0_3 | ecosystem: Environmental > Terrestrial > Soil > Wetlands > Peat | place: Sweden: Abisko, Stordalen Mire...
GCGCCGATGCTCTGGGATCGATACGAACAAATCAAGGCGGGCGGTCCCTAGGCGGCGGATGCCAAAGAAGCGACCTCAATAGCGACTTTCATAACGACCAAAGTGCCCCTTGTGAACTTCCCATACTCGACTCAGACCGTCCGTGGCTAAGCCCGTCCGAATTCTTAGCCTCAATCTCGGCATGCAGACCGTCGGTCTGGCCGATTTCCGCTCGACCCCGCAAGGCGGGCTTGTACTCCACGCCCTCAGCACCAGGCAGCTCCTGGCCGATCCGGCCGCCGAGGCGTCCCGCAACGCTCAGATCAAGCTCGTCATCGGCGAGATGCTTGGCGAGCTCAAGCTCAAGAGCGGCCGCGTCAATTACTCGATCGCCGCCCAGTCCGTCTTCACCCGGTTCGTAAAGCTGCCCACTGTCGATCCGGAAAAGATCGACCAGATCGTGCGCTTCGAGGCGCAGCAGAACGTCCCGTTTCCCATCGAGGAAGTCGTCTGGGATTACCAGCTCGTGGCCAGCAAGGACGAGAGCAAGATCGAGGTGGTCCTCGTCGCCATCAAGGCGGACCTTCTGGATGAACTCAACGGGTCGGTCGAGGATGCCGGCCTCTCGACCGGCGTTGTCGATGTCGCCCCGATGGCGCTCTACAACGCCTTCCGCTACAACTATGCGGACGCCACCGGCTGCTCGCTGCTCATCGACATCGGCGCGCGCACTACCAACCTCATCTTCATCGAGCCCAACAAGGTCTTCAGCCGCAGCATCCCCATTGGCGGCACCACGTTCACCACCAACATCACCCGGGAATTCAACGAGTCCTTCGCCGCCTCCGAGGAGCGCAAACGCAACGACGGCTTCGTCTCCCTGGGCGGCTCGTATGCCGAGCCGAGCGATCCGGAAATCGCCCGCGTCTCGAAGATCATCCGCAACTCGATGACGCGCCTGCACGCGGAGATCACCCGCTCGATCTCCTTCTACCGCTCCCAGCAGGGCGGCTCGCAGCCGCAGCACATCTACCTCTGCGGCGGCAGCGTCAGCCTGCCTTACATCCGCGAGTTCTTTGCCGAGAAGCTCCAGTTGCCCATCGATTTCTTCAACCCGCTGCGCAACGTCACTGTCGCGGGCGGGATCGATCTCGCCTCCGCGGGGCGGACCGCGCACACCCTCGGCGAACTCGTCGGGCTGGCCATCCGTTCGGCTTGCGAGGCGCCCATGGAGCTCAACCTCGAGCCCGCCAGTGTCGCCAAATCCAAGCTGCTTGCCCGCAAGCAGCCGTTCATGATCATGGCCGGCCTTTGCCTCCTGCTTTCGCTCGCCGGCTCCTGGCTCTACTTCCTTCGCGCCACCGACGTCGAGCGGCAGGTCACCGAAAAGCTCACTCCCCAGGTCGAGGCCCTCAAGGGGGTCGCAGCCGAGTTTGACAAGACCAAGACCCAAATCGATGCCGCCCAGCAGACCGCCGCCCCCTTCGTCACCGCCGTCCGGGAACGCGACTACTGGGTGCGGATCGTCAACGACATCAATGGCCGCCTTCCAGGCCAATACATCTGGGTCACCCATTTCGAGCCGGTCAATATCTCCGGAGGCAAGGTCCTTGGCCCCCTGGAGCAGCGGGGCGGCGGCGCCTTTGGCGCCCGGGGCGGGGCTCGTGCCGGCGCCCCCCCATCGTACGGCCTGCGCATCCACGGCCTCTATCTTACGGCCAAGCCGTCGCTGGTTGATGATTTTGCCGAAAACCTGCGCAAATCCCCCTTTGTCGCATCGGTCACCATGAGCACCCGCACCAATCCCACCCAGACAGACTGGGATTTTGATTACGAACTGCTGGTCGAGTTGAAACAAGGCATCGCGGCGCAATGAACTGGATTCGCAATAACATATTCCTGACCGCATTCATCGCGATCCTGGTCATTGGCGCGGGCGTGCTGGGGTACCTGCTCTACACCGCTTTCAGCACCTACTCAGACGTGAGCGACCAGTACACCGCGGTGTCCGGGGCGCTTCATCAACTTCAGATTCGCGTCCCTTATCCGGACCAGGCGAACCTCGTCAAGTACCGTGCCGAAAGGGACGACCTGATCGATGCCACCCATACTCTCGCCTCGAGCCTTGCCCAAATGGTCCTGCCCGTCAACGAGATGACCCAGTCGGCCTTCCAGGACCGCCTGCGGGAGGTTTCCTCCGCCGTCGCAACCAAGGCCGGGAAGACCGGCGTCAAGATACCGGCTCATTTTGCGCTCGATTTCGATCAGTACCAAACCCAGCCTCCGCCGGCCGCGGCCGCGGGCCCGCTGGGACGCCAGCTCGAGGCGTTGAATATCGCGGTGAACATCCTCCTCGACGAGCACGTTGACGGCATCGCGGACCTCAAGCGCACCCGCTTGCCCCAGGAGGGCGGCGCCCGCCAGGAGCGCGGCGGCGGCGCCAGGCCCGGGCAGCGCGGGGGCGGCGCTGTCGCCGAAAACACCGGGAGCCTGGTGGAAAAATTTCCCTTCCAGGTTCAGTTTACCGCCGGCCAGCCCGCATTCCAGAAGGTGCTCAACGACTTTGCCGCCTCGAGCAAGCAATTCTTCATCACCCGCACCCTCCTGGCCGAGAACTCGAATCCCAAGCCGGTCGCAAAGGCCGGCCCCGAAGGTCCCGCGGCTGCCGCCCCGACCCCCGCGGCCGGCGGGTCCAGTTACCTCAAATTCATCGTAGGCACGGAAAAAGTGAACGTGGCCATGCAGATCGACATGGTGATCTTCAATCCGCCTGAGAAAGCCGCTCGCAAGGGGGCTGGGCCGTCCCATTGACCTTTATGGACTGGATCAAACGCAACTACGATCAGTTCATCCTGGCGCTCGTCGCGCTCGTGCTCGTCGTGCTCTCCGGCTTTCTCATCACCAACGCCATCGGCTTCCAGGAGACCTTTGCCGGCATCCGCGGCGAGGTTATTCATCATAACGAGATTCCTCCGATCGATATGAGCGGCCTTCAGGAGGCGACCGACGGCCTGGCGAACCCGGGCAAATGGGAGCTCAACGCCGACCAGGGATCATTGTTCGTATCGATTCCCTACACCGTCGTCGACGGCGCGCTGATCGATCCGCGCACCAGCGAGCACATGCTGCATCCGCCTGTGCCCAACAAATGGATCATCGATCACAAGCTCGACATCCTGGACAACAATGTCCTCAACGAGGACCCCGACGGGGATGGCTTCACCAACCTCGACGAGTGGAAAGGCGTCAAGGGCGACGGCTCGGACTCCAGCGATCCCAACGATCCAAAGTCCCACCCGCCGTACTATACCAAGCTCCGCCTCGCTCAGTATATCAAGCAGCCCTTCCGCCTCCTCTTCAACGCCTACGACGGCGATGTCAAAAAGCCGGAGAGCCTGGAATTCCAGATCAACACCGTCGACATCCGGCAGCCGAGCCAGTTCGTGAAGATCGGCGACATCATCAACGGCACCAAGTTCAAGGTCATCAAGTTCGAGTTCAAGGATGAGCCCAACGCATCGACCGGCATCACCCGCGACGTCTCCGAGTTGACCGTCCAGAATACCGAGACCGGCGATAACGTGGTCCTCGTGCTCGAGAGGATCGTGGACTCGCCGGATTCCTACGCTTTGTTCCGCTACCTGTGGAACAACACGCAGTTCCAAGTGAAGAAAAACAAGGAATTCGTCCTGCTCCCGGAAACCACTCTCCGGTACAAATTAATTGACATCAGCGAGACGGACGCTCTAATTCAGACCCCTGCGGGCCAGCAAGTCAAGGTGCCTCACTTGGAACAGCCTTGAAACCTGACTTTTTCGTGCGCCGCGCCGCCTTCGTGACGGCCGGAGACGCAAGTTTCCCCCTCTTATAAAACATCCTCTAACTCCTAGGACCGAATGATCATCAAACCCCCAGTAATCTGCGCTTGCGTGCTTGCCGCCGCCGGCTTCGCCACTCCCACTGCCCTCTTTCTCGGCAGTTCGCAAACCGGATACGGCCAGGGCTCGGACACCGAAAGCGTCGCGGATCGCGCCATTGCCCGCAAGGAGGAGGACGTCCGCCGCGGCCAGGCTGCCATTGAATCCGGCGATGCCGCGATGCACGAGCGGGATTACGAGACCGCCTTCGCCCAGTACAAGAACGCCTGCGATCTGATCCCGGAGAGCGACGTCACGCACCGCATTCGCAACAACGCCCTCAATGGCCTGGGTGACGCCGCCTGCGCCCTGGCCGAGCAGCGCATCTCCGAAGGCCGTTACGAGGATGCCCAAAATCTCTGCAAGGCCGTGCTCGATCCCAAGTACGACCCGGGCTGCCATCGCGCTGTCATCATCCTCGCCCACCTCGAGGACCCCGATTATTACAACAAGACCATCACCCCGCGCTTCCGCGGCGACGTCGAGGAGGTCAAGCGCCTCATGATCGAGGCCAAGGGCTACGAGATGACCGGCCGGTACGATGCGGCGTTGAAGGATTACGACAAGGTCCTCAACCTCGACCCGTACAACATCGCCGCCCGCAAGGGCCAGGAAGAGATCAACAGCCGCCGAGACCAGTACGCGGTCGAGGCCTACAACCAGACCCGGTCCGAACTGCTGTGGCAGCTCGATAGCGGCTGGCAGATGCCCGTCCACAGGTTTGGCATCAAGGGCACCGAGAACTTCAATCCCACGCCCACCCAGGCCCGGAACACCGAGGCCATCACCAACAAGCTCAATCACATCGTCATTCCGAAGATCGAGTTCCGGGACGCCACCGTGCGCGAGGCCGTCGATTTCCTCAAGTCGAAGAGCCGTGATCTCGATACCGAGGAGCCTGATCCCACCCGCCGCGGCGTCAACATCGTCCTTCAGCTCGATACCGGCGGCGGTCTTTCCGCACCCGAGACGCCCGCCCCCGCCTCCGCGGCGCCGGCTACCCCCGCGGCCATTCCCGGCCTCGAGCCTGCTCCTGTACCCGGCGCGGCGCCCGCGGCGCCCGCGGCAGCGCCCGCCGCCGCCCCCGTGGCCAGCAGCGCGGAGGCGCGGATCACCCTCTCGCTCGGCAACATCCCCTTTATGGAGGCGCTCAAGTACGTCTGCTCGCTCGCCAACCTCAAATTGAAGATCGATCCCTACGCCGTTTCGATAGTGCCTCTTTCCGTGCAGACGGACGAACTGATCACCAAGGATTACAAGGTGCCTGCGGCTTTTATGGCCAGTGCTCCCGATGTCGGCGGCGGCGCCGGCGCTCTCAATGCGCCAGCGTCGCGATCAGGTGGCGGGAGGCAATCCAACGGCGAAGGCACCGGAGATGCCCCTCAGATCGCTCCGTACCAGAACGCCATGACATTTCTGACGAACGAGGGCGTCCAGTTCCCTCCCGGGGCAAGCGCGGTTTATTTCCCCAGCAGCAGCCACCTCATCGTTCGTAATACCGCCTCGAACCTCGAGCTGATCGATGCGATCGTCGAAAACTCCCAGCCGCCGGTGCCCACCCAGGTGTCAATCGAGGCGAAGTTCGTCGAAATCCAGCAGCAAAACCAGAAAGAGCTGACCATGAACGTGCTGCTCGGGCAGATGTCCATCGGCGGCCACAGAATCTTCGGCGCCGGCGGCACCACGGGCAACGGAGTTCCCACCAACGCCTCCGATTACCCGCTCGCCCTTCCCGCAGCCGGCAGCCCGCTCCAGGAGCAGCCCCTCGGCAGCGGACTCCGCAGCGGCAATTACGCCATCAGCGCCGATGCCATCCAGGCTCTCCTCTTCCCCTCGACCGCTGGCATGTCGGTTGCTCCGGCCGTCTTGGGCGTGGGCAGTGTCCTCTCCGATCCCACGTTCCAGGTTGTCCTGCGAGCCCTCGATCAGAAGAAGGGGGTTGACCTCCTCTCCGCTCCCCGCGTGACCACCAAGAGCGGCCAGCGCGCCGTCATCGAGGTTATCGAGGAGTTCCGCTACCCCACCGAGTTCGATCCGCCCCAGATTCCCCAGACCTTCAGCCCCCCCACGGGCAGCATCATTGGCGGCGCCAATACTCCGAACATCTTCCCGGTTACGCCCACGACGCCGACCTCGTTCGAGACCCGCAACACCGGCGTAACCCTCGAGGTTGAGCCGACCGTCGCTCCGGACAACTACACCATCGATCTGAATCTCGTTCCGCAGGTGGTCGAGTTCGAGGGCTTCATCAATTACGGCAGCCCCATCAGCACCATCAATACGAACCCCCTCGCCCCTCTCGCGGGCGCGGGCGCATCGATCGTCATCACGCCGAACGTCATCAACCAGCCGATCTTCTCCACCCGCAAGGTCACCACGAGTGTCACCGTGTGGGATGGACAGACCGTCGTCCTCGGCGGCCTGATGCGCGAGGATGTCCAGAAGGTGCAGGACAAAGTGCCGATCCTTGGCGATATCCCGCTCCTGGGCCGCGCCTTCCGCTCGAATGTCGATCAACACCTCAAGGTCAACCTCGTCATCTTCGTGACCGCCCGCCTTATCAACCCCGCGGGCGATAACATCCTCGATCTGAATCAGAAGGACGAGACCGTCGAGCCGCTGCCTCTGCCCTCGGTTCCCCTCCCGGCCGCCGGCCCCGAGGCCCCTCTGTTTCAGAAGTAAACCAGAAAAGCCGGGTTGTTTTACTGCGCGTGCCAGTTTTGGGTATCACGGGCGGGATTGCCACGGGCAAGACACTCTTCACGGGATGTCTCGCCTCGCTTTTCCAAGGCCTTCGGGTCTTTGACTCGGATGCCCGCGCCCGGGAGCTGACCGCCTCGGACCCCGCCATCATCGGCGCCATCCGGGACCATTTTGGTCCGGACGTATTCGATGCCAGCGGGGTCTTGCAACGCCCGGCCCTTCGCGCCATTGTCTTTGCCGACCCGGCGGAGAGGAGGGCGCTTGAGGCCATCCTTCACCCCGCCATCCGCCGCTCGTGGCAGGATCTCGCAAGGACAATCCGCGAGGAGTCCGGCGCCCCATGGCTGGCCGTGGATATTCCCCTTTTATTTGAAACATCCGCCGAAACGCAGTTCGACAAAATCATCGTGGTTGCCTGCTCCGCCCTCACCCAGCGCAGGCGGCTCGAGGATCGACGCAAACTCCCGCCCGGCCTTGCCGATAGCATGATCGCTTCCCAGCTTCCCCTCGCCACAAAGATCGACCGCGCCGACTTCGTCATTTGGAACGATGGCCTCCCCGAGGCCCTCGAATCCCAGGCACGGCTCCTCGCGCTTCGCCTATTCTCCTGATATGCCGGCCGATCCTCCAGCTGGCGCCGCACCGGCCGCACTCCCGGCCCCCCCGCCTCCTCCCGTTCCGCCGGCGGAGCCGATTCCGCCCAGGGTCCATCTCGACGAGTTGCACGCTCTCTCGACGCCTCACTTGATCGAGCGGATGCAGGCCTTCCGAGTCCGTGTCCATCCGGATCGCAACCGTAATCAACACATCGCGGATCTCCTGCGTTTCCTCACCGAGCGCGGCTCGGAGGTCCTTGTGGACGGCGTGCTCGACATGCCTTCCGAGGCGCACGGTTTCCTTCGCTGGCCCCGCTTCAGTTTCCGCCCGGGACCGGAAGACATTTACGTGCCCGCCGGCATCATCCGCCGCTTCGGGCTCCAGGCCGGCCATCGCATCGCCGGACGGCTGCGTTGCGCGCGGGATCGGGAGAAATTCCTGGCTCTCGACGAAGTCTATGCCATCGAGGGCATCGCGCCCGAGGCGTGGACAGCTCCCAAGCCGTTCGACTCTCTGACCGCCACCTTCCCCACCGAGCGCATCATTCTCGAGAATCCCATCACCCGCTCGATCATCGCCCGAGCCGTCGATCTCATCACGCCGCTGGGCCGGGGCCAGCGCGCCCTCATCCTCTCGCCGCCTCGGGCCGGCAAGACCATCCTGCTCAAGGAAATCGCCCAGGCGATCCGGGTCACCTCGCCGGAGAGCCACGTCATCATGCTCCTGGTCGATGAACGCCCCGAGGAGGTCACCGACCTCAAGCGCTCGGTGGACGCCGATATATTTTCCTCAACCTTCGACGAATCGCCGGCCCGCCACATCCAGGTGGCTGAGCTGGTCGGCGAGCGCGCCCGGCGGCTCGTCGAGCTCGGGCGCCACGTCATCATCCTCCTCGACAGCATCACCCGCCTAGCCCGCGGCTACAACGCCGTCCAGCCCGGCAAGGGCCGCATCATGTCCGGCGGCATGGAAGCCAAGGCGCTTGCCAAGCCCAAAAAATTCTTCAGCTCCGCCCGCAACGTCGAGGAAGGGGGCAGCCTCACCATTATCGCCACCGCCCTTACCGAGACCGAGAGCCGCATGGACCAGGTCATCTTCGAGGAGTTCAAGGGCACCGGGAACATGGAGCTTCAACTCGATCGCAGCCTGGCCGAGCAGCGGATTTTTCCCGCGATCCAGATCCTCAATTCCGGCACGCGCCGGGAAGAACTGCTCTATCATCCCGATGAATTCGAGCGCATCACACTGCTCCGGCGGGCGCTTGCGGAGCTGCCGAGCGGCGAGGCGATGGAAGTTCTTCTTGCCAATCTCAAGGCCACGCGCACCAATGCGGAACTCCTTCTCACGGGCCTTCGTGAAGTGAAAGAGTAAGACCTTGATCAGCACCGCCCCAGCCCTTGCCGCCCTCATCGCAGACCTCGCCGCCTTCGATCCCATTGCCGTGGATACGGAGGCCGACAGCCTTCATTGCTACTTCGAGAAGCTCTGTCTTATTCAAATCACGTTCGATGAGCGCGACCTCCTGGTCGATCCGCTGGCCGGCCTCGATCTCCTGCCGCTCTTCCAGGTTCTCTCCGCGAAACGCCTCATCCTTCACGGCGCGGATTACGATCTGCGCCTCATGCGCCGCACCGGGTTCTCCGAGCCGCACGCCGTCTTCGATACGATGATCGCCGCCCGGCTCACCGGCCACGGGGAATTCTCGCTCGCCGCGCTCGTCAAGCAGTACTTCGGCTTCGAGTTGGTCAAAGGCTCGCAGAAAGCCAATTGGGCCCGCCGTCCGCTCTCCGAGCAAATGGAGGCTTACGCCCGCAACGACACGCATTTTCTCATTACCCTTGCGGGCATCCTCGAGGCGCGACTGCGCGAGATGGGCCGCTGGGAGTGGTTCGAGCAGTCATGCGCCAAGGCCGTCGCCACCGCTCGCATCGACAAGGAACGCGATGTCGAAACCGCGTGGCGCATCACCGGCAGCTCGGACTTGCGGGGCCGCGCCGCCGCCCTGCTGCGCGCCCTCTGGCTCTGGCGTGACGCCGAGGCGCGCTCCGCGGATCGTCCCGCCTTTCATGTGCTTCAGAACGATAAACTCATCGACGCCGCCGCTCGCCTGGATCGCGGCGAGCAGGTTTCCGTTCCGCACTTTTCTCCCTCGCGCCATCAGCGCTTTGACGCCGCCGTCCAGGCCGCTCTAGCCGCTCCGCCCGAGGAGTGGCCCCGGCCTATCCGCAAGCCGCGGATTCGGCCCACGCCGGACCAGGAGCGCCTTTTCATGCGGCTCAAGACCCGCCGCGACGCTGCGGCCGCCAATCTCAAGCTCGATCCCGCGTTGATCGCGCCCAAGGCGACCCTCGAGCAGATCGCCGCCGAACCCGAATCCGCTTTGACCCGTTTGCTTCCCTGGCAACTGGCGCTGCTCGATCCGATTTCATAGTTCATAATTTCATGAAACCCATCCTCATCGCCTCATTCCTCGCCGCAATAGCCTGCGCGCCCGCATCAACGTCCGGTCAGAGCCCCTCTCCGGCCGTTTCCGGTACCGCCGCACAACCATTTTCTTCGGTCCGGCGCATGCAGGCGGCCCCCGCGTCTCACCTCACTCCGGAGGAGCAATCCACGCTGAGAACCGCGAGCGAAAATGCCCAGAAGGACCCGGCAGTCCGGGCCGCCGTCGAGAAACTGCACGCAGCCATGACCGCAGCGCGCCCCGCGATGCTTGCCAAAGATCCGTCGCTCGCCCCGCTCCTTAATAAAGTCGAGGCCATCAGTTTTCCCTCTCCCGGCGCAGAACGCCCCAGCCTGACTGCCGACGAGATGCTGAAGCTGCGCGCGGGCCGCTCCGCCATCAATGGCACCCCGCTTGCCGATGCCTGGCGAAAGGCCACCGCCGATTATCGCGCGGCCGTGCGCCAAGCCATGATTGCGGGCGATCCCTCCGTCGCCGCCATCCTCGACAAGCTGTCCAACGCCGGGGGCGAGCGCCGCAGCATCGTCGCGACCGGTTCTCCGAAGGCATCCGCCAGCGCTTCGCCGCAGTAGCTGTTCATAGGCCCCATGAGGCCTATAGGGCCTATTAGGCGGCGCTGCCTTATGGCCGCGTGGCGAAGAACGGGTTGTGTTCCTTTTCCTCGGCCACGCTGGTCATCGGGCCGTGCCCGGGGCAGAGGATCGTTTCGCCCGGCAGGCAAAAGATTTCCTCGCGATTGGTGCGAAGGGCGTCCGCATAGCTCACCGCGCCCCCGCCCATCGAGCCGGCGAAAACCGCGTCGCCCACCACCGCAACGGGCCGTGCAAGGCCGGAGACAACATAAGTGATGCCGCCGCGCGAGTGTCCCCACGTAAGTCGCGTCCCAATCCGCAGGAGGCCAAGCGAAAATTCGCGCCCGGGTTCGATGGATTCCGCGCCCTCGAGCGCCTCGCGCGTCGAGACGAACGCGGGAGCGTCGGTCTGGCTCCGGAGGCGGTCGAGATCGAAGATGTGATCGCCGTGGGTATGGGTGAGAAAGATGAACCGGAGGGTCAGGCCCAGCGAGCGAACGCTCTCGAGCATTGCGCCGCAATCGCCGCCGGTGTCAAAAGCGGCGGCATTCTTGTTCACCGGGTCCCAGACCAGGTAGGCGTTGACTGTCATATCGTCGAACGCGGTATTGAACTGAGCCAGGCCGTCGAACGGGCCGATGGCCGCGGGGGCGTATGCATTCTGGCCGATCTCGACCAGGGCGCGGGGGTTGAGGCCGAGAACCGGGGCCACGAGGCGGGCGCCGGCGGCATCGAATTGACCGGCGCGCAGTCGCTGGACGGCCTCGGTCGGGAGCCCGGCGCTCGAGGCGAGGGCGCTATCGGCGAGGTTGAGCCCGCGCTGTGCCTTGCCGATGATGTCGGCGAAATTATCTTCCAAGGGAATAGACATGGGGCACAGTCTAAATCCGAAATTCGAAATTCGAATATATGAATCAAAGCGAATTAACCGGCCCATGGTGGTCGAATAACACACCGATCGATGAGGGTGTGGAGTGCATTCCGCAGGAGGCATTTTTAAGGGTCGAGTTCCCCAACGCGCGCGAGGTTTCGTTTTCCATCGCCACAGGCTGCTTTTATCAAATGTGGTTTAACGGAGTCTGGATCGGGTACGGTCCGGCGCGCGCGCCACACGGCAGGCTGACAATCGACCGCTGGGTATTGCCGGAGCAGCATTTCAAGGATGAGAATTGCATAACGATCCAGGCGTTTTGGGAGGGTCTTTTTACGTTCGATCACGTGCGCGGCGCGCCCGGCGTTTGGATGGCGTTGGATCAAAGCGGCCAATCCGTTTCCTGCCAGCCGCTGGCCTCCACCCGGACGGGCCGAGCCGCCACCCATCGCTTTTCGCATCAGCGCGGCTGGGTTGAAGAGATCGACGGACGCCATCGCGCCGCAGGCTGGCCGGGGGGACCGTGGAGCGAGTCCGAATGGCAGACCGCAGTGATGCGAACCACCGATGCGGCCGTTACGCTCGAGGCCCGCGACATTCAACCCTTCGTAACGAAAACGCGCCGCCCGGAATCGGTCACGTTTGCGGGAGCGGCGGATTTGCGGGAACGAACGGTACATCGCGCGCTGGGATATGAAGGGCAGCCGTCATTCGGCGCTCCCGGCGACAGTCCTTCCCGCAACATCCAGGAGGAAGCGCTGCGGCCCAGCGCAGCCCGGGACGAAAATCTTGCCGGTGTCACCGGCTCCGGGAAGGGGGCGACGACTCTTCATCCCGATCCCGCGGGACTGGACCGGACATTGCAACTCGATTTCGGAACCTACGTCACCGGCATGCTGGCGCTGGAAATCGATGCGCCAGCCGGGACGCAAATCGATGTGGGGTGGAGCGAAATTGCGTGGGATGAGGAACTCGTCTCGCGCTGGTCAAGCTCGGACCAGCCGGGAGGCTCCGTTGCCGCGCGGGAGTGCGCCGACTCGCGGCAGGGTCTGCGTTATATCTGCCGGGGCGGCGGGAACGAACGGCTCGACGCGCTGTTTATCATGGCCTTGCGGCAAATGCGCCTCACCTTTCGGATGGCGCCCGATATCAAGGGGGCCATCGTGATTCGCGATCTGGCGGTGCGCGTGGCCGGTTACCCCATCGAACGAGAAGGGGATTTCCGCTGCTCGGACGAATCTCTCAATCGCATTTACCGCGCCGCCGTGGAGACGATGGAAAACTCAATTCACGACGTTTACCTGGATTGTCCGGGCCGTGAGCGCGGCGGCTGGATCGATGGCGGCCAGGCGGCGGCTGGCATGTTGGCGATCAGCAGCGACGTTTCCTTCGACCGGCGCTTTCTGCGGCAATTTATCGATTCGATGGCTGTGATTCCCGAAATGCACACGGTTGCGCCGCTTTATCCCTCGGAGTTTCATCGGTGGGCGGGCGGGCAGCAGAGGCCCATCGTGTGCCACTCGCTTACCTGGATGCTGCACGCGGAGCGGCATCTGCGGCTTTACGGCGATGAACGTCTGAAGCAGGAGTGGTGGCCGGCGTTGCAAGCCGCGGCCGGCGGGATGCGGCTGTTTCGCAGGGCGGATGGACTCATCGAGAATATGGTATGGGACGATTTTATCGACTGGTCTTCCCCTGAGAACGGTCCAATCCGGACCTGGACCAATTTTATTTACGGCCTGACGCTCACGCGCCTCGGGCGGCTCTATGACAACGCGAACCTGGAGCGTGAAGGACGGCAAACCACGGAGACGATAGAGCGTGCCGCGTGGAATCCAGGCCGCGAACTCTACGCCGACGTGGTGCGCGCGACGGGAGAGACATTGACTCCGGGAGAACGGTTCAGTGAGGTGACCAATTATGCCGCACTCTGGTCGGGGTCGATTCCCAGGGAGCGCGAAGAGCTTGTCTGGCGTCAAATGCGGAACCTTCATCCTCGTTCCACGGATCGCCCCATGATGCTTTATGAATTGGACCTGGCGCGGTGTAACAGTTTTGGCCTTATTTTCCGCTTCGATGTTACGGGACGGCGCGGCGAGATCGAATGTCTCGTGCGCGATTTGAAGGAGTCCTTTCTGCCGATGCTGGACCGCGGTCAAACGACCCTGGCGGAACATCTGGCGTGCCACTTTAGCCTCTGCCATGCGTTCCAGGGCTATGTGGCGCATCTCCTCGCCTGCTATGTGGGAGGGATTCAGCTTCCCGAGCAGCCGGGCGGCGTCATTCGATTGCGGCCGCAACCCGCTTTGATGTCATGGAGCCAGACTCGAACGCCGTGGATGGGCGGCCACGTCCAGATATGGTGCAGCCGCCGTGGCCAGTCCGAAGCGGAGGTGATTATTTCCCTGCCACCCGGGCAGCGTGGGGAACTCGTCATGGGGTCGCAAGCGCCGGTGGAATTTGTTTCGACGCTCCATACGCGGGTGCGGTTCGGGGGATAGGGCGGGGGAAAATTCGAAATTCGAGCTTCGTTACTTGGCGTGGGTTTTCACGAAATTCACAAGATCCTCACTCTGAAAGAAGCCGGGCCACATGTTGTGGCCTTGCCCGTGGATGACGACGAGTATCATCGTGCCACCGAGAGCCGTGTAACGCTCTTTCATGAGACCGGAATTTGCCGCCAGCGGCACGAGCCCGTCGGCATCCCCGTGGATGGCAAAGAATGGCACGCCGTCTTTCGCCAGGCCAGCGAGACGGTCGATCGGATTGTGCTGTGCAAGGCAGGCCTGCAACTCGACCGCTTTCATTCCGTAGGCGCCGGCGGCCTGGGCCACCCCGGGATAGCTTGCGATGTTGCAAACGGGATAGACACCGGCAAAAGCAGCCACTTTGTCAGGGTTCTCCGCTGCCCACGACAGGGTCATTAATCCGCCGCGGCTGCGTCCGAGCAGCACCGGCTTGCGCGAGTAGCCGCGCGATCCTGTCAACTCCTCATAAAACTCCGTAAAAAGCTTACGGCCTGCCGGACTGCCGAAGGATTCGCCCACGTCGATGCCGGCGACAGCGATTCCCGCATCGCGGAACTGCTCGAACATCCACTGTTCTTCCTTCCCGGGCAAATTCGCCAACGTCGGCGCATACCAAACCCACGGTATCGCTTTGCCCGTTGAGCCGGTCTTCGCAGGAATGATGAAGGCCGCATGACCGTCCACGAGGAAGACCTCGCCGGGCAAAGGCAGCTCCTTTTTAGGCGGGACAAGGCTGGGAACGTCCGTTTGCGCAGCATGCAGAACGACCGATGCAGCCAGAAGCACGGGAATGAAGTTGAGTTTGTTTATTTTCTCTGGCATGCCATGTCGGGTAAGGAAAACGGCTTGGCGCGAGAGCTTTGTCCTGCCACTCGGCAGGGACGAATAGCTGTGTTTTGCCGCTTTGCGGTGGCATCTTTGGGCATGAGATATACACATGGGGATACAAGAGGCCTTTATCAAGACCTTCAATTTCGAGCATAAGCCGCTTGTGATGAGCGAGACAATACAACGGCGCTCAAATTCCCTGATTTCGAATATTATGAAATCCCTGCCAATCTACGAACTTGAGCATGCGCTCGTGGCTGCGTTCAACGCCCACAACCGCCTGATCCTCCAGGCGCCGACGGGCTCGGGCAAATCGACGCAGGTTCCGCAGATGCTGCTCGATCACGGACTGCTCGGCGCGGGCGAGGTGGTGGTCTTGCAGCCGCGGCGGCTTGCGACCCGCATGCTGGCGGCGCGCGTGGCGAGCGAGCGGCAGACTGCGCTGGGCGGCGAGGTGGGATACCAGATCCGGTTTGACCGCGTCGTCTCCGAGCGGACGAGGATTCGCTTCGTCACCGAAGGAGTACTGTTGCGCCAATTGCTTCAGGACCCGCTTTTGAAGGATGTCTCGGCGATTCTTTTCGATGAATTCCACGAGCGCCACTTGTATGGCGACATCACGCTGGCGCGGGCGCTGGATTTGCAGCATACGGCAAGGCCGGACCTCAAGCTGATCGTCATGTCGGCCACGCTCGAGACGGCGCACCTCGAGGAATTCCTCGCGCCGTGCGCGATGCTGAAGTCCGAAGGGCGGGCGTACCCGGTCGATATCGAATACCTGGCGCGGCCCTACCGGGCCGACGACATCGCGGTGTGGGACGTGGCGGCGGACGAGCTCGAACAACTGGCCGGCGAGACGGAGGGAGATGTGCTGATCTTCATGCCGGGGGCATACGAGATTCATCGGACCATCGACGCGGTGCGGCGGTCGCGGGTGGGGAGCGAATTCGTGGTGCTGCCGCTGCATGGAGAGTTGCCGGTCGCCGATCAGGACGCGGCGCTGGCGGCGTACGGGAAGCGGAAGGTTGTCGTTTCAACCAACGTCGCGGAGACCTCGCTGACGATCGACGGGGTGCGCGTCGTCATCGACAGCGGGCTGGCGCGGATCGCGCGATTCGATCCCTACCGGGGCATCAACACGTTGCTGGTCGAGAAGATCAGCCGCGCCTCGGCCGATCAGCGCGCGGGCCGCGCGGGCCGGACCGCGCCGGGAAAAGCCCTTCGGCTCTGGGCGGAGAGAGAACACCTGGACAGGCCCGCGCAGGAACTGCCGGAGGTGAAGCGCCTCGATCTTTCCGAAGTGGTGCTGACGCTCAAGGCCAGCGGAGTCGAGGACATCGCTGGATTCCGCTGGCTCGAGCCGCCGGAGCCACGCGCCCTCGAGCGCGCGGATACGCTGCTCAAAGACCTCGGGGCTTTGCACGAAGCCACGGGCCGAATCACGCCCATAGGCCGCCGGATGCTCGCTTTCCCGGTGCACCCCCGCTATGCGCGAATGCTGATCGAGGCGGACGAGCGGGGTTGCGTGCGGGCCATCGCGATGATCGCGGCGCTCTCGCAAGGCCGGGGGCTGTTCCGGCGTCCGGAAGGCAGGCAGATGGAGCAGGATCGCGCGGACCTGCTCGGAGAGAAGGAGGCGTCGGATTTTTTCATCCTCATGCGCGCGTTCAGGTTCGCGGAGCAGAACCAGTTCGATCCGCGCAAGTGCAAGCGGCTCGCGATCAACGGCGCGGCGGCGCGCGAGGCGGGGCAGACGTACGAGCAGTTCCTGCGAATCGCGAAGAACGAGAAACTGAACCTCGATCGCGGCGAGGTCACCGACGAGGCCATCCAGCGCAGCATCCTGGCTGGTTTCTCCGACCAGGTGGCGATGCGCGTGGATACCGGGACGCTGCGGTGCAACCTCGTGCATGGACGGCGCGGCGTGCTTGCGCGGGAGAGTGTGGTGCATCACAGCCCGCTGCTGGTGGCCAGTGACGTGCGGGAAATCCAGGGCAAGGACGGAGAGTTGACGGTGCTGTTGAACACGGCCACGGCCATCGAGGAAGCGTGGCTGCGGGAGTTGCTGCCGGAGGCCTTTCGCACCGAGGAGAAGGTGATGTTCGATCCCGTGCAGCGGCGAGTGATCGCGCGGCGCCAGGTACTTTTCAGGGACTTGCTGCTCAAGGCCGAAGTGACCGAAAAAGCCCCCAGCGAGGCGGCTGCCCGCGTGCTGGCCGACGCGGTGACGGCTGGGACCTGCGTGCTGGTGAATTGGGATCACGCCGTCGAGCAATGGATCGCGCGGCTCAACCGCTTGCGGGAGTGGATGCCGGAGCTCGAGTTGCCCGGCATCGGCGACGCAGAGCGCCGGATGCTGGTCGAGCAGATTTGCCACGGCGCAATGACTTACAAGGAGATCAAGGAACGCGCCGTGTGGCCCGTGGTGAAGTCGTGGCTATCGGCGGCGCAACAGGAGATGGTCGAGAAATTCGCGCCCGAGCGCATCGGGTTGCCGAACGGTAAAAAGTGGAAGATCGTTTACGACGCGAAGGCGGCCCCGGTGATCGCCGCGCGCATCCAGGAGTTATACGGCGTCGAGGGAAGCCTGACCATCGCGGCGGGCCGGGTGCCGCTGGTGATCCAGGTGCTCGCGCCCAATCAGCGCCCGGTGCAGGTGACGCAGAACTTATCGACCTTCTGGAAAGAGGCATACCCGAAGCTGAAGCAGGAGCTCCAGAGGAAGTACCCCAGGCACGAGTGGAGGTGAGATTGGCTTGTAAAACGCTCGAAAAGCACTCATTAAATTATCGCGCTTTGAGCCCTGTTTGAGAGGGGGCTTGATCCCGGACAAACAAGACCATGAATCCCTCCAGGATACGCGGTGCGGTTACGAGCGCAGTGCTCGTTTTTTTCATTGCCTTCTTTTGCCTCGGCGGCGGCACGGTCCGCGCGATCATCGATCTCAATGGAAACGGGATGAGCGATATCTGGGAGTTGATTTACGGCGGCGGCCTCAATCCAAACGCCGATCTGGACGGGACGGGGATGACCAACCTTCAAAAGAGCATCGCCGGACTCAATCCCTGGAATTCATCCTCGGTGTTTTCCGCCTCGGTCATCGCGGGGGCGGGATCGAATTTGGTGTTAAGCTGGCCGAGCGTGGTGGGGAAACAATATCAAATCCAAGGCGCCGCCTCACTGACCAGCGGGAGTTGGACGGCCATCGGCGGCGCGCTCGCGGGCACGGGGGCGATGATGAGCGGCACGGTCACGCGCGGCGGCACGGCGAATTTATTCAACGTCTCGGTCACGGATGTCTATGACAGCGGTGAAGCCTCGCTGAGCAACTGGGAGGCGCTCGAGCTCGGGCTTGATCCCACCAATATCTACAGCAACGGACATGTGGATTCGCACGGCAATCCGCTGACCAATTACTCCTATGTCGTGGCGGCGCTTAGCTCCACGAACGTTGTCACGGTCACAGCCACCAAGCCAACGGCAACGATCCCGCAGACCAATCCCGCCACCGATCCGGGAACCTTCACGGTCACGCGCAGCGGCAACCTGAATGCGATCACCGTGTATCTCGAGGCCAGTGGAAGTGCGGTGGCCGGGACCGATTATGCGAGCCTGCCGGTTTCATGTAGCTTCCCGGTCGGCGTCAATTCGGTTACGATCCCGGTCGTGCCGCTGGCCGGATCGAGTGCCGCGCCGGCGACGCCGGTCGTGCTGTCGGTCGTGCCGAACGCCGCGTATCAGGTGGGCGGTTCCGGCAGCGGCACCGTGCTTCTCTTTCCCCATAACATCGCGCCAATGACGTGGACGACCGGGACGGCGGCGACTCCGGTGCGTTCGGATTGGATCAACGTCAAAACCGACCCGGAGATGACGATTCACGCAGTCGGCAACGGCCTCGCTGACGATACCGCAGCCCTCCAGCAGGCGCTGAACCTTTCCTCGACCAGCTATGCCACCCGGACAACGGTCTACCTTCCGCCGGGAACCTACAGGATATCCTCAACGCTGTATTGGAATAGCATTTTCAGTTCGATCCAGGAATGGACCGGCTGGAGTGGCCTGAGGCTGGTAGGTTGCGGCAGCAGCACGGTGATCCAGTGGGCGGGCGCGGCGGGCCAGGTGATGTTTCTGGACCAGGGATCAAATCGCAGTCACTTCGAAGGCATTGTCTGGGAGGCGGGCGCCAGCGGCTCGGCGGCAGGCATCGGTGTCGCCCACGTCCCGCTTGTGGCTCAGCAAACCCTGATGCGCCATGAGAACGAGGCGTTCATCGGTTTCGTCGGCGCCAGCGGTTCGGCCACCATCAGCCCGCCGTATACCTATACGGTCACCACTGGAACCATCTCTACTTCGGCGAACTTGCCCGTCGGGGTCACGACGCTTCCACTTACCACCATTCCGGGCGGACTGATCGTCGGAGTGGGAGTGACCGCTCATTACGGCGGCATTGCGACCGGGAGCAACGGATTGACGACGACTACGACGGTCACGGCGATCAACACCGGCTCGAACACGGTTACGATCAGCGCCCCCACCAATTACTCCATGTACAACGGCGAGGTCGTGACCTTCACTTGGTCTGTCCCTGGCACGCCAGAAACAGTGCCGGCGTCGGGCATTTTCGCGGGCAGCAAGCTGGAAATATTGGCCACGGCCGAAACGATGATCTGGAATTGTATCTTCCAGAACGACACTGTCGGCGTCGTTGTCGCTTATGAGGAATACAACAATTACATGTGGATATTCAAAAGCTGCGAGTTCGATAACTGCGGCACCGGTATCGTCCCTGGCGATGGCAAGGAGATCATCATGGACACCCACTTTTCAGGTTCGACCACGGCCGATGTGACCGGTGGGAATGCTACCCGTGTCCGGCGTTGCACCTCGTCGGGATCGAAACAGTTCTTCGCTGGCGGCGACACCGGCGCGACGGAGCAGAATGTGATCGAGGATTGCTGGGTGGACGGGTGGACAAGCACAAATGGCGCAATCGCCTTTAACGACCGGTCCGACATGGTGTTTGATTGCATGTTTACCCATCCGCCCGTGGGTTCGACAGGCGCGATCTATATGTGGCCGTCCAACGTGCTCGATCTAACGCTGTCGAATAACTACACGTCGTCGCCCACGATGCCGATGACCTATATCCGGGGCGGCACGGTTAACATCGTCAACATACCTCCCGGGGCTCTACCGCCGAACCTTACCTCGCCGAACCAAACGTTCATCCAGCCCACCTGGCCTGCCGATGGGCAAACGATCCTGAACATAACCCAGCCGCCCTATAATGCGGTGCGCGGAACTGATTGCACTACGGTCATCCAGAATGCGATCAACCAGGCGAAGTCAAACAACAACGGCACAATCGTTTACATTCCCGCCGGCCAATTCAACACCTCGGCCACGCTGAACGTCAGCGGCGGCAATTACGTCATCCAGGGTTGCGGCGTTCTTTCCATACTTAACTGGAGCGGAACAGCCACTACGACTGTGCCGATGTTCACGGTCACGACGCCGCAGAATATTGCGATTGAACAAATCCAGGCCACTATCGGCGCAGTTTCGGGCTCTTCCAACCAGCCTGTCATCTCGGAAACGTCGACCGGACCCAGCAGCGCCACCTACGACGAGGTCATCAGCGGCGCATATACCAACAGCCCGGGCGTTGTTCTCACGTCGCTGCCGACCGGTTCGACGGTTTTCATGCCGATGTGTGCTTCAGCATTGACGGTGAACGACTGTGGCCCGGCCGTTATCTTCTCGAATTACTTTGGAGGTAATGGCCTGTCGGTCACGGGCGCAACCCAGGCCAAGTCCGGCTTCCTCGGCTTCCTGACGATGGAGTGCGGAAATGAAGTACAGGGTAATACCAGCGGCTGGGATGTGATCATCAACGATAACCAGGATTTTATCGGATGCGATTACTACAACGAGCAGACCTATAATCATCTCCTCGCCAAAAACACCGATGGCGCCACATGGGCGGGGCGGATCTCCATGCAGGGAATGAAAGAGGAATCCGACGCTCCTTCAATAACGATCGGCATTCAGAATTACGGGGGCAGAATATTCTACACTTGCCAGAGCTTTTTCGACAACGACTCGCAGCCCGTATTCACGCAGACCGGGAGCGCGGCGGTTGATCTCGACCTGATCGGGGAGGTTTACTATTCCAACCCGAGCTTCACCCTGGGCTCCGCGTGCAACCTGATCGAGGTGAATGACATCTATTCCTATCCAAGCGTAACCTACATGGCGAATGTCGAGCCGGCCGGATGGGGCGCCTCACTTGCCGCCGGTCTTGATCATTTCCGGCAGGCCGACGCCTACGATCTGACTCTCAGCTACGGCTGGGCTCAGGGCCTCAATAATCCCACTTTCGAGACCGATCCGACCAATTCCGCACCCCTGACGACACTGGGAACCGCCCCGGCCCAATGGACGGTGTCGGGTACAATCGCCGCCGGGAGCGGCGTGCGCGATGTCTGCGCGGTTACCGGCGGCTCTCCCTTCGCCTCGGGCACCCAAAGCGCCGCCCTCGTTGACACC
>Ga0302320_10009419_pt1 | contig 21003 bp, 16 predicted proteins | sample Bog_T0_3_FD_202130 | JGI IMG/M metagenome (GOLD analysis project Ga0302320, IMG submission 202130) | Peat permafrost microbial communities from Stordalen Mire near Abisko, Sweden - Bog_T0_3 | ecosystem: Environmental > Terrestrial > Soil > Wetlands > Peat | place: Sweden: Abisko, Stordalen Mire...
GATGATGTCCTCGGGCGGGAAGCCGAGCCGCTCGACCAGCAGGCGGTAGGCGCGGGTGCAGATGCGCACCTTTTCATCGCGGCTGGCGGCCTGGCCCTGCTCATCGAACGCCATCACCACCGCGGCGCCCCCATAGCGCTGGATCAGCTTGGCGCGGCGCAGGAACTCGGCTTCGCCGTCCTTGAGCGAGATCGAGTTGACGATCCCCTTGCCCTGGATGCAGCGCAGGCCGGTCTCGAGCACCGACCATTTGGACGAATCGATCATGACGGGCACGCGCGTAATGTCGGGCTCGGCGGCGATGAGATTGAGGAACTTCTGCATCGTCGGCTCGCCCTCGATCAGCGCCTCGTCGACGTTCACGTCGATGATGTTGGCTCCGCTTTCGACCTGCTGCTTGGCGATCGCCAGACAGGCGTCCCAGTCTCCGGCCTTGAGGGCCTTGGCGAACTTCGGCGAGCCGGTGATGTTCGTGCGCTCGCCCACCAGGAGAAACTGGGAGCCGGCGGGCGCGGCGGAAGCGGGCGCGGCGGGAAGATCGGGCATGTCCGGAGCGGTGGGCGGCGGCAGGCGCGGGTTCAGCTCACCTGCAGGGTTTCCAGGCCGCTCAGGCGCAGGGCATGCCCGGTGGCGGGAACCCGGCGCGGGGCCTGGCCGCGCACCGCCCGGGCGATCGCGGCGATGTGCGCCGGGGTGGAACCGCAGCAGCCGCCGACCAGGTTCACGAAGCCGCTGGCGGCGAACTCCCCAAGGACCGCGGCCATGTCGGCGGGCGTCTCATCGTACCCGCCGAAGGCATTCGGCAGTCCGGCGTTCGGGTAGCAGGTGACGTAGCACTCGGCGATGGCGGCCAGTTCCTCGAGGTACGGGCGCATCGCCCGGCCGCCCAGGGCGCAGTTGATCCCGACCGAGAACGGCTTGGCGTGGCGGACGCTATTGTAGAAGGCTCCAATCGTCTGGCCGGAAAGCGTGCGGCCCGAGGCGTCGGTGATCGTCACCGAAACCATCACTGGCACCCGGGCGGCGCCCTCGTCGAAGACCGATTCGATGGCGAAAAGCGCGGCCTTGGCGTTGAGCGTGTCGAAGATCGTCTCGACGAGCAGGGCGTCGACGCCGGCGCCCAGGAGGGCGCGGACCTGCTCGGCGTACGCGGTGACGACCTGCTCCCAGCCGACGGCGCGGAAGTCGGGACGGTTCACGTCGGGGGACATGGACAGGGTGCGGTTGAGCGGCCCGATGGCCCCGGCGACGAAGCAGCGGCGCCCGGGCGCGGCCGCCTCGGCCGCCCGGGCGGCGCGGCGAGCCACGGCGACCGCGGCGCAATTGAGTTCGGTGACGATCGGCTCGAGCCGGTAGTCGGCCTGGGCGATCGCCGTGGAACTGAAGGTGTTGGTCTCGACCAGGTCCGCCCCGGCGTCGAAATAGGCGCGGTGGATCTGTTCGATGACGTCCGGGCGGGTGAGGCTGAGCAAATCGTTGTTGCCCTTCAGATCGTGGGGATGGTCGCGCAGGCGCTCGCCGCGGAAGTCCGCCTCCTCCAGGCCGAATGTCTGGATCATCGAACCCATCGCCCCGTCCAGGATGGCGATGCGCTCGCCGAAGAGCGAGCGGAGCGCGGCGAAGGACGCGGATTCCTTGGGAGCTGGGTTCACGTTCGGGTAGGGCGGCACAGACCGGTGGAAGAAAAGGGAAAAACCAGGCGAGGGCTATAAGATCCCAAGGCGGGGACCAAATGCAAGCATCATATCTATAAATCTTGAAATGATGATTCGTTTTATCCTTGCGGTCGCCGGAAAACCGGCATGATGGGCGCTCTTCTCCGTTCTTTTATCATCTTCCGGGATTCAGGGAAGGCCGTGAAAATCGGCCACAGTTGCGCTGCGGTTACGCATCACAAACTCCCACCGGGTTCCGAACGCGAAAGCCCAGCCGGCCGTCGGCGGCGGCTGGCGCGGGTGGACCCGGGCAAAGCCAATCGGAGTTCTCCCTCCGGTGAAGGCGAGGAGCGAGGAAAAGTCCCCTGGGGGGACGACACATGCGGAGTCCGAACATCTGGCCCCGGAAGACTCACGCGCCAGCCGCGAAATTGCGCGTGGCCGGCCGCGAAAACTTCATCGCAAAAATGAAGCGTGAGAGCGACCTTATCGCCGGGCGGGCCCCTGGGCTGGCGCGGCCGACGGGTGTCTGCTCCTCCCGCCCGATCCCAGCAGATTCCCATGTTCCATTCCAATTTGCCGCTCCGCCTGGCGGGCCGGCTTCTGCCTCTTCTCGCCTTGGGTGCGGCTTGGTGCGCCCGGGCCCAGACCGATCCGGTCGTGCTGGCCCCCCTCGTCACGACCGCCACCCGGACCCCGGAGTCGGCCATGACCCTCGGCTCCGACGTGAGCCTCGTTTCGGGCGCCGAGATCGCGCGCGAGCAGCTGACGACGCTCGCGGACGCCCTGGCGGGGGTCCCCGCCGCCCCGGTTTTTTCCACCGGCCAGGCCGGGGCGGCCGCCTCGCTTTTTCTGCGCGGCTCCAACTCCAACCAGACCCTGTTCCTGGTCGACGGCATCCGGCTCAACGACGCCAACACCGACTACCAGAATTTCATCGGCGGAGCGCAGTTGTTCGCCTCCGACCAGCTCGAGATCGTCCAGGGGCCCCAAAGCACCCTGTACGGCGGGGAGGCGGTGGGCGGAGTGGTTTCCCTGACCAGCAAGCCCGGAGCCGGGCCGGCAACCGAGGCGGTGGCGGCCGAGGTGGGATCGTTCTCCACGCTGGAGGGGACGGCCTCGGCCCAGGGAGCCTCCGGGAGCTTCGCCTACAATCTGTCCGCGGGCGGGGGGCACACGGAGAACGACCGTCCGAACAACGAGTTCAACAGCGCCACCTTGAGCCTGCGGCTCGACGACGCCCTGTTCAAGAACCTGGACGCCGGCCTGACGCTCCGCGGCTTTGAGAGCCACTACGGCGATCCGGGCGACGAATACACCGACAATCCCTACGATCATGAGGACGAGGCCAACTGGCTGGGCACTGTCTTTGCCAACGGCCAGCTTTCGGAGAACTTCACCACCCGGCTGATTGTCGGCGGCCAGGATCGGCGGTACGTCTCGGTGGAACCGGATCCGGGGCTGCCAACGGCCGTGACCGCCGTGGAAAACCTGCGGGGGGTCGTCGACTGGCAGCTGACCGGCCGGGTGACCGAGACCAACCAGCTGACCGCCGGGGTCACCGCCGATGACGAGAGCACGCGGAACACCGGTTTCGGGGCGATCGACCGCCGCCAAACCCTGGTCGCGATCTTCGCCGACGACGAATGGAATCTCTTTCCCGACGTGTACCTGACGGCCGGGGTGCGCCGCGACGACTATGACACCTTCGGGGCCGACAACACCGGGCGGGTGACTCTGGCGTGGCTCGGCGGCGGCCACATGCTGAAACTGCGCGCCAGCTACGCCACCGCTTTCGACGCGCCGAGCTTCCTCGACCTGTACGGCCAGGATCCGAGCTTTGTCGGCAATCCGAAGCTGCAGCCGGAAGCGGCGCGCGGCGAGGACGTGGGCCTGGACTTTTTTCCGCCCGGGAACGCCGGCACCCTCAGCCTCACCGCCTTTCGGACCAACTATCGCAACCTGATCGAGGATAATTTCAGCGTCGACCCGGCCACCACGGTGAACATCGGCCAGGCGCGGTCCGGGGGCGTCGAGGTGGCCCTGAAGACCACCCTCGCCGGGGCGATCCAGACGAAGATCGCCTACACCTACCTGACAGCGCAGGACCAGACCGACCAGACCCCGCTGTTGCGCCGGCCGCGGGACAGCCTCAGCGCCGACTTTTGGCTGGACGCGGGCCGTGGCTTTAGCCTCGGCCTGGGCGGGGCTTACGTGGGACAGCGGGCCGACATCGATGCGCTGACTTATGAAACGGTCGCCGATCCGGGCTATACGGTGCTCCGCGCGTACGCGCGCTGGCAGGTGAGCAGCCGCTTGGTGCTCAAGGCTCGGGTCGAGAACCTGCTGGGCAAGGATTATGCGCCGGTGAACGGGTACCCGCAGGCGGGCATCGGCGAATTTCTCGGCGCCGAATGGCGCTTCTGAGCCGGCCGGCGCACGGCTGGCCGCGAATCGCGGCATCCCGCGGAGGCGGAAACCCAGGCCCGAACGCGGGGACCGTCGGCCGACGGCCCGTCGGGACGCCGGTCGCCGGCAGGTGAACACCCCATAACGAAGGGCCCGATAGTTGTTACGCTCCGCTTGCTTTCTGCGATTGTCAAAAAATGCTCCTGAATGAACCGCTGCCGGCCCAAGAAAGCGAGCAAGCCGAGGAGGCGCTGCTAAAGGCCGGGGCGCTGCAGAGCGCAATCTTCAACAGCGCGAACTTTTCGAGCATCGCCACCGACGCCAAGGGCGTGATCCAGATCTTCAACGTGGGCGCCGAGCGGATGCTGGGCTACACGGCCGCCGAGGTGATGAACAAGATCACACCGGCGGACATCTCGGATCCGCAGGAAGTGATCGCCCGGGCCAAGGCCCTCAGCCTGGAGCTGAACACCACGATCACGCCGGGATTCGAGGCGTTGGTCTTCAAGGCGTCCCGGGGGATCGAGGACATCTACGAATTGACCTACTTTCGCAAGGATGGCAGCCGGTTCCCGGCGGTGGTTTCGGTCACCGCACTGCGCGACGCGCCGGGCGCGATCATTGGGTATCTGCTGATCGGCACGGACAACACGGCGCGGAAACAGGCCGAGGAGGCGCTGCTGAAGGCCGGAGCCCTGCAGAGCGCAATCTTCAACAGCGCGAACTTTTCGAGCATCGCCACCGACGCCAAGGGCGTGATCCAGATCTTCAACGTGGGCGCCGAGCGGATGCTGGGCTACACGGCCGCCGAGGTGATGAACAAGATCACGCCGGCGGACATCTCCGACCCGCAGGAGGTGATCGCCCGGGCCAAGGCGCTCAGCCGGGAGCTGAGCACCAAGATCACCCCCGGCTTCGAGGCGCTGGTCTTCAAGGCGTCCCGGGGAATCGAGGACATCTACGAACTGACCTACATCCGCAAGGACGGCAGCCGGTTCCCGGCGGTGGTTTCGGTCACCGCGCTGCGCGATGTGCAGGGCACGATCATCGGCTACCTGCTGATCGGCACCGACAACACCGCGCGCAAGCAGGTCGAGGAGGAGCGCAAGAAGCTCGACCAGCGCCTGCGCGACCAGCAGTTCTATACCCGCTCGCTGATCGAATCGAACATCGACGCGCTGATGAGCTGCGATCCCCTCGGGATCATCACCGACGTCAACAAGCAGATGGAGGCGCTGACCGGCTGCACCCGCGACGAGCTGATCGGCGCGCCCTTCAAGAATTGTTTCACCGACGCCGAGCTGGCCGACGCGGCCATCAAGCTGGTGCTGAGCGAACAGAAGGTCATCAATTACGAGCTGACGGCGCGGGCGCGCAACGGGGAGGAGACCGTGGTTTCCTACAACGCGACCACCTTCTACGACCGTGATCGCAAGCTGCAGGGCGTCTTCGCCGCCGCGCGCGATGTGACCGAGCGCAAGCAGTTCGAGCATGCGCTCCAGAATTCGAACCTCGAACTGGCGAGCGCGAAGTCCGTGGCGGAGAAGGCCAACCGGGCCAAGTCGGAATTCCTGTCCAGCATGAGCCATGAGCTGCGCAGCCCGCTCAATGCGATCCTCGGCTTCGCGCAGCTGATGGAGTCGGCCGACCCGCTGCCGGCGGCCCCCCAGGCCGCGCGCATCGCCCAGATTCTCCAGGCGGGCTGGCACCTGCTCAAGCTGATCAACGAGATCCTCGACCTGGCGGTGATCGAGTCCGGCCAGGTATCGCTCTCGATGGAGCACGTGTCGCTCGCCGAGGCGATGTCCGAATGCCAGTCGATGATGGAACCGCAGGCGCAGCAGCATGGGGTCAGCATGACTTTCCCCTCGTTCCCGGCGCCGATCTTTGTCCGGGCCGACCGTACCCGCCTGAAGCAGATCGTCATCAATCTGCTTTCCAACGCGATCAAGTACAACAAGGAGGGCGGCACTGTGGTGGTGGGTTACACGACCATCGCCCCGGATCGCATTCGCATCAGCGTCACGGACACCGGAGCCGGCCTGGCACCGGAGAAGCTGGCGCAGCTCTTCCAGCCATTCAATCGCCTCGGCCAGGAGTCCGGCGGGGTCGCCGGGACGGGCATCGGCCTGATCGTGACCAAGCGCCTGGCCGAAATGATGGGAGGGGTCCTGGGCGTGGAGAGCCGGCCCGGCGCGGGCAGCAGGTTCTGGTGTGAGCTGACGACGGAGGCCGCGCCCCAGCTGGCGGTGCACAGCGGCGAGGTCGGCGGTTTCGACCGGCCCGAGCTGCCCTCCGGGGCGCCGGGGCGCACGCTGCTCTACGTCGAGGACAACCCGGCGAACATGGAGCTGGTCGAGCAGCTGATCGCGCGCTGCCCGGACATCAGGATGATGACGGCGATCAATGGAGCGATCGGCATCGAACTCGCCCGGGCCTTGCGCCCGACGGTCATCCTGATGGATATCAACCTGCCCGGCATCAACGGCTTCCAGGCCTTGAAAATCCTCCGCGCCGATCCGGCCACGGCGGCCATCCCCGTCGTGGCGATCAGCGCCAACGCCATGCCGCGCGACATCGCGAACGGCTTGGACGCCGGGTTCTTCCGCTATCTCACCAAGCCCATCAAGGTCAAAGACTTCATGGATACTCTGAACGCCGCGCTCGAGTTCGCCGAGAAATCGGCGACCAAGCATCAGCCGGCAAGCCCCCTCCCAGCCTCATGATCAGCCCGGCCGCCATCCTGCTGGCCAACATCCTGATCGTCGACGATCAGGAGGCCAATATCTCGCTGCTGGAACAGATGCTCCGGGGCGCCAACTACGTTTCAATCGCCTCCACGCGCAATCCGGCCAAGGTCGCTGAATTGCACCGGACCAAGCGCTTCGACCTGATCCTGCTCGACCTGCAGATGCCGGAAATGGACGGTTTCCAAGTGATCGAGGCCCTGAAGGCGGTCGAGACCAGCGGCTACCTTCCCGTGCTCGTGATCACCGCCCAACCGGGCCACAAGCTGCAGGCGCTGAAAGCCGGGGCGAGGGATTTTGTGAGCAAGCCATTTGAACTGGCGGAGGTCCTGCTGCGGGTGCGCAACCTGCTGGAGGTCCGCCTGCTGCACCGGGAGATCAAGCGCCTTTATGATGAGCTGGTCGCGGAGCATCTGCTCCTGCAGACGGAAGTGACTGAACGCAAGCGGGTCGAGGCGACGCTGCAGGAGGCCCAAGCGCTCCTGTCCGCCCACGCCGAGAATCTGGATGCGCTCGTGGCGGTGCGCACGGCGGAATTGGCGGCATCGAACCAACGGCTGGAGGTCGCCCTGGCCTCGGTGCGCAAGGCCAACGAGCAGCACGAGTCTTTGATTCTGGAACTGCAGATCATGCAGCGGAAGCTCCGGCACCAGACCCGCCAGATCATCGGCGCGCAGGAGGAGGAGCGAAAGCAGATCAGCCGGGAATTGCATGACGAGGTCGTGCAGCCGCTGGTCAGCCTCAACCTGGAACTGGCGGCGCTGGGCAAGGAGGCCGCCCCGACGCTGAAGCGGCGGATTGTCCACGCCCAGCGGCTGGTCGAGAAGTCCGTCAACGAGGTGCACCGGTTCGCCCGCAAGCTCCGGCCGACCATGCTGGACGACCTTGGCTTGATCCCGGCGCTCCATGCTTACAACAAGAGCCTGGCTGAGCGAAAGAAGCTCAAGATCCACCTGACGGCGTTCGCCGGTGTCGAGGCGTTAGGCGATGCCGAACGGACGGTGCTCTTCCGGGTCGCGCAGGAGGCACTGACGAACGTCGTGCGCCACGCCCACGCCACGCAGGTCACGATGAGCCTTGCCGAAGTTGCCGGGGGGGTCCGGATGGAGATCAGCGACGACGGGAAGTCCTTCCCGGTCGAGAAGGTCGCTTCGGCCAAGAACCCCAAGCGATTGGGACTGCTGGGCATGAAGGAGCGCCTGGAAATGGTCGGCGGCACCCTGGTCATCGAATCGGTGCCCGGCGCCGGCACCACCGTGCGGGCGGAGATCCCCTTCAACCGGCAGCCGAATCCGGTCGCGCTGGCCGTGGCCTAATCTGGCCTCAGCTCGCGGGGTGCCAGGCTATCACCAGGGCTCCGGCCGCGATCAGGGCGCCGCCGAGCCACTGCTGCCAGGTCAAGCGTTCGTGCAGAAAGGCCACCGCGAGCCCGATGGCGAACAGGACGCTCAGCTTGTCGATCGGCGCCACGCGCGAGGCCGGGCCCAGCTGCAACGCCCGGAAGTAGCACAGCCACGACAGGCCAGTGGTTACGCCCGAAAGGGCTAGGAAGAGCCAGGTTCGGCGGGAAAGCGACGCCAGCGAGCCCGCGGGCACGACCGCCAGGGCGATCGTCCAGGTGAACAGCAGCACCACCGTCGTGCGGACGGCCGTGGCGAGGTTGGAGTCGACCTGTTCCACGCCGACTTTCGCCAGGATCGCGGTGAGGCCGGCGAAGAACGCCGAGAGGAGGGACCAGCCAAGCCAGTTCAAGTGGGCCCTGGGGCGGAGTCCCCGTTGCGATAGTGGAGCACATGCACCTTCTCCAGCGTCACGAGGCCGCCGCCCACCAAAGTCTTCAATTCGGGCAGAAAAGCCGTGATCTTCTCCTCGGCATCGACGATCTCGATGATCAGCGGCAGGTCGACCGAGAGCCGGAGGATCTTCGCCGTGTGCAGGCGGCTGCTGGCGCCAAAGCCCAAGGCGCCGCGGGTCACGGTGGCGCCGGCCAAGCCGGCGGCGCGGGCTTGCAGGACGATCACTTCGTAGAGGGGCTTGTGATCCCGATGGTCGGACTCGCCGATGAAGACGCGCAGCAGGAGGGATTCGGAGGGCAGATGCATAGGGGCGGGGGAGGGCGGGTTAGCGGGGCGCGTTGACGGCGGCGGCCGCAATGTGGCCCAGCCAAACGGCGACGAGGCAGAGCACCACCGAGCCGACGACGTTGCCGCCGGCCTGCAGCCATTCCCCATCCTGGGCGAGATTGAGCGTTTGCAGGCTGAAGGAGGAAAAGGTGGTATAGCCGCCGCAGATGCCGGTCATCAGGAAGAAGCGGGTTTCAGGGCTGGCGAACCAGCGGCCACCGGTGCCGGTGAGCGTCGCGATGACGCCGATCACGAACGAGCCGGTGACATTGATCGCCAGGGTGCCCCAAGGGAAGGTCTCCCCGAGCCGGTTGGAGATCACGCCGTTGAGGAAGTATCTCAGCATGCTGCCGAGGGCGCCACCCAGGCCGATGAGAAGGTAAAGCTGCATGATGGGAATAGCTTCGAGTCCAAGAATACAGGATCGCGGCCAGGAGTCATCAGCCTCGGGCAGCCGAGCGGTTTACCCCGGGAAGGGGAAGGCAGAATCCATTGCCTGATGCGAGGCAATGGATGCCGGCGGCTTTGGCAAGAGCGATTGCGTTCGGCTCCGGACGGAGCCCGAACGGCCGCTCAGATCTGGGTGACGATCCGGTCGGCCAGCCCGTAGGCGATCGCCTCCTGGGCGTTGAGGTAGAAATCCCGGTCGCTGTCCCGGGAGATCTTCTCGATCGGCTGGCCCGACGCGTCGGCCAGGATCTGGTTGAGCTCGGCGCGGAGCTTTTCCATCTCCTGGGCCTGGATGTTGATGTCGGTCGCCGGGCCGATGAACCGGCCGGAGATCAGGGGCTGGTGGATCAGGACCCGCGCATGGGGATAGAGCAGGCGACGGCCCTTGGCCGTCCCGGAGAGCAGGATCGAACCCATCGACGCGGCCATGCCCGTCACGACCACCGTGATGGGCGAGGTGACCAGCCGCATGGTGTCGAAGACCGCCATGCCCGCGGTGATCGAGCCGCCCGGGGTGTTCATGTAGAACGTGATGTCCTTGCCCGGGCCGACGCCTTCCAGGTACAGGAGGCGCTCGCAGATGTCCTTGGCCGTCTCGTCGGTCACCGCGCCCCAGAGGAAGATCTTGCGCTGGCGCAGGAAGGTCTTCTGCAACAGGCTCGCCACCGGGCCGGGCTGCTTGGTGCTCTCGTCCTCCTTCTCCTTTTCGTCGTCCTCCTCGTCGTCGTCGTAACCGGGGAGAGGGGCGCTGAGTCCGGGCTGGAGATTGTCGAAATGCATAGGCTGCAAACCTTGGCGAGGCTTGGCCGATTGGCAAGTGCGCACAACCGGCGGCCGGCTCCTCCGGGCCGATGCAGTTGAACTCCGCTCAGTAGCGGATCTTGTCGGGCTTCGCCGCCCATTCGGCGAACGCGCCCTGGGCGGCCTCGCGCAGGCAGGATTCCATCTTCACGGAGCGTTCTCCGGGCGGCAGCGGAATCTGTCCGTAGATGAAATCGTCGTCGAATCCGATCGCCGCCGCATCCGCGCGGGTGTTGCCGTAAAAGACCCGGGGGATGCGCGCCCAATAGATCGCCGCCAGGCACATGGGGCAGGGCTCGCAGCTGGTATAGAGCTCGCAGTCGGCGAGCTGGAATGTGCCCAGGGTCCGGCAGGCCTCGCGGATGGCCGTGATCTCCGCGTGGGCGGTCGGGTCGTTGGCCGAGGTGACCTGGTTGCTGCCGCGGGCGATCACGGTCCCGCGCCGGACCACGACGCAGCCAAAGGGCCCGCCGCGGTTGGCGCGGACTCCCTCCTCGGAGAGGCGGATCGCCTCCTGCATGAATGCCGGGTTGCTCATGAGCGCAAAGGTCAGGGATCGAACCGTTTTCGGCCGGGTCCGTCAATCGCCTTCGCTTTTTCCCTCGCCCCGGCGTGCGGGCGTTGCTGTGATCGCCGCCCGGCCGGTCCCGGCGGAAAGTCGCCGCCCGAGCGGGGACGACCGCCCCATTGCGCCACCGTTTTTTTTCGATCTCATGAGCAATTCATCCGCCGCCGGCCTGGAGATCCTCGGGCCCATGAATCCGCGCTACGCGGAAATCCTGACGCCGGAGGCCTGCGCCTTCGTCGCCGGGCTGGTCCGCCGCTTCGGCCCGCGCCGGGAGCAACTGCTGGCGGCCCGCGCCGAGCGGCAGCGCCGCTTCGATGCCGGCGAACTCCCCGGCTTCCTGCCGGAGACGGCGGCGATCCGGGGCGCCGCCTGGCAGGTCCCGCCCCCGCCGGCGGACCTGCTGGACCGGCGGACGGAGATCACCGGGCCGGTCGAGCGCAAGATGGTGATCAACGCGCTCAATTCCGGCGCCCAATGCTTCATGGCGGATTTTGAGGACGCCAACTCGCCCACGTGGGAGAACGTGGTCGAGGGCCAGATCAACCTGCGGGACGCGATCAACCGCACGATCAGCTATACCAATCCGGAGGGCCGCGAGTACCGCCTCAAGGAGCGGACCGCGACCATCGTCGCCCGGCCCCGCGGCTGGCACCTGGAGGAAAAGCACGCCCGCTACGAGGGCCGGCGCATCTCCGCCTCGCTGTGGGACTGGGGCCTGTATTTCTTCCATAACGCCCGCAGCCTGCTGGCGCGCGGTTCGGGGCCCTACTTCTACCTGCCGAAGCTGGAGAGCCATCTGGAGGCGCGGCTGTGGAACGACGTCTTCGTGCACGCCCAGGACGCGCTCGGCCTGCCCCGGGGGACGATCCGGGCCACCGTCCTGATCGAGACGATCACGGCCGCCTTCGAGGCCGAGGAGATCCTCTACGAGCTGCGCGACCACGCTTCCGGCCTCAATTGCGGGCGTTGGGACTACATGTTCAGCGTGGTGAAGAAGTTCCGGAACCGCTCGGACCACGTCTTTCCCGACCGCACCTTGATCACGATGACGGTGCCGTTCATGCGGGCCTACTGCTTCCACGTGATCCAGGTCTGCCACCGGCACGGCGCCTACGCGATGGGAGGAATGGCGGCGCAGATCCCCATCCGCGGAGATCCCGCCGCGAACGCGGCCGCCCTGGCCAAGGTGCGGGCGGACAAGGAGCGCGAGGCCGAGGATGGGCACGACGGAACGTGGGTCGCCCATCCCGGCTTGGTCGCGACGGCGCTGGAGGCTTTTGCCGGGAAGATGAAGGGGCCCAACCAGCTCGGCCGCCTGCGGGAGGATGTGACGGTGACCGCGGCCGACCTGTTGGAGCCGCTGCACGGCCCGATCACGGAGACCGGGGTGCGGTGGAACATCCATGTCGGGATCCGCTACCTCGAGGCCTGGCTCGGGGGCTCCGGCTGCGAACCGATCCGCAACCTGATGGAGGACCTTGCCACTTCGGAGATTTCCCGGGCCCAGCTCTGGCAGTGGCTGCATTTTGGCGCCCGGCTCGACGACGGCCGGGCGATCACGGTCGAGCTCTACCAGGGGTTCCTCACGGAGGAACTGGCGATCATCCGCTCGGAGTACGGTCCGAAGCGGTACGACGGCGGCCATTTTCCCGCGGCCATCGAGCTCTTCATGCGGATGGTGCGCAGCGAGCAGTTCGACGAATTCCTGTCGCTGCCGGCCTACGAGCTGCTGCCGTGAGCCGGGTGGCACTGGACCGGCTCAATTCCGGCGATCGGGCCGCTTTCGTGGCCGCGCTGGGCGACCTGTTCGAGCACTCCCCCTGGGTGGCGGCGGAGACGTTCGATCGCCGGCCCTTCCGGGACGCCGAGCACCTGCGCACCGAACTGGTGGCGACGATGCGCGGGGCGGACCGGGCGCGGCAGGCGGCGCTGATCGACGCCCACCCGGACCTTGCCGGCCGCCTGGCGCAGGCCGGGCAATTGACGCCGGAGTCGGCCCGGGAGCAGGCGAGCGCCGCGCTCGACCGGCTGACCCCCGCGGAATTGGCCGACTTCCAGCGGCTGAACCAGGCCTACCGGACGCGCTTCGGCTTTCCGTTCATAGTCTGCGCGCGACTGAGCGACCGGGCTTCGATCCTGCGGGCCCTGCACGCGCGCCTGGATAATTCCCCCGAACAGGAGCGGGCGACCGCGCTCGCCGAGATCGAAAAAATCGCGTGGCTTCGCCTTCGGGACCGGCTAACCTGACCGCCAGTCTCCCCATGCCGGCCAAACTCAGCACCCACGTTCTCGATCTTAGCGCAGGCCGCCCTGCGGCCGGCCTGCGCCTCGAGCTCTGGCGGCTGGACCCGGCGCCGCGGCTGGTGAAGAGCGCGACCACCAACCGGGACGGGCGCACCGATGCGCCGCTGCTCACGGACACGGAGATGGCGGCGGGCGCCTATGAGATCGTGTTTATGGTGGGCGATTATTTCGGCGGGGAGGTTTCGGCCCGGTTTCTGGACCGGGTGCCGGTTCGGTTTGGACTGGCCGACGCCAGCGCGTCCTACCACGTCCCGCTGCTGGTGACACCGTGGAGCTACAGCACCTACCGGGGCAGTTGACGTTGGCCGCATGAAATCCGATCCCCTCGCGCTGGCGGCCCGCCGGCTGGCCCGGCGGCTGGACGAACTGGGCCGCGTCAGCGACGAGCGGGGACGCCTGACCCGGACGTTTCTCTCGCCGGCGATGCGCCGGGCAAACCGCCTGGTCGGCGGCTGGATGCGCGAGGCAGGCCTTAAGGTGCGGGAGGACGAGGCCGGCAACCTGATCGGCCGCAGCGAGGGGCCGCCGGGATCGCCCACCCTGCTGCTGGGATCGCATCTCGACACGGTGCGGGATGCCGGTCGCTTCGACGGCGCGCTCGGCGTGCTGCTGCCGATCTCAGCCCTGTCCGAACTGCGGCGTCTTGGTGCACGCCTGCCTTTCGCAGTCGAAGTGGTGGGCTTTTCGGAGGAGGAAGGGGTGCGTTTTTCCAGCGCCTATCTCGGCAGCAAGGCCTATACCGGCACGTTGCGCGCAGGCGATTTGGCGCGCCGCGACCGCGCGGGCGTCACCGTTCGCGCCGCCTTGGAGGCCTACGGTTCCCGTCCCTTCGCGTCGCCGCGCCCGACCCATCGCGCGGCCGACCTGCTGGGGTATCTCGAAGTCCACATTGAGCAGGGGCCGGTCCTGGAGGCGAAACGCCGGGCGGTCGGAGTCGTTACCGCCATCGCCGGGCAGACGCGGGGCGACGCCGTTTTCCGCGGCCGCGCCGGGCACGCCGGCACGACGCCGATGGCCTGGCGCCGGGACGCCCTGGCGGGCGCCGCCGAATGGATTCTTTTTGCCGAGGCGCTGGCGCGGCGCCAGCCGCCCGTGGTGGCCACCGTGGGAAGCGTCGCGGCGGCGCCGGGAGTCTCGAACGTGATCGCGGGCGAGGCGGTCCTCGCGCTCGACCTGCGCCATCCGGCGGATGGGGCGCGCCGGCGGGCCCTGCGGGACCTCCTCGCCGCGGGCCGCCGGATCGCGCGCCGCCGTGGCCTTGCCTTCGACTGGAGGCTGGCGCAGGACCACGATGCGGTGGCCTGCGATCGGAACCTCACCCGCCGGCTGGCCGCCAGCGTGCGCGCCGTGCAAGGCGCCAGCAGCGCTATGGTGAGCGGCGCCGGCCACGATGGGGTCGTCGTGTCGGCGCTGGCGCCGATCGCGATGCTGTTTGTCCGCTGCCGCAAAGGGCTCAGCCACCATCCCGATGAATTTGCCGCTCCGGCCGATTTGGAAGCCGCCCTCCGGGTGACGGTCGCTTTTATCGCCGGCCTGGCGGCATGAGGAAGGACGTGATGGATTCCGCCCTCGAACTGGTAATCCGCGGCGGATCTCTGGTGACCCCGGACGGCGTGCGGCGGGCCGACTTGGGTGTGGCCGAGGGCCGGATCGTGCGGATCGCCCCGGCGATCCCCGAGTCGGGCGCCGCCGAGCTCGACGCCCGGGATCGCTTCGTTTTTCCGGGCATCTTGGACGCCCACGTGCACTTCAACGAGCCGGGCCGCACCGACTGGGAAGGCCTCGCCTCCGGATCCGCCGCGCTGGCGGCCGGCGGCGGCACCTGCTTTTTCGACATGCCGCTCAATTCGGAGCCGCCGGTGCTGGATGGGGCGCGCCTGCGCGAAAAACGCCTGCTCGCCGAGCAGCATGCCTGCGTCGATTTTGCCCTCTGGGGCGGGCTGGTGCCGGGGAACCTGGACCGGCTGGAGGGACTGCGCAACGCGGGCGCGATCGGCCTGAAGGCTTTCCTATGCTCGAGCGGGATCGACAGCTTCCCCCGCGTCGATGCGGCCGCCCTGCGTGCCGGAATGCAGCGGGCCGCCCAGCTGGGGCTCTTGGTCGCGGTGCACGCCGAGGACGAGGCCCTCGCGGTCCGGCGCACCGCCGAGGTGCGGGCCGGGGGCGGATCCGACGCCCGCGCCTTTCTGGCCTCGCGGCCGGTCGAGGTCGAACTGGAGGCGATCCGCGTTGCCCTGGATCTGGCGGGCGAGACTCGCTGTGCGCTGCACGTCGTCCATGTGAGCAGCCCCGAGGGGGTGGCCTTGATCGCGGAAGCGAAGAGCCGGGGGATCGACGTGACGGCCGAAACCTGCCCCCACTACCTGCTGCTGAACGATCGCGAGGTCGTCCGGCTGGGGGCCGTGGCGAAATGCGCGCCGCCGCTGCGCGACGAACCCAGACGCAAGGGCCTCTGGGAGCGCCTGCGGGCCGGAGAGATCGCCACCATTGGCTCGGACCATTCCCCGGCTCCTCCGGCGCTCAAGACGTCAGCCGATTTCTTCGCGGTCTGGGGCGGAATCGCCGGGATCCAACATGGGACCGAACTGCTGCTTTCCGAGACCGGACCGAATGGAGACCTGCCCCGGCTGGCCGCGGTATTGGCGCGCAATGTCGCCCGCCGGTTCCGGATCGATAGCCGCAAGGGGCAGCTCGTGGAGGGCGCCGACGCCGATTTCGCGCTGCTCAATTTCGGCGCGCCCCGGGTGATCGCGGCCGACGAATTGCTGACTCGGCACCAAATCAGTCCCTACGTCGGCCGCCGCAGCCGGGCGCGGTTCAGCCATACCTTTGTGCGCGGCCAGGCGGTCTGGGCCGACCACCGCCTGACCACCCCGGCCCCGCGCGGCCGCTTCGTCCGGCCCGACGCCTGACCGGGGAGGGTGGACAAGGATGAGCTCGATCTTCTTGCGGCAGTGGCGGGACGCGGATCTCGGGCCCTATGCGGCGATGAATGCGGATCCGGAGGTCATGCGCTTCTTTCCCGGCCCTCTGAGCCTGGCGGAATCCGAGGCCTCGATGCTGTGGCAGCGCGAGGCGATCGAACGGCGGGGCTGGGGCCTTTGGGCGGTCGAAGTGGACGGCCAATTTGCCGGCTTCACTGGCCTGGCCGAGCCGAGATTCACGGCGCATTTCACCCCCTGCATGGAGATCGGCTGGCGCCTGCGCCGCGAATTCTGGGGTCGTGGAATCGCCTGGTCGGCCGCCCTGGCCGCGCAGGCTTACGCCTTCGACCAGCTCAAGCTGGCGGAGCTAGTCTCCTTCACCGCGGCCGTCAATCTGCGCTCCAGGCGGGTGATGGAACGGCTCGAATTCATCCGGCGGCCGCAGGAGGATTTCCTGCACCCCATGATCCCGGCGGACAGCCCGCTGCGGCTCCACGTGCTCTATCGGCGATCCAGCGGACCGCCGGCGCCGCTCCCAAACCCGCCCCCGCCGCCGGCCAAAATAGGCTTCGCCGCCTGAGAAAAAATCCTGCAGCATCGCCCGAATGAGCATTCCCTCCGGAACCACGCGCACCCGTGTCGCCGTCCGCCACGCGCTGCTTGCGCCCGACAGCCATGTGAAGAGTTCGGTTCCCGGGATCGACGGGGCGGCGACGGTGATTTTGATCTCGGAGGCGATGGGCGCGAAGTTCTCCCAGCTGCTGGTGACGTTTGCGGCCGGTGGCCGCGCGGGCTTTCCGGCCAATTCGGTGGAGACGGTGGGCTATGTCGTGACGGGAGGCGCCACGATCACGATCGGCGAGCGCAAGCGCCGCTGCGCCGCGGGCGCGTTCTTTTTCGCTCCCGCCGGGACGGCCTGGGAGCTGACCGGCCCAAAACGCGGCACCCAGGTGACCCTGTTTCAGAAACGCTACGTGCCGCTGCCGGGAGTGCGCGCCCCCAAGCCGGTCCTTGGCGATGCCGCCCGGGTGAAGGGGGAGCCGTTCCTTGGCGACCCGGATGCGCGCCTGCAGGTGCTGCTGCCGGACGTTCCCGCCTTCGACCTGGCCGTCAATCTCTTCACCTATCAACCGGGCGCGACGTTGCCGTTCGTCGAAACCCACATCATGGAGCACGGCCTGCTCATGCTGGCGGGCCAGGGAGTCTATCGGCTTGAGGACTCCTGGTACCCGGTCGCCGCGGGCGACGCGATCTGGATGGCGCCGTATTGCGCGCAGTGGTTCGCCGCGACGGGCAAGACGCCCGCCCGCTATCTTTACTACAAGGACGTCAACCGGCCGGCGCTTTGAGGCGCGGCCGGAGCCGGCCCTGGAACGGGACCTGCTCCGAATTCGCCCGCCGGGGCGTTTTATGAAATCCATCTCCAAGAGTCAGGCTTCCGCGGTTGCGGCCGATGCGTCCGGCTTTGAGATGGTCATCAACGGAAAGTCCGTGCGGGTGGAGAATGCCGCGCCCACGACGACCCTTTTGGACTATCTGCGGGCGGCCGGCCGGACCGGCAGCAAGCTCGGCTGCGCCGAAGGGGATTGCGGCGCCTGCTCGGTGGCCTTGGTCGACCGCGACGCCGCCGGCCGGACCTGCTACCGCAGCGTCAACAGCTGCATCGCGCTCCTGCCCATGTTCGCCGGCCGGGAGATCATTACGGTGGAGGGCTTGGCCGGCCGGGAGCCGGAAGCCAGGCTCCATCCGGTCCAGGCCTGCCTGGTCGACCATGGAGGCTCCCAATGCGGCTTCTGCACCCCCGGATTCGCGGTCTCCCTGTTCGAGGGCTATTACCGGCCGGATTGCCGGGAACGCTGGCAGATCAACGACCAGCTCTGCGGCAATCTCTGCCGCTGCACGGGCTACCGGCCGATCCGCGACGCGGCCAAGGCCGCTTACGACGCGAGGTCGCCGGAGAGCCTGGCTGCCGATCCCTTCAACGTCCGCCTGCGGCAGGCGCCGCCGGAACTGGGCCCGCTCGACTACCGGGCAGCCGACGAGCGCTTCCAGCGCCCGACTTCCCTGGCGGAGCTTTTTCGCTGCCTAGAGGCTTCGCCGGAAGCCCGGCTCGTGGCCGGCGCGACCGAAATCGGGGTCGAGCTGAACAAGAAGTTTTCCCGCTTCCCCTCGCTCATTTCCGTGGAGGCGGTGCCGGAATTGGGCGCGATCCGGGCGACTCCCGCGGCCTGGCATCTCGGCGCGGCGGCGACCCTGACCGCGATCGAGGAGGCCCTGGCCGGTGAGTATCCCTCGCTGGCGAAGATGCTCTCGGTCTTCGCGGCCCGGCAGATCCGCAACCGGGCGACGCTCGGGGGAAATCTGGCGACCGCCTCGCCGATCGGCGACAGCGCCCCGGTCCTGATCAGCCTGGGGGCGTCGGTCGTGCTCGCCTCCCGCGCGGGCGAGCGGACGGTGCCGCTCGACGAGTTCTTCACCGGCTATCGCCGCACGCAATTGCGGCCCGGGGAAATCCTGCGGGAGGTCGTCGTCCCGCGCGGCGCGCCGGCCCCCGGACTGACCCGCCGTGCCGATTTTCTCAAGGTCTCCCACCGGCGGGAACTCGACATCAGCATCGTGGCGGCCGCCTTTTGCGTGGATCTGGACGCCGCGGGAATCGTGCGGCGCGCCCGCCTGGTGTATGGCGGCGTGGCGGCGCAGACCGTGCGGGCGCGCCGGGCCGAGGCCGCGTTGGTCGGGGCGACGCTCGCGCCGGCGGGGCGCCCGGTGGCCGAGATCCTGGCGACGGAATTCGAGCCGATCGACGACGTGCGGGCCGGCGCGGCGTACCGCCGGGGCCTGGTCGTCTCCCTGTGGGAGAAGTTCGCCGCGGGCGAAACCAGTCTCGTGATGGACGCCAAGCCCACTTTCGGCGGCCGCGATCCGTGGTGGGGCTCCGACGCCTCCCGGCAGCTCCGCCACGAAAGCGCGGTGGGCCACGTGACCGGGGCCGCGCGCTATGTCGACGACACGGCCCGGAGGCGGCCCATGCTGGAGATCTGGCCGGTGTGCGCGCCGCACGCCCGCGCCCACATCACCCGTCGGGACGCCTCCCGGGCCCGGGCCCATCCGGGCATTGCCGCGGTCCTTCTGGCGGAGGACATCCCGGGCCAGAACAATGTCGGGGTTTCCCGCCACGACGAAACACTGATCGCGGCGGAGGAGGTGTGCTACCACGGCCACATCGTGGCGCTGGTGGTCGGCGAATCGGCCGGCGCCTGCCGCGCGGCCGCCGGGTTGGTCGAGGTGGACTATGAGGTGCTGGCGCCCATCGTCTCGATCCCCGAGGCGATCCGGCAGGGTAGCTACCACACGGAGCCCCACGTGCTCGCCCGCGGCGATTGCGCCGCGGCGCTGGCCGCGGCGCCCCGGCGGCTCGCCGGGGAGTTCGAATTCGGCGGCCAGGAGCATTTTTACCTGGAGACGCAGGCGGCCTGGGCCGAGCGCGGCGACGACGGCGATGTCTTCATCTCCTCCTCCACCCAGCACCCGACCGAGATCCAGACGATCGTCGCCGAAGTGCTCGCCCTGCCACGGCATCGGGTGGTGGTGGAGGCTCCCCGGATGGGCGGAGGCTTCGGCGGCAAGGAGACGCAGGGCAACACCGTGGCCGCCCTGGTCGCGCTGGCCGCCCTGCGCACCGGCCGGCCGGTGCGGGCGCAGCTTGACCGCGACCTCGACATGCAGCTGACGGGCAAGCGGCATCCCTTCTGGAGCCGGTTCGAGGTCGGGTTTGCGGAAGACGGCCGCCTGCAGGCCGTGCAGGTGGAGCTGGTCTCCGACGGCGGCTGGTCGCTCGATCTCTCCCAGCCCGTGCTCGATCGGGCCCTCTTCCATCTCGACAACAGCTATTACCTGCCGGCCGTGCGGTTCTCGGGGCGGGTCGCCAAGACCCATGTCACCTCGCACACGGCCTTCCGCGGCTTCGGCGGCCCTCAGGGCATGATCGTGATCGAGGAGATCGTGGACCGGGTCGCCCGGACGCTCGGCCTGCCGCCGGAGGTCGTGCGCGAACGCAACCTCTACCACGGGGCGGGCGCCACCAACACCACTCATTTTGGCCAGGAGATCGGCGACAACCGGCTCCAGAAAATGTGGGAGCAGGCGAAGGCCCAGGCGTCGTTTTCCGCGCGCCGCGCCGCGGTGGCGGCGTGGAACCGGGACCATCCCCGGGTGAAGCGCGGGCTGGCGATCACCCCGGTCAAGTTTGGAATCTCCTTCACCCTCAGCCATTATAACCAGGCCGGAGCCCTTGTCCTGATCTACGTGGACGGCACGGTGCAGGTGAACCACGGGGGGACCGAAATGGGCCAGGGCCTGCATACGAAGATCCGGGGGGTGGCGATGCGGGAGCTGGGCCTGCCGGCCGACCGGATCCGGATGATGCGGACGACGACCGACAAGGTGCCGAACACCTCGGCCACCGCGGCCTCGGCCGGGTCCGACCTCAACGGCGCGGCGGTGCGGGAGGCCTGCCGGACCTTGCGCGAGCGGCTGGCTCCGGTCGCCGCCCGGCTGTTCGCGCGCAAGCTCGCCGCGTCCGTCGAACCCGGAGAGATCGTGTTTCGGGACGGCCAGGTGTTTCGGAGCAGCGATCCGGATTCGTCCTACTCCTTCGCCCAGGTCGCCCAGGCGGCGCACGGCGATCGGGTCAGCCTGGCGGCCACCGGCTATTACAAGACTCCCGGGGTCTCCTGGGATTGGGCTACCGCCACCGGCCGGCCCTTCTATTATTTTGCCGGCGGGGTCGCCGTGACGGAAGTGGAGGTGGACGGCTACACGGGCATGAGCCGGGTCCTACGGGTCGATATCGTCCACGATGTCGGCGATTCCCTGAATCCGGGCGTGGACCGCGGGCAAATCGAGGGCGGCTTCGTGCAGGGCATGGGCTGGCTCACGAGCGAGGAGCTGAAATGGGATCCCCAGGGGAGGCTCCAGACCCATAGCGCGAGCACCTACCAGATTCCCGCGATCAGCGATGCC
>Ga0302320_10009420_pt1 | contig 21003 bp, 14 predicted proteins | sample Bog_T0_3_FD_202130 | JGI IMG/M metagenome (GOLD analysis project Ga0302320, IMG submission 202130) | Peat permafrost microbial communities from Stordalen Mire near Abisko, Sweden - Bog_T0_3 | ecosystem: Environmental > Terrestrial > Soil > Wetlands > Peat | place: Sweden: Abisko, Stordalen Mire...
CCCGCTACGCTCACTATGCCCCAGCCACCCGTTGTGGTAAAGGGTCCCGGCCCCGCGACGCATTCCATGCGACGCGGGGCCGGGTAGCTGCGGACGCCCGAATGTGAAGGCAACGGGCCGGCTCCGCCCTGGTACGCCGGAGAATCCGTTCTCCGCTCTTGTGGCAACACGGTGCGTCGGAGGTCAACGCAACGTCGCCGGTGGGTGGCCAAGACCCGCCGGCGGCGGTGTTCCCACAAGTCGCGACCAGTTCTCTATTTTATGCCATCTCTCCGCTCAAGGCCGATTCGGCAATCTCGTCAAAATGGGCCTGCTTGTCGGCCACGTAATTTTGCCAATTGTCGATGGCCCAAATTTCCAAATGGTCCTGGACACCTACGAGAACCACTTCTTTTTCCAGCTTGGCCAGCGCCGCCAACTCGGGCGGAATGCGGATCCGGCCCTGGTGGTCCAATTCCACGTACCGCGCCTGACTGTAAAACAACCGACTGAACGCCCGAACATCCTGCCTCGTGGGAGGACTGTGTGCCAGCCGCTGGCCCAACGCTTCGAAGGCAACCTCCGTGTAAAGGGTGAGGGAATGGTCAGTGCCGGGTGTCACGTACAGTCCACCGCCCGGTGGACAGGGTAGTGCATCGCGAAGCGGTTTGGGGATTGCGATACGCAGTTTTTCGTCAAACGCTCGGTTGAAAGTTCCTGTAAGCAACATGGTTTCCCACTTTTCACCACAACGCACCACAAGAACCCAAGAATACCCGTTTCTCGACTTTCGTCAAGCGCGGTTTTTTTGACCGGAGAACGATCTTGCAGAGGGCAATTGCCGTAGGTCCGCACCACGACACAATTTCCAACGCCGCGATACCTTCCGAGCAGTCGAAAAGATTTTTCGTCAGCCTGTCAGAAGCGACTCCCAGACGCTCTGGTAGGCATCAACCATGCGCGGCAGGGAGAACTCTTCAATGGCCCTGCGGCGGTTCGCACTTCCCAGCTTTTCGGCCAAGGCGCTGTCGCCCATAAGTCGCACGACAATACTTGAAAAGGCTTCCCAGTCTCCGTAAGCGACCGATTGTTCCTGGGCCGCCGGGCCAAGCAGTTCTTCAAGACCCTCAACCCGCGTAGCCACGACGGGCAGGCCGCTGGCCATCGCCTCCAGAACGACATTCGCCATACCTTCCCATGCCGAGGCCAGAACGAGGAGACTGCTTGCCGCGAGAATCTCGGGGATATCCGCCCGCCAGCCAAGGAAATGGACGCGGTCCGCTATATCGGCAGAAATGCACTGCTGCCGCAGCAGGCGCTCCTGCGGCCCCTGCCCGACAAGGAGCAGATCGCAGTCCGGCAGCCGCCGCAGCCAGTCGCGGCCGTTTTCGATAAGCTGCGGGAGCGACTTCTGCACATCCAACCGGCCGATGAACGTGATCAGCCGCCGCCCGGAACGTATCGCAGATAGCTTGGCCGCCGGAATGTTGCTGTATCGTGCCGCATCAATTCCGTTAGGGATTACGACGAGCTTCTCGGGCGGAAGTCGCGTGACCTGGGCAGAAAACGCCGCCACCGACTGGCTTACACAAACGTACCGGTCAACCATGCGATGCGTTACGCGGTCAAGCCATCGATGCCAGGCCGCCCCGTGCTCGGCAACACGAATGCCCGAGACAACGCGGCAATCGCCGATAGCCCTGGCAGCAAATCGCGCAACCATATTGGCGTGAAATAGGAAAGACTGGGCAATCCGGGTATTGTTCGCGCGAAGCATTTTGCGCAAGCTGTTTACCACGCAGGGAAAATCGGCGATTCCGCGGGCGTCAAGAAATTCGATGCCAACGCCTGCGGCTTGCAGATCGGGCATAACACTCGTTTCACCCGTCTGTGGGGGCGGTTTGAGGCAGTAGACGATCGGCGAAAACCGTTTTCGGTCGAGCCGCGTCGCCAGTTCGACCAGACAGCGTTCGGCCCCGCCGACATTCAGATCGGTAATGCACAGTGCCACGCTGGTCATGGTTTGGCCTCTTGGAGGCGGACGGCACCCGGAGGGTGGGCTGCTACTTTTCTTGCCGTAAATAGTTACAATCCAGATTAGACCCAATAATCGACAATTATGAGCGAAATCGACCAGTATGAATACGATCTGCCGCGGCACCTCATCGCGCAACAGCCGGTGGCGTCGCGGGTCGATGCCCGGCTGCTGGTCGTCGACCGTCGCCAGCAAACGCTGGCCCATCATCATATCCGCGATCTGCCACAACTGCTTAGCCCCGGCGATTGCCTCGTGCTGAACGACACGCGGGTCGTCGCCGCCCGCCTGTTGGGCCGCCGCGAGAGCACCGGTGGGCATTGGGAGGGCCTGTTCCTCGAAGATGGCCCGGGCGGCGTGTGGCGAATTCTCTGCAAGGCCCGCGGAAAGCTCTTTCCCAACGAATGGATCCGCCTGACGGACGCCGAGGGGCGAGATGACATCCGCATTTGCCTGGTTGCCAAACAAGACGATAGCAGTTGGATCGTCCGCCGCGAGAGCGACGAAGAGACGTTCGCCCTGCTGGAACGCGTCGGACGCGTCCCGCTGCCGCCCTATATTCGCAAAGGCGAGATGGTGGAATCCGATCGCCAGCAGTATCAGACGGTTTTCGCCCGCTGGCCCGGCGCCGTGGCGGCCCCGACGGCAGGGCTGCATTTCAGCGAGTCGTTGCTGCGTCGCCTGGAGGAAGACCAAATTGCGATTTGCCCTTTGACGCTGCACACGGGCGCCGGCACCTTCCGGCCGATCGCCGTCCAACGGCTCACCGAACACCAGATGCACTCCGAGTGGGGCACGATCCGCCAGGAGATCGTCGATCGGATCTGCCAGCGCCGGCAGGCGGGCGGGCGCGTTGTGGCCGTCGGCACCACGTCGGTCCGGCTCTTGGAAACGGCCGCCGCGGATGGTACGCTCAAGCAATTTACCGGACATACGGAGTTGTTCATCCGCCCGCCGTTCACCTTCCACGTCGTCGATGCGCTGCTGACGAATTTTCATTTGCCGCGGACCACGCTGCTGGTGCTCGTCCGCACCTTCGGCGGCGACGACCTGATCGTGCGGGCCTATGAAGAGGCGATCCGCGAGAACTACCGTTTCTATAGTTATGGCGACGCCATGCTGATCCTTTAGGAGGCTACCTTGCCCGATTTTCCCGTCGAACGCATTCTCGTCGTACCCACCGAACTGTTCCGTCGCTTGGGTTATTTCCAGGGGTTTTCCCGCGAGATCGACCGTTACCTGGGCGAACTGTTCAGCTCAGCGAATATCTCTTTCCGTCCGCGGCCCAAGATGGAGCACGATCCGAGCTTCAAGCAGTTGATTCCCTACGTGATCTTCCGCCACTGTGACGGCCACGACCCGCAAGCGGGTGCCCCGTCGGTCTTCCAGTACACGCGCGGCAGCGGCATGGGTGAAGGCCGCCTGCACCGCAAGCGGAGCGTGGGCATCGGCGGGCATATCTCGGCCGTGGACGTCGGGGCCGACGGCAGCGGCAATCCGTATGAAGAGGGCATGCGCCGCGAGTTGGATGAAGAGGTCTCGATCGACACGCCCTATACGTTGCGCTGCGTCGGCCTGATCAACGACGACGAGACCGAGGTGGGGCGCGTGCATCTGGGCGTCGTACATATCGTCGACGTCCAAGAACCCGCGGTCCATCCGCGCGAGAGCGAGATCATCGAATGCGGTTTCCGTCCCGTCAAGGAAGTCCTCGCCGACATGGAAGGTTTCGAGAGCTGGTCGCAGATTTGCATGAAGGCGTTGTTTGCGTGAATTTGGACTGCGGCGACTCGTCGCCGCTTTTCACAACGCCTGCGGAGGTCTTCAAGTCCAAAGCAATCGATCACTCGCTCGCACGTCTTGCCATTTTGAAAAGCGGCGACAAGTCGCCGCAGTCCAAAGGAAAATGCCCGACCTCCCCATCTATCTCGACAACCACGCCACGACCCGCGCCGATCCGCGCGTGGTCGAGGCGATGCTGCCGTACTTCAGCGAAATCTACGGCAATTCGGGCAGCACGAGCCATTCGTTCGGCGCAGCCGCCAAAGATGCCGTAGACGACTCGCGGGCGAAGATCGCCTCGGCCATCGGCGCGAGGGCCAAGGAGATCGTCTGGACCAGTGGGGCTACCGAAAGCAACAACCTGGCGATTCGCGGCGTGGCCGAAAAACACGCCGGGTACCCGCGACCCGCGAGTGGGTACCCCGGTGGCGGCCGGCACATCATCAGCGCCACTACGGAACATCCGGCCGTCCTCGATCCGCTGGCAGCGCTCGCCCGGCGGGGCTTTGAAATCACGCTTCTGCCGGTCATTGCCGCCGGCGGGGCACCCGCTCGCGGGTCGCGGGCCGGTCTGATCGACGTCGAGCGCCTGGCCGCGGCGATCCGCGACGACACAATCCTCGTCTCGATCATGCTGGCGAACAACGAGATCGGGGCCATTCAGCCGCTGGCCGAGATCGGCCGGCTGTGCAAGGCCCGTGGTGTGCTGCTGCACAGCGATGCCACTCAGGCCGTCGGAAAGATGCCGGTCGATGTCGAGGCCCTGGGCGTCGATCTGATGAGTTTCACGGCCCACAAGATCTACGGGCCCAAAGGCATCGGCGCGCTCTACGTGCGAAGTCGTGGTCCGCGCGTCCGCCTGGAACCGCAGATCGACGGCGGCGGGCAGGAAGGCGGCTTGCGGAGCGGCACCGCCAACGTGCCCGGCATCGTCGGCTTTGCGCGGGCGTTGGAGCTTTGCCTGGCCGAGCTTGCCGAAGAAGCCGCCCGCTTGAGCGGTCTGCGGGATCGTCTTTACGCCGGCGTGCGAGCCGGCTCGGGCGATATCGCGCTCAATGGTCCCGCGCTCGATCTGGCCGGCGCGCGGCTGCCCGGCAACCTGAACGTCAGTTTCGGGTGCGTAGAAGGCGAGTCGTTGATGCTGGCCATGCCCGAGGTCGCGGTGAGCAGCGGCAGCGCCTGCACTTCCGCGCGGCCCGAGCCGAGTCACGTGCTGCGGGCCCTCGGTCTTTCGGAAGACGCCGTCCGCGGCAGCCTGCGGTTCGGCCTTGGGCGATTTACGACCGCCGAAGAAATCGAATTCGTCATCGCCCGCGTGATCGAGAGCGTCGCGCGGCTGCGAGCGATGAGCAGCATGTGATTTGCATCATCATCGAAAGGAGAGGCTAATGGCTGCAACGAGCGACTGCGAGACGACCCTGCAAGACGTCAAGGACCTGATCGCGGAATTTACCGCCGCGCGCGACTGGCAGCAGTTCCACTGCCCCAAGAACGTGGCGATGGCCCTGGCGTCCGAGGCGGCCGAATTGATGGCCCATTTCCGCTGGTCCGCGGCGGGCGAGGACGCGGCCGTGCTGGCCGATCCGCAATCGCTGCGGGAAGTGCGGCTCGAAGTGGCCGACGTGTTGGTCTTGCTGGCCGAATTCGCCAACGTGGCCGGCATCGACATGGCCGACGCCGTTCGCGAGAAGATGAAAATCAACGAAGATCGCTATTCCGTGGAAAAATCGCGCGGCACGGCGCGGAAATACGATCGGCTTTGAAGGCTCTTGCGCAATGCAAATAGCCGGACGCGGTTAGCATCCGGCTATTGTCGTTTTGCAGCGGGTGCGGTTAGCATCCGGTTAGGTTCTAATCATTCGATTTGCGTATACGCAAATCGACCGCGATTACTCCATCGCGTACAGGCTTCCGTCCTGCTGGATCACGTACGACTGGTCCGCGGAGCAGAGCAGATCGTACTTGACCCGCACGTAACGGCCGTCGGTCTTCTGCAAACGCACCGTGCCGTTGCTGAAGCTCACGAAGCGGGCCTCGATCTGGTACTTGCCATTGGCGTCGGCCCACATCCGCAACGTATTGACGTCATTGCTGGCGCCAAACGGATCGTCCTTCTCGGTCTTCTTCTCGGGGGCCGCGGGCTTCTCGGGGGCCTTGGGAGCAGGCTCAGTTGCCGGGGCCTTTTCGGGCGCCTTGGGGACCGGAGCGGGTTCGGCCTTCTCGGGCGCCTTCGGGGCCGGAGCAACTTCAGCGGGAGCGGCCTTCTCAGGGGCCTTGGGGGCCGGCGCGGGCACGGCCGGAGCTACTGGCACGGCCGGCGCCGGCTCGGTCGGTGCGGGCTTCTCGGGCGTCTTGGGAGCCGGAGCGGCCACGGCCGGCACGGGCTTCTCCGGCGTTGCGGGAACCGGAACGGGCACGGCTGGTGCGACAGGCGGAGCAATCGCCGGTTTTTCGGGAAGCGCCGGCACTTCAGGGGCCTTGACTGGCGGAACAAGCGGCTTCACTTCCGGTTTCACGGCGCGCGGTTCAGCCGGCACTTCGACTTCCTTCGGTTTGACGTCCGCCGGCTTCGCCTCGGGGGTCGATACATCCGGTTTCACTTCCGGCTTCACATCCGGCTTGATGAGCGAGGGCTTGGGTTCCGGGGGTGTCGGCGGTTGTGCCGACAACCCTGCTGCCCCCGTTGCCGAGTTTTGCCCCGCAGGGGTATTGGCGGCAGGAGTCAGCGCCTGCGCCGGCTGGCAGCACCCGCAAGTTGCAACAGGCTGGCAGCACCGCGGCGCTACCCAATGCCGGCAGCACGCACGACGATGCCCACAACGGTTCACCAGTCGGTTCATGCAGCGGCAAGCGAAGGCGCCGTCGGTCATGACCAGCGAGGCCAGTACCACGGTTGCCAAGATAATTCCCAAACGACGTGCCATGTCAAGGTCCTCCAAATGAGATGAATTGAAACGCGGCATGACCGCGTAGACTTTGCAGTTGGTGACAATCCCCTAAACCTCCGCATCATCTTAATGCTTAAGAATAATTTGCACCACCCGCTTTCGCAAGCAGTTTTTGCCGAAAATCTGCCCGCGAGAAACCCGATTTCCGCGAAAACACGCTCCACTGGTGCATGTCCATACCCATCATGGGTGTGGTAGTCCCTGGCGGACAAAGGAAATTTAGGCCATATTAGTGGCTGCGCAGCCCGCTAAAGTTCCCAGTGAAGGAAACAACATGTCACAGACGCACAGTACCACGATTTTGACCGTTCGCCATCGTGGCGTTGTTGCCATCGGCGGCGACGGCCAGGTTACGGTCAACAACACGATCATGAAGGCCGATGCGGTGAAAATTCGCCGGCTGAACGAGCAGAAGGTCATTACCGGCTTTGCCGGCGCCAGCGCCGACGCCTTCGCCTTGCTGGAACGGTTCGAGGCCAAGCTCAAGGACTATCCGGCCAACGTTCCCCGTGCGGCCACTGAACTGGCCAAGGACTGGCGGACCGATCGCGCCCTGCGGCGCTTGGAGGCGATGATGGCGGTGGTCGATGCCCGACATACGTTGCTGCTGACCGGCAACGGCGACGTCATCCAGCCCACCGATGGCGTGCTGGGGATCGGCTCGGGCGGGAACTACGCGGTGGCGGCGGCGCGGGCCTTGATGAAACACAGCTCGCTTTCGGCCGTGGAGATCGTGCGTGAAGCCCTGGGTATCGCCGCCGGAATCGACGTTTACACGAACACGAACATCATGGTGGAGGAACTGGCGTGCGAGGAGTAGGGAGTGGCTAGTGTTCAGTGTTCAGTTTTCAGTGTTCAGTAAAAGCAAGTGTCTTACTGAAAACTGAAAACTGAAAACTCCCTATTTTTCGTCCGGCCGGTGCTCCTTAGGCGGCTTCGCGCCAAACCACTGGAGCACGTAGTAGAAGACCGGCGTGAGGAAGATGCCGAAGAGGGTCACGCCGAGCATGCCGGCGAAGACGGCCACGCCCAGCGAACGCCGCATTTCGGCGCCGGCCCCGACTGCCACCACCAAGGGCACCACGCCCAGGATGAAGGCGATCGAGGTCATCAGGATCGGCCGCAAGCGCAGCTTGACCGCGTTGAGCGTCGCCTCGAGGCGCCCCACGCCCGATTCCTGCTGCTGCTTGGCGAATTCGACGATCAAAATGGCATTCTTGCTGGCCAGGCCGACGAGCACGACGAAGCCGATCTGCGTGAAGATCGTCACCTCAATGCCGGCCAGTTGCACGCCCGCCACCGAACAAAGCAGGCACATCGGCACGACGAGGATCACGGCCAGCGGCAGCTTCCAGCTTTCATACTGGGCGGCCAGCACGAGGAACACGAAGGCCACGGCCAGCGCGAAGAACCACATGGCGGAGTTGCCCGCCTGCTTCTGCAAATAGGCCAGTTCGGTCCACTCGGCGCGCATCGACTGCGGCATGGTCCGGTTGGCGACGTCTTCCATCGCCGCGACGGCCTGGGCCGAGCCGGTGCCCGGCGACGGGTTGACCGTGATCGCGGCGGCCGCGTAGAGATTGTAGCGCATCACGACCACCGGCCCGCTGGTGTTGTGGACGTTCATCAGGGTCCTCAGGCGGACCATCTGCCCCTGGTTGTTGCGGACCTGGAGATTGAGGACGTCGGGCACCTTGCTGCGGTACTGGGGCTGGGCCTGGATGTTGACCTGCCAGGTGCGGCCGAAGTCATTGAAATTATTGACGTAGTAGGAGCCCAGATAGGCCTGCAAGGTGTTCAAGACGTCCAGTTTTGCCACACCCAGGGCCATGCACTTGTCGACGTTGAGGTCGAGATAGATCCAGGGCGTATTGGCCCCGGAGCTGTTGAACAGCCCTTGTAGTTCCGGTGTTTGGTTACCTTGGGCGACGACCTGCGCGCTTACCCGCTCGAGGTCGGAGAGGCCCATGTTGCCGCGGGCCTCGACGATGAGACTGAATCCGCCGGTGGTGCCCAGGCCGTCGATAGGGGGCGCGCCGAAGGCCGAGACCACCGCCTCGCGGACGTCGCCCGCGCAGCGCTTCTCGATGGCCGCGGCCAACGCATCGGCGTCCAGGCCCGCGGCATGCCGCTTGCGGAAGTCGTCTAACAGCACGTACATCGACCCCAGATTCGGCGCGTTGGCGTTGAGGATCAGCGACTGGCCGGAGATGCCGATGGTGTGGGCCACGCCGGGCATCCCGCGCACCGCGCTCTCGATCTGCGCCATGATGTTCTCGGTCCGCTCCAGCGAAGCGGAGTTCGGCAGTTGCACGTTGAGCATCAGGTAGCCCTTGTCCTGCTGCGGGATGAACCCGGTGGGCGTGCGGTAGAACTGCCAGCAGGTCATGCCCAGCATGCCGCCATAGATCACGAGGACCACCACGCTCAGCCGCAGCACCTTGCCCACCATGGCGCCATAGCTCTCGGTGGCCATGTCGAAGAGGCGATTGAAACCGCGGAAGAACCAGCCCAGCACCGCGTTCACGGGGCGAATGATGAACCAGCCGATCGCGCCGCCCACGACCAGCCCGGGCGTAAAATAGGCCGCAACAATGCTCCAGGAGAGCCACGAGGGCGTGAGCGGATCGTTGCCCGAGGGCAGGCCGAATCGCCCGTCAAGAAAGTTTTCGCCCAACCAGTTCGTAGCCAGCCCGCCTAGGATGCCGAAGATCCACCAGGGCAGCGCCTCGGGACGATGTTTGCGCCCGGCGGCCTCGTCGCCCTTGAAGATCAGCACGGCCCGCGAAGGGGTCATCGTCAGCGCGTTGATCGCCGAGATGATCGTCGATACGGCGATCGTCACCGCAAACTGGCGGAAAAATTGCCCGCTGATCCCGCCCAGAAAACAGCAGGGAATGAACACGGCGCTCAAAACCAGCGTGATCGCCAGCACGGGGCCGGTGATCTCATCCATCGCCTTGATGGTGGCCTCGCGCGCCGCCAGTCCGCTGGCAATCTGCCGCTCGATGTTCTCCAGCACGACGATCGCGTCATCGACCACGATGCCGATGGCCAATACCAGCCCGAACAGCGTCAGGTTGTTCAGCGAGAATCCAAACAACGCCATGATCGCGAATGTGCCGATCAGCGAGACGGGCACGTCGATCATCGGCAAGATCATCGCCCGCCAGTCCTGCAGGAACAACAGCACCACGATCGCCACCAGGATCACCGCGTCGCGGAGCGTGTAGAAGACTTCGTAAACCGATTCGCGGATGTAGGGCGTGGTGTCGTAGACGATCTGGTAGTCCAGGCCGTCGGGAAATCGCTTCTTCAAGTCCCGCATCTTCTTGTAGACGCCCTGCGCGGTGTCCAGTGCGTTGGAACCGGGCAGTTGGTAGATGGAGAGGGCCACGGTAGGCTGGCCGTCCAGAGTGCAGGACTGGTCGTACTGCTGCGCGCCGCGTTCCACACTCGCCACGTCGCGGAGCCGCACCAAGGCCGTGGCCTGGGGAGTGGGTGAGTCGCTGCCCGAACTGCCGCTCGACGATTGGGAACCGGAACTTCCGCCGCCGCTTCCGGCGGAGCTTGACGACGAACCGCCTGAGGAACCGGACGTGGTGGAACCCGTGGAACTCGCCTGGGCTCCCTTGAGGATGATGTCGGCGAACTGCTCGGGTTCGATCAGGCGGCCGAGCGTATTGACGGTGAGCTGGAACTGGGTGCCGCGCGGGGCGGGCTGCGCGCCGATCTGCCCCGCGGCCACCTGCACGTTCTGCTGCTGGATGGCGGTGACCACATCCATGGCGCTGAGGCCCAGGGCGGCCATTTTGTCCGGATTGAGCCAGACGCGGAGGCTGTAGTCGCGCTCGCCCAGGTAGGCGATGCCCGACACGCCCGGCACGCGTCCCAACTCGTCCTTGACGTAAATCGTCGCGTAGTTGCTGAGGAAAAGGTTGTCGTAAGGCGGCGGCTCGCCGTGGGGGCCCTTGGGCGAGACCAGGTTCACGATCATCAGCGTGTTGGGCGACTGCTTCTTGATCGTAATGCCTTCATTCTGCACCAGGGCGGGGATGACCGGCAGGGCCAGGGAGACGCGGTTCTGCACGAGCACCTGGGCCATGTCGGAGTCCATGCCCAGCTTGAAGGTGATCAGCAGGTTGTAGGCGCCGTCGTTGGTCGAGCGGGAGGACATGTACATCATGCCTTCCACACCGCTAACTTGTTCTTCGATGGGAGCGGCCACGGTGTCGCGGACGGTCTCGGCGTTCGCGCCGGGGTAACTGGCGGTGACCAGGACCGTGGGCGGAGTGACCTCCGGATACTGGGCCAACGGCAGCGTGAAAACGGCCACCAGGCCGGCCAGCACGATAACCACGGAAATCACCGTGGAAAAAACGGGACGATCGACGAAAAAGCGGGCCATCATGGTTGATCACCTCCTTGGTCGGAAGGCGGAAGGCGGAAGGTGGAAGGCGGAGTTGATTCTTCCGCCTTCCGCCCTCCGCCTTCCGCCTTTCGCATTCCGCCTTCCGCCTTTACTTTGCCCCCCGCCCGCATCTGCCGGCCGAGCTCGCGCAGGACCCAGATGAGGAGGATTCCCAGTACGCCGCCCAACAGCGGCACCCAGGGCAGGCGGCCGATGCCCAGCCGGGCCAGCAGATAACCGATGGCGCCGCCCAGGCCGGTGGCCAAAACGTAGGAGACCACGGCCTTGGCGCGGTCGGAGAGCAGCAGCGGCGCCTGGCCGAGGCCCTGAATGACGTAAAAGAACACGGGCGTCAGGAAAATGCCGAAGACCGTCACACCCAACATGCCGCTGAACACGGCAACGCCCAGCGAGCGGCGCATCTCGGCGCCGGCCCCGGTGGCTAGCGCTAGGGGCAGCACGCCGAAAATGAAGGCGAAGGAAGTCATCAGGATCGGCCGCAGTCGCAGCCGCGACGCCTCTTCGGTGGCCGTGAAGCGCGACTTGCCAGCCAGGGAAAGTTGCTTACCGAACTCGACAATGAGAATGGCGTTCTTACAGGCCAGCGCCACCAGAACGACCAGCCCGATCTGCACGAAGATGTTCACGTCGCGGCCGGTGATGAGTACGCCTGTCAGCGAGCAGAGCAGGCAGAGCGGCACGACCAAGATCACGGCGGCCGGCAACGACCAGCTTTCGTAGAGGGCCGAGAGGGCGAGAAACACGCAGATCACGGCCAGGGCGAAAACGTACATGCCGCTGTTGCCCGCCCGCACCTGCAAGAACATCAACTCGGTCCAGTCGGCCTTCATCGACAGAGGCAGGCCGCGCGCGGCCGCGCTGTCGATGGCGTTGACGGCCTCGCTGGTACTGTAGCCCGTGCGGACGTTGCCGTTGACCGCGGCCGAGGTGTAGAGATTGTAGCGCGTGACCGAGATCGGACCGCTGATCTCCCGCGGCGTGCTCAGCGTGCCCAGGGTGACCATCTGGTTCTGGTTGTTGCGCACCGCCAACAGCGCGATGTCCGCCGTGCGGTTGCGGAAGCGGTCGTCGGCCTGGACGGTGACCTGCCAGTGCCGGCCGTAGGCGTTGTAGCTGTTGACGTAAAGCGAGCCCAGGAACATGTTCAGGGCCTGGTTGACGTCGTTAAGGGAGACGCCCAGCGAGGCGACCTTGGCGCGATCAACGTCGAGGTAGATCTGCGGGGTCTTGGAGCGAAACTGGGAGGTGACCGAGCTTACGGGGTGCGCGTCCTTCAGGTCGGCCACCAGGGCGTCGGTGTGGGTCTGCAAGTCGCGCAGCCCCAGCCCGCCGCGGTCTTCGACCATGAATTTGTACCCGCCAGCGACGCCCAGCCCCGGCACCGGCGCGGCGCCGAGCACCAGGACCGAGGCCTCCGGGATCTGCCGCGCCCATTCCTTGCGCAGTTTGGACATGATGGCCACGTCGCGCAGGTCGGCACGTTGCCGCTTGTCGAACGGGTCGAGCACCATGAACATCGAGGCGAAATTCGGGCTGTTCGCCTGCAACATGAACGACATGCCCGCGATCGAGACCATGTGGGCCACACCGGGCGTCTTCTTGGCGATCTCCTCGATCTTCGTGACCGCCGCTTCGGTGCGCTCCAGCGAGGCGGAGTCGGGCAACTGGATGCTCACGATCAGGCGCCCTTGGTCCTGCTGCGGGATGAAGCCGGTGGGGGCCTTGTCGAAAACGTAGAGCGTCAGCAACAGCAGGCCGCCATAGGCCAGCAGCGCGGCAATGTTGAGGCGAAGCAATTTTCCAACCGTCCAGCCGTAGCCGCTGGTGAGGGCGTCGAACCCGCGGTTGAAGCCGCGGAAGAACCAGCCCAGCACGGCATTCACGCGGCCGATGATGAACCAGCCGATCGTGCCGCCGGCCAGGGTGCCGGCAGTGAAATAGATATGCCAGGGCGCGGACCGTAGCGCATGCATCACCTGCCAGCCGGCCAAGAACCTACCTACGGCCCCCAGGTGCGAAAGAAGATAGGTCAGCGCCGCGGGTCCCTGCCACGCGGCCAGAATTCCGCCCGCAGCCGCAAAGAACCACCAGGGCAGGGCCTCGGGTTTTCGATCCAGGCCGCCGTGGGCCTGTGCCGAGCGGAAGATCAGCACCGCGCGGGAAGGCGTCATGGTGATGGCGTTGATCGCCGAAATGATCGTCGAGACCGTGATCGTCACCGCGAATTGGCGGAAGAACTGGCCCGTGATGCCGCTCAGGAACGCGCAAGGCACGAACACCGCGCACAGCACCAGGCCCACGGCCACGATCGGCCCGGTGACCTCTTCCATGGCCTTGATGGTAGCGGTGCGCGGGTCGAGCCCTTTGGCCATCTGCCGCTCGATGTTTTCCAGCACGACGATCGCGTCATCCACCACGATGCCGATAGTCAGCACCAGGCCGAAGAGCGAGATGTTGTTCAGGCTGAATCCCAGCACGGCCATCACGGCAAAGGTGCCGATCAGCGAAACGGGCACATCGATCATGGGCAGGACCATCGCCCGCCAGTCCTGCAGGAAGAACAATACGACCAGTGCGACCACGGACACGGCCTCGAGGAGCGTGACGAGGACTTCGTTGATCGAATCGCGGATGAAAGGCGTGGTGTCGTAGGCGATTTGGTAGTCGATTCCGGGCGGGAAGTCGCGTTTCAGGTCTTCCATCTTCGCACGCACACGATCGGCGACGTCCAGGGCGTTGGTGCCGGGGAGTTGGTAGAGGCCCAGGCCCACGGAGGGACGGCCATCGAAGCGGCAGGAGAGATTGTAGTTTTGTGCGCCGACTTCGACGCGGGCCACGTCGCGCAGGCGGACGAAACCCGTGGCGGGCGAGGGCGGTCCGCCCCCGAGCATGCCGCCGGTGAGCGAACTAGATCCCACCGTGCCGCCCGCGCTGGCGTCGGAAGTGCTGATGTCGGAAGTGGCCAATCCGCTGTCGGCGTCGCTCATGGCGGCGCCGCCCGCGGAAACGCTTCCGCCGGCTGCGCCGACCGATGCGCCGCCACCCGTGGCGCCGCCGCCGATGGCGCTGCCTCCGCCCGCGGTGTTCCCTCCGCCACCGGTAGCGCCGCCGCCGGCAGCCTGCGCGCTCATTACAACGTTGCTGGCCCCAGAGGGTACCCCGGCGCCGCTGGCGGAACTGCTGAGCGCCAAACTTGCACTCCTGCTGCTAACTAGGGTCGCCACGGTAATGGCCGGGGTGGTGCTCCCCGTGGAACCGGCGCTGCCGGCCGTGTTGGACGACGCGGCGGCGCCGATGGAGGTTGCCGTCGCCGGAATGCCGGTGGGCGAGAGTACCGGCGGCAGGCCGCCCGCTTTGACGATGATTTGGGCGAACTGCTCCGCCTGATCCAGCCGGCCCAGCGTGTCCAGCGTCAACTGGAACGATTGCTCGCGGTCCATGGGCGGTTGTCCGATCCGGCCGATCGGCGCATCGACGTTCTGGCCGAGGATGGCGTTGGCCACGTCGACCGCAGTCAGGTTGTGGGCCGACAACTTCTGCGGGTCGAGCCACGCGCGGATGCTGTAGTCCCGCTCGCCGATGAAGAACACGTCCGAAACCCCATCCACGCGCAGCAATTCGTCCTTGATGTTGATGTCCGCAAAATTGCTCAGGTAGATGTCGTCGTAACGCCCGTCGGGCGAGAAGAAGTTGACGATCATCAGCATGTCGGGCGTGCGCTTGCGGATCGTGATGCCCTGGTTCTGCACGGGGGTGGGCAACTGGGGCATGGCCAGGGTGACGCGGTTCTGCACCGCCACCAAGGCAGCGTTCACGTCGGTGCCGATGTCGAACGTCACCGTGAGCGAGTAGGAGCCGTCATTGCCCGACTGCGAGGACATGTAGAGCATTCCCGGCACGCCGTTGACTTCCTGCTCGATCGGGGCGCCGACGGTATCGGCCACCACCTGCGCGCTGGCGCCGGGATAGCTAATAGAAACAGAAATGCCGGGCGGCGTGATGCGCGGGTACTGCGCGATCGGCAGTTGGAACAGCGCAATCGCCCCGATCAGCGTGATGGCGATCGACAACACCGTGGCGAAGATCGGCCGGTCGATGAAAAATCGCGAGATCATGGCCGGACCTAATTGGTTTTGGGCTTGCCGGAGTCTTTCGGTTGACCGAAAGACTCTTGCGGTTTCGTTGTCGCCGGCGCGGAAGACGAGGCCTCGGACGTGGAACCCTGCTCGCCGCCGCCCAACGTGGGCATGGGCTGTCGATCAGGAGTAATGACCATCTGCGGCTTGACCTGCTGCAAACCGCTGACCACGAGCCAATCGTCCGGCCGCAGCCCTTCGTCCGGCCGGGTTGACTCTTCGATCACGCGCAGCCCATCCGGCTGCAAGGGGCCTGTGCGGACACGACGATACTGGAGCTTGTTGTCGCTATCGAGAACATAGACGTATTTCAGCCCTTGGTCCGACGCAATGGCGCTATCGATCACCAGCATCGCCCCGTGGGGTTGGCCGACGGGAAGCCGGATGCGGACAAACATGCCCGGCATCAACATCCGCACGCCCGACTGGGGCATTAGGAAGCTGCAATTGGTCAGTGAAAAAGCCAGGCGGCGGTACCAGTTCCAGGCCGCCGGACCTTGTTGGAGCTTGGGATTCTCAAATTTGGCCCGCGTGGCGACGCTGCCCGTGGACGGGTTGACGACGTTGTTGAGGAAGTCGAAACCACCCTGGTGCGGGTAGCCCTCCTCGCCTTGCAGCGCCATGTAGACGGGAATCTCCGAGCGGTCCTTATAGCGTTTGACGCGGCCGGCGTTGATGCCTTGCCGGATGCGCACCAAGGTGGTCTCGTCCAAATCAAAATAGGCGTACATGGGGTCCAACGAGACGACGGTGGTCAACAGCGTCTGGTCCTGGATGACGAGATTGCCGCGGGTGTAATAGTACCTGCTGACCATGCCGTCGATGGGCGAGGTGACGGTGGTGAACTGGAGGTTGAGCTTGTAGACCTCCGTGCTCGCTTTGGTTGCCTGGAGTTGTGCTTCGGCCTCCAACTCGGCCGCCAGGTCCTGGTCGAGTTGCTGTTGGCTGACGGCGCCTGGGGCGCTCTTGGCCACGGCCTGGTCGCGCGCCAGGGTGGCTTTTGCCAGGTTCAGCGAGGCCTCATTTACCCGCACTTGGCTTTCCGCCTGGTCGAGTTGCGCCTTGTACGGCCGCGGGTCGATCGTGAAGAGCGTGTCGCCTTTGGCGATTTCGCGCCCTTCCTGGAAAGGCATCTGCTCCAGATAGCCGGTCACCCGCGCGCGGATGCTGACCGACTCCACCGCGTCCGTCCGTCCGGTGAAATCGACGTAATCGACCACCTGCCGCTGGACCGGTTGGCTCACCGGGATTGCGACCGCGGCCGACGACGGCCCCGACGCCTCCTTCTCCCGACAACCGGCCGATAACGCCACGGCCAGACAAAGCCAATGACGAAAGCCAAATGACGAATGACGAAGACGGCATTCGACATTCGTCATTTGAATTTTGGGCATTACCATGAGTCGGTTTCTCATCGGTCGCTTTCCTTCTTGCTTATACAAACCTTGCCGACAGTTGAGTTGGAAGTTTCCCGCGAGCACTATCGTATTACGAAAACACGACGTGTACAGCGCATGCGCAGCTACTTTTGACAGGTAAAAAAAACAGCCAGATCGCGCGTTGTTCTAGGTATTCTACGCAACACGGTTCGCGTAAGGCATACCCTTATCGCTCCATAGCATACCAGAGCGGCTCGTTTTTTGGCAAGCTCCAAAGTTCCTCGGCGTGGCCCGTTGCGTCATCCGGCAAGTCTTCAGCGACGTCGGCCGGGAGGGTCAGCCGGATGGCGGCTGCCGAATGGATCACGATGTGCCCGGCCACGGCGTGTAGCAGCGTCTTGGCAAGCACCGCCAGGTTGCGGAAGCGAGCGTCGTGATGGACGGGGCGGCCGGAGCGGAAGCGGACTGCGCGGCCCTTGCCCATGGGATAGTCCGTCTGCACGCCGATCTCGAAGAGCACCGTCTTGCCCTGGTGGCGCGCAGGAATCGCCACCGGAAACTTCGCCACGCCGAACCCGGCCGGTCCGCATTGGATCGTCGGCGAGACGGTCGCCACGCGGCTGCCCGAGGGCCGCAACGCGATCCGGGCGACGGAGGGACCGATGTAGCGGTTCTGAAACATGACCGTGAAGATGGCGGTGTGTTCCTCGCGTCCCAGGGAAACGGTGAAACAAAACCCGTCGCGTTCGAAAAACGAACCCTGGCAGAGGCCCAGGTAATCCGGCACTAGATCGCGTTGGAATTGCAACCGCGCAAGGATCGCCAGGCATGCCACGGAACCAAGCACGCCGAGCCATAGGAACACGATCAACGCCGGAGTGCGTTGCGGGGCGGAAAAGGCAATTGCCGCCGCGACAAGCCCCAACCCGATGCCGATCAGGGCGAGATTCTTTCGATCAAAGTTCCACGACAAGTTCCGCCTCCTCGAGGAATGGGCCGATTACGTTTCCTCCCTCGCTCCATTATAATCAGAGGACCGGCGGATTGCGAATTTCGCGGAAAGTAGCTAGTGGGAAGTGGCTAGTGGCTAGTGACTAGCACACTTGCTTTCACTAGCCACTAACCACTAATCACCCTATGAGGTCGCCTCGCCGCTCAGCAGATCAATTCCCAGCAGGGCCGCTTCGTGCAGGACCCGCTTCCGCATTACGGCGTCGGAGATTGCCACCGAGCGGGCGAACGACGTGGCGGACGGGTCCGCGGCCAGCAGCGACTCGACGTCGAGCGGTTGTTGCGGATCGACTTCATATTCGCGCAGGGCGCGAAGGTAATCGCCGAGGAGCGTTTCTTGTTCGTAGAGCGCTGTCGGCAGCGCAATGTCCGATACGGCCTCCAGGCCGACCGTCCAGACGACCGGAGAGGAGAGGCCATGCTCGATCCGCAACCATTCCAGAAGCTCGCCGCGGAACTTGCCGCGCCGCAATTCGGCCAATAGCGGCCCGCTGCCGCCGATCGACCATGTGACCAACAGATCGCACTTTGAGTGCTCGGCCAGGGCGCGGATCCGTTGGGCACACATCGTTTCCAGGTCCTCGCGGCGGGTCGAGGGGTCGAGCGATATCGGTTCCTCGTGCCACTGCAGGGCGCTGCATGCCACGGGAGTCAGCCGCACGCTTCCTCGTTCATCGACGCTGGCCAGTGTGCAGCCGCGGGCCCCTGATTCCCGTGGGTTGCGGCCCTGCGGCGTGCCCGGATAATGGGCCGCAACGGGCGTATCGAACAGCGTGGCCCGCTCGATCCGTCCGCCCAGTGCCCAATAATGGATACCTTGCGATTGCATTTCGGCCGGTTCCATCTCGCCGCAGGCAGCCGCGATCGAGAACAGCCCGACCGGATCGGGCACGAAGTCGGCCGGACGCAACGGGGCACCCGCGCGCGGGTCGCGGCCGCAACTCGTGCCGACGATGCGGACCAGGGCCGGGCCGTCGCTCGGATGCAGGAACTCGGTGATGTGATCTCTGGCGAAGAGACGCACGTTCTTGGGTATGATCGCCGCGGCCGGCCAGGTTTCGGGGCGGTCCGTCTCGCTCGCGGCCCAATAGACCGCAATCCCAGCGGCTGCCAGGCGATCGAACTGCTCAAGCAGGAATGCCGTACCGCGCGGCCCGGTCCGTTCGGCCTGAAGAATATTGCCGGCCAGCAACACGAAAGCGACGCGCTCCGAGATGGCCGTATCGAACACGCGCCGCGCGGCCGTGTAGGGGGCATCGAGCAAACAATCGCGGAGATGGTCTGGCACCTCCGACAGCCCCCGGGGGACCGCATCAAGGCGAAAATCGCTGGCGTGCAGAAAGCGAAAAGGTTGATCGGGCATGGGAGGCTCGCGGTTGGAGGTCGGTGCGGTCCAGAATCCAGCCGCCTATTCTACCTAATTTGTCTAGGCAACAAAACAGCGGTTTCGCCCGGGCGAGACAAAATCTACAGCCGGTCCTTGTCCGTCGCATTCACCGGCCGCGGCAGCCCGGTGGGCTCGATCCTTATGACGTTGGTCTTCACCTCGCTTACGCCGGAGGGGCCAAACGTGAGACGGACCATCCAGCCGAAATAGATGGCCGGGTCGTGCGGGTAGTAGTTGAAGACGAAATTTCCCAGGCTGTAGACGATCGGCTTACCCCGGTACCAATCGACCGTCTGCGGAATGTGCGGGTGGGCGCCGATCACCGCGTCGGCGCCGGCGTCGATCATCTTGCGGGCGAGCTTGACCTGGTACTCCTCCGGCATTCGCGTGTGCTCGACGCCCCAATGAAGATAGGGGATCACAATGTCGGCCTTGTCGCGGGTGCGGGCCAGCTTGATGTCGGCCAGCACGTTCTCCTCGACCAGCCATGTGGTGCCGGGCGTGTTGCGGTCGGCCGCGTACCTGCGGGGCGGGAAGTCGCAATAGCCCAACAGCGCGACACGACGGCCATGCGAGAGCAAGATCACCGGCCGACGCGCCTGTTCCAAATTCCGGCCGCCGCCGAAGTATGGGAGCTTCTCTCGCTCCAGCACGTCGAGTTCGCTCGTGAAACCTTCCTTGCCCCAATCGCCCGAATGATTGTTAGCCACGGTTACCGCGGAGAAATATCGCTTGAGCGCCGGCACGCACTCGACCGGGGCCTTGAACGAGAAGCGGTTCGTGCCTTTCTCGCCCGCGGTGGCGATGCAACATTCCAGGTTGGCGACGGCCAGATCGGTGTCCTTCAACAGCGCGGCCACGGCGGCGAAGGGGTCGTTGCCCATGACTGCCTCATGGCCCGGATTGTTGTCGAAACAGATGTCGCCGACGAAGGTGATCCGCACGGCACGGTCGTCGCGAGGCTCATCGGCACGGGAAGAATTCGAACCGCCGAAGAATAGGCAGAAAGTGGCAACGAAGGCCGTAGTGAAGCGTGTTTTCATAAACGATGTCTCGCGCTGGGAGGTTACAGTAGTATAATCTACTTTTTCGTAACCGTTCACGGGCCGCAGGCAGTAGAAGCGGCATCTTGCCGCTTCCCGACGCGGGGCAAGGCCACGACGTTTCCAAAAACGCGGCAGGATGCCGCGTCTACGTGGGCCGTGAACGGTTACACTTTTTCTTCCCCCACCGTCATAAAGTCGCGACGCGAAGGCCCAAAGTGCGGATTTCCCCCACAATTGCATCGACCCATCGATCGAACCTCCTGTGCAATGGTCCAATGAAGGAGTTGAAAGCGTTCAAACACATTCACCACGCGGAGCGTGTTGAGTACTCATCACGCTCCGCGTGGTGAATGGTAAGTGCGTTTTAGGCGAGTTGGTTCAGGCGGGGTCACATCAGAGATGCTGGAGGTAATTTTACCAGCTTCGGCTGTCATGGCAAGAAGTTTTCGCACGATCGCCCGGCGACGGCTTCCAATCGTCTCCCCTCCGCCGCCTCTGGCTTGCGAGAGGATGGGAGAGGGGCAGGGGGCGATGAGTCTCCCCTCGCCCTTTGGGAGAGGGGCAGGGGGTGAGGGATCGGGTTCGACAGGTAATATGAACAAGCGGTTTGCCTATTTAGTCAAAAAACACTGTCCCGCCCCTGCTGGGCTTGCCCCAGCAGAGCGAAGGATTGGCCACTACAGGCCGGCCTCCAATCACTGTTCGCCTTTTTTTCTTCTTTTCCGCCACCGGCCTTGGCCGGTGGCGGAAAAAGAGGGAAAAAGGGAGAGGGAAAAAGGGACATCACTGATTATGTGTTCGTTATTTGTCGCCTGCAAATCAGTGATGTCCCTTTTTCATGCTCTCGGCAAAGACTCCTGCCCGTGGG
>Ga0302320_10009422_pt1 | contig 21002 bp, 21 predicted proteins | sample Bog_T0_3_FD_202130 | JGI IMG/M metagenome (GOLD analysis project Ga0302320, IMG submission 202130) | Peat permafrost microbial communities from Stordalen Mire near Abisko, Sweden - Bog_T0_3 | ecosystem: Environmental > Terrestrial > Soil > Wetlands > Peat | place: Sweden: Abisko, Stordalen Mire...
ATTTCGAATGGGAAGGCATCTTCGACCCAGTACTTGGTGATGATGGGCGCGATTCTCGTCTCCATGAAAGTGCGCACCTGTTTCACAACGGCCAATTCCTCAGCTGGCAGTGTTTCGATGAGGCCGTAGAAGTCGCTATTGGGTGCGGGTAGCGGCACAGGCTTTTTATCTTTTACCGGGCTTGCCATCAAAACCCCTCTTCTTAATTATTTCTTGTCACTGCTCGCGACGTTTCATGAAGAGCAACCCAGTCGCCAAACACATTCGGAATTTTCCTGCTGAAAAGAAGTGGGTTTGCAGTGTGAAAGAGAGGCGTTTGCTCAATAAATCAGTGTCATCGACAGGTCAGTGTCAAAGGGTGTTAACACCGAAGGACTCTACTCGCAGGCCCAGCCCGCGTTGTCATTGATTATTAGGAATTGCGAGAGAAACTGATACGGATAATTCCTGGTTATCCAAACCAGCCGCTCCAGGCCAAATGTGGCACACACTTGGCGCTCACAGGTCCAACAATATCCCCAAGATCGGACGTTCTGGCGGTCCGACAGTCAGCCATTCTTTTAGCTTTTCACCAATCGCAAAAAGATTGACTCTTAGGAATATCCGCAGCTATCGATTGTAAGCATTTCTCGTTAAAGTTCTGGCTAGCATCGCGAAACGTACCCACAAGCGGTCACATGCTGCTGACACCTCGATTCGCTGTTGCTTTGAACCATTTGAGATGCGCGGGCAGGCGGCTGGCTTCCACGAAGGAGTCGACCGGCAGGCGGTGCAGAATGCCGAAGCGAGCGAAGTACACCGCGACGCAAGTGATCTTTCCGCAGCACCCATCGATTCCGCCGATGCAGGAGAGGCAGTAATAGCCGACAAGTTGGTTGAAGATGTCCCTGCCCATCTCGAGATTTTTGTTGACCTTGATGTCGATCAGAGTGCCGTCGAGGACGAGGTCTCCGTCCGCGCCGCCAACAAGTTCCGAAGCCGCGCCGAAGGTCGGGTTTAGCACGCACGTTCGTTTCGCTCGAAATTCCTCGGGGCGGGATGGCAGGATGGACGCGCACGCGAACGGAGACCTAGAGCCGGACGGCAAGGGCGTCGGTCTCGCGTGCTCGACGACTGCGACGCTCAAAAGATCAAGCGCGACGCGCCCAAGACACAGGCTTTCCTTTCTTCACCAACGTGAGTCAGCGTTGGGCTGCGTCGAGCCGCGCCAACCTCTTTATTTACATCTCGCAAACCAATGGAGCAGGCGAAGTGGTGGGCTATTATGATTCTGTATACGTGGTCCGGGCTTCATTCTGCTTTCGTTAATTCGAGCTGCCGTTCAGTCGATCCGGACCGGCATTCCCACTCGACTCTTTGCCCGAATGTGCTTCTACAGACGGTTCTGGCACTTTGTGGAGAAACCTCATATCCATAACAATTGTCGTCTGGTTGCCCGCAGGCGGCGTGCACACGAGGCCGCCGTAGCCTTCTCCTCCACCCTCGTATGCATTCTCACAGTTGCCAGCGTGAGTCGCTGCGATCAACGTTCCTGTGCATACGGAGCCGCTGTAGCCTTCCCCTCCCCCCGAATATGCGGCCTCACAGTGTTCATTTTGAACGACTGGCGGCCAATTCGTATTTTGTATCGCACTTAGTAGTTCAGGAAACTCCTCACGGTCGATGCGCGCTGCCCCCACAACCTCCAGCACTCCTCTTGTTTGCTGCACTGCTGGAGTCAAAGACTCCGACAAGCGCGCAGCGCTCACGCTCGGGAACAGAAAAGTGATTTCGCGAGTCACATTGTGAATGACAGGATCACCGTACACCGGCCCGGCATAGGCTTCGGTCGGCGTCGCTGTTACGGTGCGGTCCACGCGCGTCAATGTAAGATCTCCGATGACTTCCAACTTGCCGTTCCCCGTCCTCAGAATGCGCGTGGACTTGAATGTCAGCAGGGTCTGATCCGTCGCGTCAGGAACGTAGCCGGTCGGCAAGGTACCCTCAGGATTGAGGACGTGCCCCCAGTTCTCGTCCGCAGGATAAATGCTCAGATCAACGAAGGAGGCGTCCAGATCTCCTGCGTCTAGCTTTACTTTCCCGGTAACGCGTGCGACACCGGTGTTCACTGACTCTAAAGTCGCTCCGGAGCCTTGAAACAATAGGGCGCTGGATCTGCTGGAGTCGAGAACCCAGGTATCGCTAGCAAGAGCTAGAGAAGTAACAAAGAAAGCCGCGGACGCAAATGTTATAGCTCGATATTTCATGTTGTATTCCTTCCATCTCGCTTGAAACGATCTCACGTAGCGCGACATTGGCTTCTGGTGCCCCTTGAACGGTTAGGGGAATTCGCGCTCTGTTAGTGTTAACTGGATCGAATCCGATTTATTCCAAGAACTGGGGCGTTTGTTCGGAAGACTCTTTGAGACTCTTCATCTATGCCAGGAGGTCAGAAGGCCGCCCGATGATTACGGCGGCCTTTCGGTTTTTCCAGACGTCTCGTTTGGAATGGGAATGTAGGTGCGGCGAAGCGTTCTCCCGCCCAAATGAAATTGATCGAGCTGGTCCCGTAGCAGTTCTAAATTACCGGGGTTAGTTCGATCTGACTCATCAGCATTGACGATTCCACATACGCCTATTTTGCATTCCAATATGGCGGCACTGTGATCACAAAAGTGCCTCAAAACTCTTTACTTTGTGGACTGCACCTGCTGGAGATCGAACAGCACTTCCTCGCTGTGACCCTGCGGATTGACTTGGAGATACACCTTTCTGATTACGCCTGTGGGATCGATCAAGAAGGTGTTGCGTGCGGCAAGAATGATGCCGTTGTATTCCATGATTGAGCCATACTTCTGCACGACCGCATGTTTCGAATCGGCGAGCAGCTTGAAGTTCAAGCCCTCTTTGGCGCAGAAACTCTTGTGAGAATCCACGCCGTCCACGCTAATGCCAACAACCACAGCATTCTTCTGTGCGTATTTATCGATGTCTTGTTGAAAGCTGTGAGCCTCGATCGTGCAACCCGAAGTGAAGTCCTTGGGGTAGAAATAAAGCACAACCCACTTGCCCTTGAACTGATCCAGCGACACCTGGGCCCCTTCCTGGTTGGGCAATCTGAAAAGAGGAGCTTGACTGCCCGCGGCCGGCGGCTGGGACTGATCTGCGGCAACCACAAAAGGTGAAGGCAGGACTAAAGCGACGAAAAGCAGGAAGAAGGTTCTCATGAGCTCCCTTTCGAAGGTTCTCGATTATGGACGAGAAATGCAGATTCGGATGTCGAAGAACTCCTATAGGTCCCAAGTAATTCACTTGACCAAAAGGCGTCGCGGACGTCAGATGTATCGTCGAGTTCGGCCGCCAATCGGGACGCTAAGCTCCGTGTCGCATTTTCGAGTTCGGCTTTAGCCCGCGCAATACGAGCCAATATATTGTGCAGACCACTCCGTCCCAGGTTCAGAAGTCCAAGAAAGAGCAGGAAGAGCGATTCTATGGCGAGCCTCATGATTTCACCCCTTAACTGCTCTGTTGAATTGAAGCACCTATCCGCTGATGCAAAATATCCCTTACCGGGACAGATGACTTCCGAAATACATTGACCACACTTGGTCTTAAAGAAGCTGGGGCGTTGTTTCAGCTCCCCATCAGGACCTGTTCCGCTGGTTCCTGAGATTGCGCCGCAGATTCAGGCGTTGAACAAAGTTCACAATCCCCAAGTAACACGTGAGAGCAATCGTTCTTGCTAGCCCCAGGCACGGCTTCGAGTTCTGCTGCGAGTTGAGACTTCAGCCCACGCCTCGCATTCTCGAGTTCAGCCTTGGCCCGCGCCACGTGTACGAGCATGGTGTGCAGCCGCCTTGGGCCTAGTATCAGCAGCCCGAACACAATCACGAAAAGGATTTCCATGCCGAAGCCCACGATTCACCCCCTGGTTACGTTTTGTCCGTCCGGGACGGCCGTTGTTGTGATGGCCGGCTTTTCTTCTTCGGCCTTCATGGCTGACTTGAAGCCGCGGATGCCTTCTCCGATTCCTTTGCCCAGCTCAGGGAGCTTCTTGGGTCCGAACACCAGCAAGGCAATTCCGAAAATGATCAGCAAATGCATCGGTTGAAACAGGCCTTCTAACATAGATGTTCCTCAATTTCTCGTCGAAAGACGCGCAAACAATCCGTGATTGGCGAAAGGCAAGCGCCGCGACCGGTGTTCTGGGTGCGGCGCCCCCATTGGACAACAAGCAATCCGCAAGACGCGGATAGTTAAGGCTCAGGCTACTGCCCAAACCGCTGGGCGGAATCGGCTTCGACCGCCATTTTGTTCAACAAATTGAGGAACTCCTGGCTTTGCCCGATGAAAAGTCCATCCGCAGTGAAGCTCTTGATCGTCGCGACAGCACCGCCAAACTTATCGCTCAGCGGACGAATCATCGAAACATGGGGCAGGTTGGGCCTGAATTCCACGGGAACTGGGAAGATCAAGCTGGGCTGAATCGATGGGTTGAGCGGGCTGAAAAAATTCGGAAACGTCAGCCCTGACTTGGGGTCTGTAAATGGCGCTACCGGAGCCTGTACTCCGTTGCCGGCAAAATCAACCCATTCTAGAAAGTGTGCGACCTCGTCTCCTCCAATGCCGTACATGATCCTAACCACTTCCTGCGACGTCGCCTTTTGAATCAAGGATCCGTAAAGGCTCGAACCGCCCTGCTCGATGTATCCGAAGTGAAAGGCCGCCACATTGGCGATGGCCTGGATGTGATCGTTGCCCTTGAAGTTGCTGTTGGGTTTGCCTTCGTAATCGGCATCGGTTCTGGGAATTGCGGTAACACCTCTGAGAGAAATCGCCTGAGGAAAGGTCGCGCCGAGATCCGGATTGGTTGCGCTGCGATAGCGAACGTACCAACTGGTGTCGACGTTCAGATTCATGAGGTTCGTGAGCCGCATCTTGCCGGATGATCCCTTGGCAGTGCTTCCGGGCAAAGTTTCGAACTGGGCAAAGTTGACCGGCTCCGCACCGTTGGACTCGAGAAAGGCGTTGAGGAAGGCAGCATGGCTCACTTCATCCAGCGTGTTGCTTGATATATATTGCGGACCATCGCCATCGAGGTTCGACAAGGCTATCTGATAGGGGTTCAGTTGTTCATTGGGGTCTATCTCAACCGGCGGAAGATCGCCCTGGCCGCCGAGTTCAGCGTACTGGATCCAAAGGTCGGATTCGATCAGCTCTGCTGCTGCCAGAAAACGCAGTATCGCGATATCGCCCTGACTGAGGGAACCGCTTTCTTGGGTCTCGGATTGTGCGCGGGCCAAACTTCCATTTGCCAGCAAACCGGCGCCCATTACTGCGCCTCCTGCCAGAAGACTGCCCTTCAAAAAGGAACGGCGGCCAACTGAACTTTTGGTGTTCTGTGGGAGAACTTCTTCTTTCACGTTTATGCTCCTCTTGTGTTCATGATTTTGTTCCAGCGGTACTGTGGGTTAGACTCTGCAGCTTACGACGAGATACGCCGAGGATGTCATTTGATTGTCAACTTTTTGTCTACCAATTCCCCCTGGCAGCGCGTGTTTCCCTCTGTATGTGTAACTCCGCGAGCCGACCGTTATTCCCTGATCCACGCAATATTCCTTTTACCCCATCCTGCCAACTAAGGAGGGGCGCGTCCGCAACTTGACGAGGAAGATATTCCCGTCTTTTCAAATCATGCTCAGGAGGCATATAAACTCATCTTCAGCCCAAAACTCTCCTCACTGAATCACAATCACAGGACCTCTTGGCTCCTTCCACATTAAGGGGTAGTTGTGCTCGGTTAGGTTAACTGGATTGAGTACGATTTATTCCAGGAACTGGAGTGTTGTGGTTTACGTGACACTCTTTGAGATATCATCGACGCTACTGCTTCACCTACTCGACTTAGACCCGCAAGTGAAAAGGCCGCCCCCCGAAGACCAGGACGGCCTTGCGGCTCCAGATTGTTTGCTGTCGCAGGCCGGAGTCCTCGTCACTGCAATGCGGAACCGCTTGCAGCGGCAGATCGCGGGCCCGACTAGACGGCGCCGGCTTTGGGCTCACGCTTGGCATTTACCAGCCAAGCCACACCGATACTGATGGCGTAGAGTGCAACCATCGGAGCGGCGAAAAGGCACATGTTGAGGATGTCGGCAGTGGGTGTGACAATGGCCGCTATAATAAAGATGACGAGAATGGAGTAGCGCAGGTTCCGCAGCATCCAGCGGGCCGTAATTACGCGCATCAGGGCCAGGAATAATACGAGAATGGGCATTTCGAAAATCAGTCCGAGACCAAGAGTGATGGTCACAAACAGCTTCGTGTATTCGCCGATCGTAATCATGGGCTGGAAGCGTTGGCCGTATCCAATCAAAAAGTCCAGGGAAGCGGGATAGACCATCTTGTAGCCGAAAAGTCCTCCGGATATGAACAAGCCAACAGTGCTGAGCAAGAACGGCAGGACATAGCGTTTTTCCGTGCGATACAAGCCGGGAGCGATGAACAACCAGAGTTGATAGAACACAAAGGGAGAGGCGGCGAATAAGCCGCCTACAAGTGCGACTTCAAGGTAGAGATTAAACGGTTCTGTGGGATTCAGATACACCAACCCGCCGGCAATCCCATGATGACGGAGCGCTCCAATGATGGGTCGCTGCATTAAGCCGAAAATACGATCTGCAAACGACCAGCAGGAGAGAAATCCCACGACAACCGCGCACATTGACAAAATGATTCGTTTTCGCAATTCTTCCAGATGCGCTACTAAGGACATCGAACGCGCCTGCTCTACCAGTAGTGAGGCAACCTCAGCCATGGAAAGCCTCCTTGGGCACGGATCTGTTTGAGACACAGCTACAGAAGGCCTCGGCGCTTCTCTGTCCACTTCTCAGAGACAGTGGCCAGTCTTTTCCAATCACCAGCTTGACCGGGAGTTTTCTCCGGAGAGAAGACTCGTCCCTGTACGCGAGACAAGACGCCACGACCAGCACGGCAGCCAGTCCAGTCAGTCCGTAAGACACTGCTTCCAGCATGGTTGTTCTCCAGATAAGGGTTGGGCAAGGACGCACCTAGGTGCGCCCTTGCCGGGTTGTTTTGTTCTAGTTGACTGTGACAGTTACAGCGGCAGACTGGCTCAGCGCTCCAGATGTGCCCGTCACCATCACAGTGACCTGTTGAGACGCGGGCGTTGTTTGGTTGTTTGAATTGCTACCGCCACATCCGAGGGCGAATAGTGAGACGACGAGCAGCAATCCCAGCAGGCTCATCCAACCAATGCTCTTGCGTGTAAGCGGCTTCCGTTTACGAGTAGCAAGAACGGTTCCGAACAGGCCTAGACCAGGCAGCAGTGCCATCATGCCGGGCACGTTATAGCCCCCGCCACCCGCCGGCGGTGTAGCCGCGGCGGAGATGGTCAATGTGGAGGATGACGCGCTCGATCCAGGAGAGATCGTTGAAGGCGAGAAAGCGCAGGTCAACCCTGTGGGCGCGGAGCAGGTAAGCGCAATCTGACTGTTGAATCCTCCTACCGCGGCCGCACTGATCATCAGGTTAGCCGAACCTCCCGGCATGACCGTGGCGCTCATGGCCGAGAGATTCAAGGAAAATCCGGGAGCGCCGACGGCGGCTACGGGGACAACGCTGGCAAATACGGCAGTTGCACTTCCTCCAGCCGGGAAATTGGGTTGGCCGGCGCTGCCTCCAGCGGTGATGTAAAGAGTGCCAACAGCGCCTGGGTCATTATTGGCGCCGCCGCCTCCGCCAAACACCATATCCCACAGGCCGGCATTGACGAGCACGCTGCCTGAAGAATTGGTGAGCTGGCCGACAAATTTTCCCGTAGTATCGAATGCACTAATGGTGCCGTCGCCGAAGTTTCCTACCAGGATATCGCCCCCGAAGGTTCCGAAGCTGGCCGGAGCTTGCACCACGCCCCAAGGCGCGTTGAGGTTGTTGTTCGCGCCAGCAGCGACGAAGGTACTGACGAAGTTGCCGTTGGTATCGAAAATATCTACCTGTCCAGCACCAACCCCGGGCACGGCGTCGTGCTTCGGAGTATCTTGCATCGCATAGGCGATATAGACCTGGTTACCAATCGCGTGGATGCCGTGCGGAGCGAAGCCCGCGGGAAGGTTTGGATTGGTGAACGAACCGCCCAACGAAGTAGTGTTAAAGGTCGAATCGTAGACGTCCACCTTGCCGCTGTTGAAGTTGGCGGCTAAAAGGTTGGTGCCAAGCAAGGCCAGACCTTTGTAAACCGCACCGCTGGCAGAATTGTCCTTACCGACAATTCCCGTGTTGCTGGAGCCATTCCAGTAAACGATGAGGCCGTCCTCCGTGTCGAAAATGAACGAACCGCCGGCGAAGTAGGTGCCGTTGGGGTTGGCCACCGTTCCCGTCGGGCAGCCAGGGCTGCAGTTGCCGTTCGGATTGCTTGTGGCCCCCGGGATGGTCACGATCAGCCCAGTGTCTTTGTTGCCATTTTGGTCGTATAGCGTGGAGACGCCGCTGTTATTATCGGCGATCCAGAAATCTTGCCCCGGAATAACGGAGATTCCCCAGGGGTTTAGCAGCTGAGTGTCTGTTGTAGTGGCTATGCCGGCGGTATTGGAGACCAGGTTGGTCTGAGAATAGCCGGCCTGTTGGCCCCACATAACTGACGGAACGGCCAACACCATAAGTAGTCCGAATAACACTATTTGTTTTTTCACTTTGCCCTCCACCTTAGTTTTCTGTAATTTGATAAATGGTCACACAATACCTGTTTGCTATTTCGACAAACACTGTTCCCGGTTGCGGGATGAAGGGGGAGTTCAGGTCGACTAACTTACCTCCTATCCATGAACTCCCCACCACAGCCGTATAAATCCGAATGCTGTGCCCGACTTAGTTCCCGCCAGCGGAAGACACGGAGGATTGGTCCTTCTTCTGTGCTAGCATGACCATCGTGCGTGGTGCCCTAAAGGTGTAGATACCTTGCGGTGCCTCAACCTTGCTGAGACAGTACTCGCCGCCAACACGCACAAAGCTAAGCTTCGGTTGGTAAGCAGGAGTCCCATCAACGACAATGGGGAGCATGAGTGCGACATTGTTGTAGCTGCGGATTGTTATGCCTGAATGCGCATCGGCGGAGGTGCGGCCAACGATGTACTGGCCCGCAGGAAGAAGTTGACCTCCAGCCACAAACTCAAACGGAACCGTTACGCTGATTTCAGTGTCTTGAGCATGAGCTTTTACGCCAAAACCAAGCAGGCAAGTCAGTGTAAGTACGGCGACTACGTAAAACCTATTCATAAGTTCTCCTTGTTGAAGTGTTGCGAAGTATCAATGCTGGTAACCGCTCTTGTGAGACTTTATTCCGGCAACGTGGCCGGAGTGACTGTCATCAACTATGTTTCACAACCTATGTACGTTGGACGCGGTACTTATGAGCAGGGATACGTGAATGATGTCATTTGATTGTCAACTGTTTGTCGCCACGTCGTAACATGCAGTGCACACCGCAGGGCCGTGTCGTTTGTGGTTAGCACGAAATAACTAAAAAGGGGACAACTCGGGCGCGTCTAATAGGTCGAGGGATCGGGACACTCGGAGAAGAACATTGAGTGGATTGGAATATTGCTACTATTCGCGGCCGTGCTGGTCGTTATGAGCAGGCAGAAGCGCTGGTCGCATCGCTTTGTAAAGCACTGGGGCCTAACTGCTCATTATCTTTTTGGACGCCGAAGCGTTTGCTCAGCCGTTCGCGAAGCTGCAAGCGAACCCTCCATAGCCGTGCCTTTATCGCGGAGTTGCTCATGTTCAGCACTTCGGCGGTTTGGTCGATGGAAAGACCTTCAATGTCGCGCAACACGAAAACCGTTCGTGAGACGGGTTCGAGATTTTTCAAAGCCTCTACCAGAATGCTTTTCAATTCAGAGGCCCAGCAAAGCTGTTCAGGATTGGGAGACCAATCCGTGACTTCCTTTGGCAGGAAATCTCCCTCGTCGTTTTCAAAATCATCATCGAGAGACATTTCTTTTGTACCGCGCTGCTTGCGCAGCTTCATCAGCGATTGGTTCACCGTGATACGAATCAGCCAGGTTGAGAACAGGCAAGCTTCTCGAAAGTCGGCCAAGTGCTGGTAGGCCTTCAGAAAAGCTTCCTGCACCGCATCCTGCGAATCTTCCCGGTTATGGGTGACGCTCTGGGCGATGCGGAAGAGTTTGCGATCGTACCGCTTCACCAGTTGCTCGAAGGCGGCAACGTCGCCATTTTTACAGGCATGGACCAGGTCCATATCGTCATTCATTTGCGCGGTTACATCGAATTGGGTTACGCTTGCGCTCATAGTGTTCACCCTGCTTGCAGCAGGATCGAAAAATCACTTCGACCCTGCTTAGAAAGTGTGTTTACTGCACGACGATCTTGCCGGTCATCTTCGGGTGGATCGTGCAATAGTAGGGATACGTTCCCGCCTTGGTGAACGTGTAGGAGAACTTTTCATCCGCATCCAGCACCTTCGACTTGAACACCCCCTCTGTGCTGACCGAGGTATGAGGAATGTCGTCACTGTTGGTCCATGTGACTGTCGTTCCGACGGGCACCGTGAGCGTCTGAGGTCCGAATACGAAATTATCAATTTTTACCGCAGCTGCTGGCGCGGAAGGTTCGGCATTCGCAGTAACGCGAGAGGACAATGCCAATAGCATCATCGCAATCAGTACCGGCACCGCTACGCCTGAAATCCAAAGCTTGTTCTTCGTCATGATCGTGTTCCTTTCTAAATCTGGATATGGGTTGTCTACTGCTGACCGGATAATGAGTTAGCTGCCCAGCGGCGAATCAACCACTGCGAGGCTTCGACCGCTAACCAAATAGTTCACATCGGTGATGCCCAACACCTTTTGCAATTGCTCAGCTGGCACCTTCATCGGACCGGCGGAGGGCGCTGTTCCCGGCGCGGGTTGCGGGAAGGCCGTCGACATCGCGGTGTGGAACGAAACCTTGCCCTCAACCTTCTGCATGATCTGGTGAATATGGCCGTTCAACACCGTCACTGAGCCAAAACGCTTCATGTAGGACAAAGCCTGTTCGCTGTCGTCGGTTCCCCAGCCCCAATCCGGATAGATTGTCCACAGTGGAATGTGAGCAAAGAGCACGATCGGAGTGCTGGCCGAGCGTCCATGTAGATCGTCCTCAAGCCACTCCAACTGCTCATGTCCGAGCGACCCCATGCCGCCTGCCTTCAGGTTGGCTACGTTCACCAAGCCAACAAAATGCACGCCCTTGTGATCGAAGCTGTACCACCCCGATCCTTTAGTTCCCTTGCCATAACGCTGAAGATATTGATCGCCGTTGTCGGAGAGCATGTCGTGCTCGCCTGGCACAAAGTAAATCTGTTTCGCAGACGCACTTTTTAGGGCCTGGTCGAGCGTATCGAACTCACTTGGCTTCGAGAGCTGGCTCAAATCTCCGGTGTGGATGATGAAGTCCGGCTTCTGTGGCATCGCATTGATTTTGTTGATTGCCGTCTGCAGCGTGGCGGTGACATCTGGATTCGCCGGTTTGTTGAAGCCGATGTGGCTGTCGCTGATCTGTACAAAGGTAAAGTCCGCGCCTTTGCCGGCATCCTTGCCGTAACCCTTGGCGAATGCCCGCGACACCGGGACCCCGCCGCTCATGGTCCAGACAAGGCCGGTACCTGCCCATGCCATGCACTTCAGAAAGCCGCGCCGGTCGACGCCGTCGTTATTGAGGTCTTGCAAACTTTGATCGATGAGATCCTGCTTTTTGTCTGGCATTTGTCCTCCGTGGTTTGTGACGTTCTCAGTGGATAACCGGCGCGAGTCGCTTTTATTCCCAGTTGAATCCAGGAAATTTTCAGAAACTCTTGCGGCATCGGGTGAAGTCAGAAGGCGGGCTTCGTCTGCCCGCCCTCTCAACTCATAGTCTGAAAATGAGGCTTATTTGGCAGTTGTGGAATGGATTGCCAAAGTTCCCATGCCGCCCTGAGCCCCTTCATCCTCATTTCCGAAAATCCACACGTTGCCGGGTGCCGGTACAACTCCAGCAAACAGAAGATCATCGAGGAAATTGCCCTTCGTCGGGTTGGGACTGGTAACAATCGTCCAACTGCTTCCATCCCAATGCAGAAGCAGCGTCATCTGATGTCCGGATCCATCGGCCGCGAAGTAGGAACCGAAAGCATAAATGTCATCGGCAGAATTCGCCGTGATTCCAAGCAGGCGGTTCGACTGACTTGTGCTATTCGGCCCAACATTCGGGCTGGGCACTATCGACCAGGTCGTGCCATCCCAGTGCAGGATCAACGTGAGCGTGGCAGATTGTCCGGCAAGACCCGGCGTGGAATAGCCTACTGCCCATGCGTTGTCTGGAGCCAATGCCACCACGGCATTGAGCTGGTTTGGTCCCTCGCCTAAGTTATCGGGAGTCGCGACAGCGGCCCATTTTGTGCCATTCCAGTGAATTGCAAGAGTTGAACCGCCGTTATCGCCCACCGCCCAGGCATCGTTGGTGGCATCCTCGGACACGCCAGTGAGACCCTCGAACCCAGCAGTGTTAATAAAGGTGGGCGTCCATGACGTGCCGTCCCAGTGCTCAAAAAGGTTGTAGCTTGTGGAGCCGCCATTTGAAAAGGTTTGCACCAGATTGCCGACGGCCCAAATGTCAGTCGCCGAAGTCGAGGTCATGGCGAAAAGATCCCCTTGAGAATTCGGCAGGAGCGTGGGATTCGGGAACAAGCTCCACTTGGTTCCGTCCCATTTTTCGATGATCTGGCCGGGATTCGCTCCCAGGGTTACATTGCCCACTGCCCAGGCCTCTGTGGAAGAAATGTCGACGACGCCCTGGAGATCCGCAGTAAGCTCGCCATTAATCAACGGTGCGGCGAAAGCTGTCCACTTGGTGCCGTCGAAGTGCATCGTCGAGTCTCCTACCGCCCAAATGTCGGTCGGGGAAGATGCCGATGCAGCAAAGATGCTGCTGTTGGCCTTGTTTCCGTTGGGTGTTGGGACTACCTGAAATGTCGAGGCTGCGTTGGTTTGAGCCGTCGCGGGCGTGCCTTGCAGCGTGACAACCGCCAATCCGATAAGCGTTAGAGCAATAAGCGTATGTTTCACAATTCCTCCTGAATAGTTTTGTTGAATTTGACAACTCTTACTAAGGGTTTGATAACTCGCACGAGCTACTTTTATTCCCGACAACGTCGAGGGAGAAACGCAGGCCAAGAAAATGTTTTGCTCAGAGAACAATTTCATTGACCTACGCAGGCTTCTGACGGAACCGCTTCTCACTTACAGCCGGTTAGTTCGCCAGGTACCGAGCCAACGCTAGATCTCCGTCTAACTCTCCGATGGCAACGATGTTTCCATCTGTCTGGATCAGAAGACCTGTGAACGTCTGCTCACTGGTCACGGTGCAGCAGCCGCCAAACGAGTTGGTGGTACCGAAGGTGGTATCCAGCTCGCCATTTGCATCGAGACGTGCCATGCCGCCTTGAGTTGGCGAAATCAAGCCGCCGACCACGATCTGCCCATTCGCTTGCAGAGCCATTGCCGTCCCCACTGAAGTCGTCGCGGGCGGGTCGAACGATTCGAAGGAGTTGGCGTTGAAGCTTGTATCCACTTTCCCTGTTTCGAGGAAGCGGCTCACGCCGATCTTGTGTCCCCGGCACTGCGAATCATTAGTGCAGCTCGTCACCGCCACAATGTAGTCGCCGTTCGCCTGGAAAATGGTCGGAGAAAAGCCGCTCTGCGAAGACGACAGGGCAGCCGTCAATGTTCCCGCCGTCACCTTCGATAGCAGCACACCCTTGGAGTTCAACTCCACTGCTATGCCTGTCTTGCCGCTTTCATTCTGTCCCACGGCTAGGTAGTCGCCGTTCGATAAGAGCGCAAGGGCATCAGGCCCTGTGATGGTGTCAGTCACCAGCGAGATTCCGCCCGTGCCAAACGTGGTGTCCAGGCTGCCGCTCGAGTTGTAGCGCACCATCGACATCTTTCCGGGAGCAACCCCTTCCTGGGCAACCTCGAAGCCGGCCATCACGATTTTTCCGTTGGGTTGCAGCAGCATGGCGGTGGGAACGTCGGTCCGCGTGCCTACAACGGTGGTCACGAGGCCACCGTTTCCGAACGTGGCATCCAGAATCCCGTTGGACGTGTACCGCGCCAGCCCGAACTCAATCCGCCCTGCGCTGCTTATGGCCTCTCCTGCAACCAGGATGTCGCCATTCGTCTGCACCGCAAATCCGAACGGAGTGAAGGTGAAGCCGGCGAATGTGGTGTTCGTAATCCCGTTCGTGCCAAACGTGGTATCCAGCGCTCCGGTTGAGGTGTAGCGCACCAAACCGATTCCGGTGCCTTCGTTTTCCACAAAGTCGACTTGGGCGACCGCCACGATGTCGCCATTTGATTGTTCAAAGCTGCCCACTCCTGCGGAGCCATTGGCGAAGCTGGTGGTAACCGTGCCACCATTGCCAAAGGTTGGGTCAAGAGTGCCGGCCTGGGCTTCTGACCGATTAATGCCAAACACCAGGCCAATTGCTAGTAGTCCGGCGATCATATGAAATGCAGTTTTCCTCATTGCTTTTTCCTTTTTAGTTTCAAGTTTGATTTTGGTCACAGGCAGACAATCTGCCAAGGCTGATAACCGGCAAGTGAAGGATTTATTCCCGCATATTGCGCTGTAAATTTCTTCTCTCCGACAGTCTGTTTGTGTGCCGTGGTGAGGAATGTACCTTGGCAACATTTGCGTGTTGTCAGCGGGAGGTCACAGCTCTGTTAGGTTTTGGTAAAAGATTTTTCTGTGGTGCGCTTGGCAGAGCTGCCGAGAAAATAATCGTCGAGTGACCTGCTGTGGTCTGAGCTAAGAGGTTTGGGCGCGAGACCAAGCATAAGGATTCGTAAGCTGGGCAATTATGAATTAAGATGAGTGGCCATTTAACCTGGCAGGTTTACGCCGCTGAGAAAGCCGCCTAAATGCCCAGTTAGCGCCACAATGCCAACCGCCAAAACTTCGAGCGCCAAACGGTAGGCCGGCAAGTAAACTGTCTTTCGTCGTGCGTGGAAATGCACCCACCACACCAGCCAGATCATCACCGTCGAAACACACGCCAGAACCAGATGCAGCAATAGAATGCCCTTCAGCTTCTGTCCTTCGAGTTGGAACTGCCACGCGAGTAGCCCGGTAACGAGAACCGGAACAGTTGAAATAGCCGCCGCCAGCAGATTGTAGTAGGCTGCCTGCGCCAGGCCACGTCGCTTCGTCCATTGCGCGATAAGGTCGAAGGCCACTGCCGTGATGAACAAACCGATTGGAAAATGGATCAGGACGACATGTTGCGCATGCTTAGCCAGAAGCGCCGTCTTAAGATCGAAAGGATTTACCATCGTTATACCTCTTCTAGATTTGTCTTCGCGCAGTGCGTGTTCATTGCGGCCTGAATTCGTAGAGCGAAAAAAACCCTCACCCCCGCGTGAAAAGGAGAGAGCAAACGCCGGGGTGAGGCTCGCACACGCTACGGTAAGTAGTAGCGGAACGAAGTGAAGATCATTGCATCCAGCCCGTGCGGCTCTCCGCCCACGCCGGACCAGGTATTGCGCTCTACATAGGAGAACTGCGGCCCCCATTGGATTCGGCCGCGGTTCACCTTTTCTCTTGAGCCGTCATACGGCTTGAACCAGATGCCGAAGGTGCCTTCGATCAGCACACGCGTGTCGGCCGTGCAGTTCGAAAGGCCCGCAGGAGTAAAACCGTTGTTGACCGTAGGCGCGATTTCAGTGAAGCAGCCGGTATTGTTGAAAATGGGCGATCCGTAGCCGACGAATTTCCCCGAGGTAGGATCGAAATCAGATGCCCGGCCGGCGTACTCAGAGCCTGCGTTCATGTAAACGTCCAACTTCGACCCATGCCACTCGATAGTTCCCAGAGCTTGGTAACTCTTGATCAGATCGAGAGTGCCGTCCGCGTGGATCGAAGCATCGGGAAGGCCGCCGGTGCCATAACGGCCCACTCCGCTGCCGCCAAAAGCGTGCAGACCGACGTCGATGTGCTTGTGGTCGAACGACCAGCGGGCATTCGCACCAATACCTCCGCCATTTTTCGAGGCGTTGTTAGCTCCGAGAGCGTTCGGGCCAGCAACCGAGCTACCTCCGCAAAGCGTCGTGATGCTGGCTACTTCGCCGCAGGGAAATACGCGGTCGCGGAATCGGCTATACACTCCGAACACTTCGTAGTGTCCGAAGCCGGGTTCCAGGGCCAGCTTCGCGATGACATCAGGCGAAGGGTTAAACGAATAATTGGCGATGTTGGCACCGGCGCTGGTGGCGGCGGCATTGAAAAGTCCACCACTGGCGCCGGCGGAGCCCAATAGAAAATTGTCACCGTTGTTGTGAGTGGTCAAAGTGGCTTGCGGGTTTTCTACCGACACCGCGAACCACGCTTTATCGTGGAAGCTCTTGGCGATGCGAAGCCCATATTGCCGCGCCCAGCTGAAGCCCACGGTATACTGTGCGTCGATTGTCATGGGAAGAGCCTCGGAGCGGTTGTCCACAGCATGCTTGGTCTCCGTGACCAGGCTCCACATTTGGCCGCCAGTGAAGGTGAAACCATTGTCGAGTGCGACTTGCCCGAAGGCTTGGCGTTGACGCAGTGAGTAGCTATTACTCTCGTTGTTGTTCGAAGTCGCGCCTGCCGACAGAAAATCGGCTTCCACGTACCCGGAAAGCTTCGCGCTTTGCAACCGTCCCTCGGCCAGCATGGAGATGCGCGACTGGCGCCCCGAACCGAAAAATTCCGAGAGGCTGCTTTGCGATGCTCCCGGCATAGTAAGTGAATTGAAGGGAGTGTTGACGTCGGCGGCCAGCGCTCTGGATCGCCTCACGAATTCCGCCGCCAGGAAGCCGCCGGGAGTGATCGTGATGCCTTTGTAGTGGAGAGCCAAGGGGCTCTCTATCGCCGCATTCACGTTCTTCTGTGTCTCCTGCAACGCCAGCGCAGTTTCGCCTACGGTACCTTTGAGGCCGCTTACGTCACTACGGATCGCCGTAATGTTCTGCTCCACCTGTGTATTTTGCGAAGTTGCAGCCTCAGCGGCTTGTTGCGCCTGCGAAGCCGAGCTTTGCACCTGATTCATCCGTTGTTGCAGATCTTGGATCTGACTGTCGCGATTTTGCACTTGTTCCACCAAATGCTGGATCTGTTGTTGTTGAGCTTCGATGGCCTTCTGCATTTCTGCCAAACGAACCGCCACGGCCTCGGAACTGGACTTTTTGTTCTTGGTGCTGGCCGGTGCGTCATTCCCCTGCCCGGCCGCGAAAGCGCTAGCCATAAAGCACACGGCCAATGCCATTCCTGCTTGTCTCATGTGTATCTCTCCCCAATTTTGAGTTGCATGAGTTTCAGTGGAGATAACTGAGTTTCTGATCTTTTATTCCAAGCTGCCTAAAGAAAATTCTCCTGCGCTGGTTCGATGGGCTTGAGAAATGAATCGCGGGCTGCGGCGAACCTGATTGGACGAAACTGACTTCGCCACAACCCGCGAACTCGTTACTGCCCTATCCCTTGCGCAGAATGTGTGCGAGCCTGCGCCGCGTCGGGTCCGCTGCCATCCACACGCAACAGCATCGCAATGCCTTTGTCGAGCGTCAGGGCTTTCCTGCTGGAGGTCAGAGTGACTTCACCCGGCATGATGCCTCCAGAATGGGGAATTGTGAGGTCATCAAAACCGTATGCGCCGCGGGCATTTATTGAGAAGAGCCAAAACGCCTGCAGATGAGCATGTTCATTGTTCGTGTCCCGGGATGGTGTGCCCGAATCGTCCACATAGGCGAGCACGCCCTGCCTGGTGTATTTCCCAACGACCTGCTCTCCCACCATTACTGGCCCACCTTCGCCGTAGGAAATCTGGTCGCCTCCAATTTGAATTTGGTTATCGGCATAATCGGGCGAGGTTAGCTGAGGTGTGGCAGCGAGTACTGCAGACCTGGACGCTACCGCACGCAAGTTGGTGGTAATCGGGATGGTCTGATTACCAAATTGCACCTGGTCGAATTGAAATGAGATCCTGGATTCGTCAGATCCTTTTCCCGAAATAGTGGCTTCCACCACATGGCCTGTCACCTTCGATCCTTTGCGTAGCGTTTCTCCGCTGCCCAGGGGCACGTCCTGCATCACCGTCGCGGTGATAGCAGCTCCGCTTCCGCTTTTGTCCGAGCGCAAGGTGGAATTCAGGCTGATAGGAAGAATGGTGCCCGCCGGAATGGTTGCTCCAGATCCTGCATTCTGCTCTTGAGTAGGTTGAGACGCCTGTTTCAGATCCTGTCCTGTTCCGGCATGTAGATACATCGGCAGCACGCACAGCGCCAAGCCAAGCATTTTCAGATTGTTTTTCATTTTGTTCCTCCTGAAGGAATTGCTACAGAGCGTGTGGTTCTTCCGCACCAGCGTTCCTCGGTGGCTCCAGTTCGCTCTCTGACTCGTTGTGCAGAACCGGCGACACTCGGTTTTATTCCGTGGTATTTTTTTGTGGGCTAAGGGAATAAAACGATCGTCCGCCGGTTTACCGTTATGTGCATGTCGCAGAGAACCTGCCGTCGGAGTCGTTCGAGCAGCTAGCCATGCCTCACTTCGAGCGGCTCTATAACTTCGCCTGCTGGCTGACGCACGACCGGCAAGAAGCCGAGGATCTCGTGCAGGAGACTTACGCCAAGGCACTGAAGGGGTTTTCCTCGTTCCGGCCGGGCACGAATTTTCGTGCCTGGATCTACAAGATCCTGCGGAATGCGTTTCTGACCTCCCGTACCGGGCTGAAGGCGACCGCTACCGTGCCGCTCGATCTTGAGGACGAAGAGGGAGCCTTACCCGCAGTCGAGGAAACACCAGAGAGCATTTTGTTGCAGCGTTCGGATGGGCAACTCGTGCAGCAGGCCCTGGAGCAACTGCCAGTCGCCTACCGCGAGATTCTGCTGCTGTGCGAGGTTGAGGAAATGTCCTACCAGGAAATCTCTGCCACTCTCGCCATCCCAATAGGCACGGTGATGTCCCGTTTATCCCGTGCGAGAAAAGCGTTGCGCGGTGGCCTACAACAACAGTTTGCAAGGGGGACGAACTAAAATGGTGACTTATGGTTTGTGAATCTTGGAAGGCAAAACTCGACACTTACCTTGACGCTGAGGTTCCAGAGGACGAAATGCGCACCTTCGACGTTCATGTGCGCAGCTGCCCGTCTTGCTCGGCGGATGCCCTGGCGCGCGTACAGATGAAGCGCTCGATTCAAGCCGCTGGAAGACGTTTTACTCCCAGCGCTGAGTTCCGGAAACGGATGCAGAAGAAGATTGCGCCAAAACCGCAGAGAAGTTTTGGTCTGAGATGGATGTTAGCTGCGGCGGCAGCCGTTATTCTCGTGGCCGGTAGTTTGACCTCGGCCTATCTGGTATCTCGACCCGGCAGAGATCAGGTTTTCAGCGAAATTGCAGACTTGCACGTGGCGACGCTGGCCAGTTCATCTCCGGTGGATGTGATCTCCACCGACCGGCATACGGTGAAACCCTGGTTCCAGGGAAAAATCCCCTTCGCATTCAATTTGCCGGAACTCCAGAACACAGAGTTCTCCCTGCTTGGTGGCCGGATGACCTATCTTGAGCAAACGCCGGGTGCGCATCTCATTTACGATGTGCGGAAGCACCATATCTCTGTGTTTATGTTCCAGGAAAGGTCGCTGCCGGCCAAGCTGAACGAAAGCTTTCCCTCGCCGAAACAACTGACATTCAACATGGAAACATGGACCCAAGGCGGCCTGCGCTATTTCGTCATCGGCGATGCCAGTGCTGCAGATATCGATAATCTTGCGAAATTGTTTAAAGCCGCGTCATAGCAGGCACCAGACATGAATCGGCTCATGAAAGACTTCCTGGCTAGCATGGACGGCAAAGGTGCAGTGAAGTGAAGATTGCACCTGGAAGCAGACCTAAGATAAAGGTGAGACAAATGAACGGACAAGCAACCCCGACTCCAGTAAAAGCTTTTGATCGCGCCTACATCAACGGTCAATTCGTCACTCCCCATGGAACCCAGGTCGTCGATCTTGTGAACCCGACCGACAACAAGGTTATCGGCAAGGTCACCATGGCAGACGAAATCGACACCCGAAAAGCTATCGGTGCTGCGAAAGAGGCCTTCAACACCTTTTCGCAAAGTAGCAAGGAATACCGGATGGAGCTTCTGCAGCGGCTGCACGACGCCGTGGCCAAACGAATGGATCAACTCGTTGAGGCGACGGTCGTGGAATACGGCGCACCGCAAGACCGTGCGAAGGGCTCCAACAACCTCGCGGCGAACATTTTCCTGCACTTCAAGAAAGTCCTCGAAGATTTCGATCTGGTCAAAACTGTCGGCACATCTAAGGTCGTGATGGAGCCGGCCGGCGTAGTGGGCATATTTACGCCATGGAATTCGAGCGCCGGCTCGATCGCGATCAAAGTGGCGCCGGCAATCGCTGCCGGATGCGCGATCGTCATCAAGCCCAGCGAGATGAGCGCTATGCAAACGGAAGTGTTGATGGAGGCTTTTCATGAAGCTGGGTTGCCTTCTGGCGTCATCAATGTCGTGACAGGCCTCGGCGAGGTTGTCGGGACGGAGTTAACCAAAAGTCCCGACATTCAGAAAATCGCTTTCACCGGTTCGACGCAGATCGGAAAATTGGTCGCCAAGAACTCCCTGGACACAATGAAGCGCCTGACGCTGGAGCTCGGGGGCAAGTCGCCAAACCTCATCCTGGACGACGCCGATCTCTCCACAGCGATCCCGATGGCCATCAACGCCTGCTACCTGAATAACGGGCAGGCCTGCATTGCGGCTTCGCGTCTGATCGTGCCGGAAGGCCGACTCGACGAAGTGAAGCGATTAGCCAAGGCGGCCGTCGAAAAAATCAAAATGGGCGATCCGAGGGACAAGGACGTCACCCTCGGACCATTGGCCAGCACAAAGCAGTACAAGCGAGTGCAGGAGTACATCAAGTCGGGCGTCGA
>Ga0302320_10009423_pt1 | contig 21002 bp, 19 predicted proteins | sample Bog_T0_3_FD_202130 | JGI IMG/M metagenome (GOLD analysis project Ga0302320, IMG submission 202130) | Peat permafrost microbial communities from Stordalen Mire near Abisko, Sweden - Bog_T0_3 | ecosystem: Environmental > Terrestrial > Soil > Wetlands > Peat | place: Sweden: Abisko, Stordalen Mire...
GCTAGCGGGTCTCAATTTGGCGACAGGCGTCCAAACGAAGAACGCCTTCAGGTTGCCCAAGTGTTTGTTGAATGTTTTCGCGTTGACGCGCTTATACGGTTTTGCAGCTACGCGCTTTCGCTTCGCCTCAAGCTCCGCACGCAGTTTTGCAGCGGCGATGACCTGGTCAGGAGGTATCGCGCCGCTCTTGCCTTTGCGAAGCTCGGTGTAATCCTCCGGCAACAACAAATAAGCGTCATGGAACTTACGAACCTGGTCGGAACCACAGGAGTTAACCGGCATATCGCCAACAATCCACATCCAAAGGCGACGGGTCGACAGCAATTCCGGCCGGCGCGAAAGCTTCCAGTCCTTCCGAATGACGAGCCGGGTCTCGACGAACTCGTCCCACAATTTTCCGAACATGTCGGCGCCGGCAGTCGATTCTCTGACGACCGTGGGCGCGGGCTGTTCTTTGTTGGCGATCGTTTTGCCTTCATCCACAGGGGTTGCGATGAATGCTGTCGGCGCGGGCTTGAGGTCCGGCGGAGCGTCGGCCTCGCTCGAAAGCCCGTCCCGCTCGTCGGGGCCGCGCGGGCCAGCGGATGTTCCGCCTTGGACAGGTCCGCGCTCGTCCGGCGGAGCGTTGGCGTCGGTCGAGAGGCCTTCGCGCTCCAGGAGGCCGCGCGCGCGAACATACGAGCCACCTTGGACCGGGCCGCTAGGCTCATCATGCGCCCGCTGCTCCGAACGGCCAAAAAGGCTCCTCAGAAAACGGATAACCCCGTTCGATGCACCGACCTCCCCTTCCCGCCTGAGATCTTCCGCGCGCAGTTCGTAGTGCCGCGCCAAGGCTTCGGTCAGCGCATCCTCGGCAAGGTAGGCGTCGAGGTCGCCTCCGATGTCTACGCCCGCTTCCTTGGCGGTGGCGGCAAGAACCTCGGGCGTGATGATGCCTGCCCTCGTGCGTCGTCCCGCCATGACGGAGCGGGCCAACCCATCGTAGACCTCGATTTGCGACTGACGCCGAAAGTCGGCCTCGTCGGGCGGCCGGCGCGGCTGCCAGCTCTCGCATTCCCGATCGCGGCGGGCGACGTCGTCGACATAGGTGGTCACGAGCCGATCAATGTCGGCCCGGGAAAGGGTGGTTTCGGCACGCACGATACGGAACACCTCGTCGCAGGCCAGACCGAATCGCCTGCATAGGGAGTGTCGCTCGAAAGTCGGCAAGGCGCCAACTGACCGCACAATCTCCCGGCGCCCGATGCGCGCGGCGATGTCCTTCGGGATCGCCCGGCGGAAGTGGCTCGCGCCGCCCCGCTGCCGCAAGTGTCTGCCGTACCCCATGCCCGTCTCCGGCCGGGGTCGCGCGTCCAGGCGGCGACCGGATTGGACCAGCAAATTGGACCAGTCGGAACAGGTGGGGGTGCCACGCGCGTCGTCGACTGCCAATTTCGCAGGTAAATCAAAGACTTAGGCGTGAGGTTGGCTGGGGGACCTGGATTCGAACCAAGATTGACGGAGTCAGAGTCCGCAGTTCTACCGTTGAACTATCCCCCAACGGGTCGTCGGCGAAGCGACGACGGGCGGGTAGATAGCGAAGGCGTGGGCCGGATGCAAGCGCCGGTTTGTGCTGATCTGCGCTTCGTTTCGGCGCCTTGTGTTCGCCGCGCAGATGATTAGAGTGCGGGCACGATGAAGACTGCTCAATATTTAGGCGTTTGGGGCGACGGATTTCGAATTGGCGACGTCTTCGTGGCCGGTCGGGCGTTGCTCGCGCCAATGGCGGGCGTGACCGACGTCGGGTTTCGGCGCATCGCTTGCCGGCGCGGCGCGGCGCTCACGTTTTCGGAAATGGTGGCGACCAACATGTTCCTCGACGGCGAGGCGGAGAGCCGGCTGCGCGCCGAGGGCGCGGGCGTGCGCCCCAATGCGGTGCAGATCGTCGGCTGGGACGCCGGACGAATCGCCGAGACCGCGCGGGCGGTCGAGGCGGCCGGCGCGGAAATCGTCGATCTAAACATGGGTTGCCCGGCCCGGCGGGTCGCCGGCAAGCTTGCCGGCGCCGCGCTGATGCGCGACCTCGACGCGGCCACGCGTCTCGTCGAGGCCGCCGCGAACGCGGTGAAAATCCCAGTCACGGTCAAGATGCGGCTCGGCTGGGACGATTCGAGCCGCAACGCGGCCGAGCTCGCGCGGCGCGCCGAGGGGGCCGGCGCGCAGATGGCCACGGTTCATGCGCGCACGCGCAACCAATTCTACAAGGGCGCGGCCGATTGGACGGCGGTGCGCGAGGTTGTCGAGGCCGTGCGGATTCCCGTCGTCGTCAACGGCGACTGTTCGGGGCTCGACGACGCCCGGCGGATGCTCGCGGCTTGCGGAGCGGCGGCCGTGATGATTGGGCGCGCCAGCGTCGGCGCGCCCTGGCTCGTCGGCGCCGTCGCCCGCGCGCTCGCCGAGGGCGGACCGCTGAGCGCCCCCTTGATCGCAGATCGCCGCCACGACGCGCTGGAGCATTTGCAGGGACTCATCGATTCGATGGGCGCGTCGTCTGGATTGCGTCATGCGCGAAAACATCTGGCGGCCTATGCGCAGGCCGAGGGCGCGCCGGCGGAGCTTCGTCGCGAACTGGTGACGACGGACGATGTTGCGCAAGCGCTGCGCACGCTCGGTCGCGTATTCGAAGCGCCAGCCGAAAGGGCTGCGGCATGACGCGACGCGAAATCACCCCGCCGCCAACGCCGCGCCCCGACCCGGTCCGGCTGCTCAACGCCCTGCCCCAGCCGGTACTCGCCATTGGCCGCTACGGCGCGATCATCGAGGTCAACACCGCGGCCGAACATTTTTTCGACGCGGGGCGCGCGACGCTGCTGCGCAGCCGGCTCAGCGATCTCCTGCCCTTCGGCTCGCCGGTGCACGAACTCGTCGCCGACGCCGAGGCCACACAATCGACCGTAAATGGTTACAAACTCGACGTTTCTACGCCACGCACCGGCCCCGGACGGCTGGTCGACGCCTTCGTCGCGCCGCTCTCCGGACCCGACGGCGGCGTCGCGCTGATGCTGCAAGAGCGATCAATTGCCGAAAAAATGGACAGGCAATTGACGCATCGAAGCGCAGCCCGCTCAGTGACCGCGCTCGGAACCATGCTCGCCCACGAGATCAAGAACCCGCTTTCGGGCATCCGCGGCGCCGCGCAACTGCTGGAAGCCTCCGCCAACGACGACGACCGGGCGCTGACCCAACTCATTTGCGACGAGACCGACCGCATCGTGAAACTCGTCGACCGTATGGAGGCGTTCTCCGACGAGCGGCCGATCGCGCGCGAAAGCCTCAACATCCACTCGGTGCTCGACCATGTGAAGCGACTCGCACAGGCGGGTTTCGCCCGGCATATCCGCGTGCTTGCGGTCTACGACCCTTCGCTGCCCAATGTGCTGGGCTCGCGCGACCAACTCGTGCAGGTGTTCCTCAATCTGGTCAAGAACGCCGCCGAGGCGGTCGGCGAAGAGGCGATCGACGGGGAAATCCTCATTACCACAGCCTATCGCGCGGGGGTGCGGCTGAAAACCGCCGCCAACGCGGAGCCGGTGAGCCTGCCGCTGGAAATCTGCATTCGCGACAACGGCCCGGGCATTCCCGCCGACATCGCCGCCAATCTCTTCGACCCCTTTGTCACAACAAAGACATCCGGCTCTGGCCTGGGCCTTGCATTGGTGGCGAAGGTCGTCGGCGAGCATGGTGGGATTGTCGAATGCGAATCTTTGCCGCGACGAACGACGTTTCGGGTGCTGTTGCCGCTGGATACGGCGGGGCGCGCCCACGCCGGGGCGGCGCGGAGCTATGAGCGTCAAGCGTAACGCGTGTGGGCAGCCGCCGTCGCGGCGCTGAGGAGTGGATGAATGCCTTCAGGGCAGATTCTCGTCGCCGACGACGACGCGGCGATAAGAACGGTTCTCAATCAGGCGCTGTCTCGCGCTGGCTACGAGGTGCGGGCGACCGGCACGGTTGCGGGTCTGTGGCGCTGGGTCGCCGCGGGCGAAGGCGATCTGGTGATTACCGACGTCGTCATGCCCGACGACAACGCGTTCGAGATTCTGCCGCGGATCCGGCGCATGCGGCCGGACTTGCCGATCATCGTCATGAGCGCGCAGAACACCTTCATGACCGCGATCAAGGCGAGCGAGCGCGGCGCCTACGAATACCTGCCCAAGCCGTTCGACCTGAAGGAGCTCGTCGCCATCGTCGGCCGCGCGCTCGCCGAGCCCAAGCGCCGCCGCGAGGGCCCGGAGGAGGAGCCGCAACAGGATAGCATGCCGCTGGTTGGCCGCTCGCCGGCGATGCAGGACATTTTCCGCTCGCTGGCGCGGCTCATGCAGACCGATCTGACGGTGATGATCTCCGGCGAGTCCGGCACCGGCAAGGAACTTGTCGCTCGCGCCCTGCACGACTACGGCAAGCGCAAGACCGGGCCGTTCGTCGCCATCAACATGGCCGCGATTCCGCGCGACCTGATCGAGAGCGAGTTGTTCGGTCACGAGAAGGGCGCGTTCACCGGCGCCAACCAGCGCTCGGTCGGCCGCTTCGAACAGGCCGAAGGCGGCACGCTGTTCCTCGACGAGATCGGCGACATGCCGATGGAGGCGCAGACCCGGCTGCTGCGCGTGTTGCAGCAGGGCGAGTATACGACGGTGGGCGGACGCACGCCGATCAAGACCAACGTGCGCATCGTCGCGGCGACCAACAAGGATTTGCGCTACTCGATCCAACAGGGCCTGTTCCGCGAAGATCTGTTCTTCCGCCTCAACGTGGTGCCGCTGCGCCTGCCGCCGCTGCGCGAGCGCACGGAGGACATTCCCGACCTCGTGCGGCATTTCTTCCAGCGCGGCGTCGCCGAAGGGTTGCAGGCCAAGTCGCTCGACGCGCCGGCGATGGAGCGGCTCAAACGCTATTCCTGGCCCGGCAATATCAGGGAGCTGGAGAACCTCGCCCGCCGGCTCGCCGCCCTGTACCCGCAGGAAGTGATAACCGAGCCGTTGATCGAAGCCGAGTTGAGCCTCAACGCGCCGTTACAGAGCCTGTCGTCGCTCTCGCCTTACGAGCCCGCGATCGTCGGCAGGGCCGCAACTTCGTCGGCGCACGAGCAGTTTTCCACTGGCCTCGAAGCCCATGTCGCGGCGCTGTTCCGCTCGTTTGGCGACGCCCTGCCCCCGGTCGGCCTGTATCATCGCGTGCTGCGCGAACTGGAGGCGCCGCTGATCGCCGCGACGCTGTCGGCGACGCGCGGCAATCAGATCAAAGCCGCGGAAGTCTTGGGCCTCAATCGAAACACCCTGCGCAAGAAGATCCGCGATTTGGATTTGAAGAGTCTTCGCGGATTGAAGTGACGCGGGGCGCGTAGGTCCGATATTCGCTGAGCGCGAAAGCAGGGTGTTCACGCAGCCTGCTGGCGCTTCTGCCGCCTACGGCGGCGGAGGGAGGACACGAGGCGGCGGCGCCGCTACTCGCGCACCACCAGCACCGAACATTGGGCATGGCGCACGATGGTCTTGGCGTTGGAGCCGAGCAGATAATCCGACATGACCGGGCGGTGGGAGCCGACGACGATGAGGTCGGCGTTCCAGTCCGTCGCCTCGCGCAGCAATTCGTGGTAGACGCCGCCGCTGGAAACTGCGGACGACAGTTTCGCCTTCTCAGCCGGGATCTTGGCGACCAGCTTGGTCAGCGCCTCGCTGGCATGGGTTTCCTGCGCGGCGTCGAAATCGGCGGGAACGTATTCCATGAAGGTCGCCGGCAGCAGGGGCTGCACGTTGACGAGCCTCAATTCCCCCTCGCTCGCCTCGGCGAGCTCCAACGCACGCTCGAGGCCCCTGGGCTTGGGCGAATCGTCGGCGAGATCGACGGCGAGAATGATGCGGCTGAACATGGCGTCCTCCTCGAGAGCTTCGTGAACGTCCCCCTCGCGCGCGACGCGGCGCGCTGTTGGCTCAGTGTCGCCTCCTGGCGCCGATATTGCAATCGTTCGGGTCAAATTCCCCGGGGATGGACGGTCTCAGGGTCGTCGGAAGTCATTGTTCCGATACGTTTGGATGGCTATAAGGGCGCCGACTCCTGGTACGGAAAGCGGAATTCATGGGTATGATGAGCGTTATTTCGGACGGTTATAAGCCCACGGACGACGAGCCGTTCATGAACGAGCGCCAGAAGGAGTACTTCCGGCGCAAGTTGCAGGCTTGGCGCGACTCGATCCTCGCCGAGAGCAAGGAAACCCTGACCTCGCTGCAGAACGAGAGCGAGAACCACCCCGACATCGCCGACCGGGCGTCGTCGGAGACCGACCGCGCGATCGAGCTGCGCGCCCGCGACCGACAGCGCAAGCTGATCTCCAAGATCGAGGCCGCACTCGCCCGGATCGAAGACGGCTCCTATGGCTATTGCGAAGAGACGGGGGAACCTATCGGTTTGCGTCGCTTGGACGCGCGACCGATCGCCACGCTGTCGGTCGAGGCGCAGGAGCGTCACGAGCGTCGCGAGCGCGTCTACCGGGACGAGTGAGCGAACGATTCCGGTCCACCCGACCGCATTCGCGCGGCCGGAGTTCTCAGGTCATTTCCGGCGCGCAAGGAGTCTCTATTTCGTTTCGCGCCCGAGCAGGCGCGACATCTCCGCTTCCAGCGCATCCAGATCGGCAAAGGGATCGTCGGTCTTGACAGCCGGCGCCTTGACGGCGAATTCCGCCGGCTTGAGCGGGCCCGCAGCGGGCGCGGCAACTTCGACGACATGAGCGTGCGGCGCGGCAGGCGCCGGCGCGGCCAGCGGCGGCGGCGGCGTCACCGGCGGCGCCCCGGAACCCACCGGCTCGAAAGCGGCGGCTTCGGCGGCGACCGGCGGCGCGCTTCGCCGCGCGGCGGGCGCGATCGGCTGCGGCAGCGGCGGCCTGGCGATCGGTGTCGGGAAGGGTCGCGCCGGCGCAATCGTCCGCGGCGCGGTCGGCCGCGCGGGCGGAGCCGCGACCGTCGGCGACGCAGGCGCCGCGGCCGGGGCGGCGACCGGATCCGGCCTGCGCGCCGCAGCGTCGGGCGTGCTCGGCGGCGGCCTCAGGGGACGAATTACAGTTGGCGCCGGGGGCGTCGGCGCCGCTACGGCCTGCGGCGGCGGCGGCGGCGGTGGCGAGGCGACCGCCGCGACAGACGCCGCCCCGTTCTGTTGCGCAGGCGCCGCCATGCGCACGATCTGCGATTCGACGAGCACGTCGTTGGGGCCGCCGATCAAGATCAGATGTTCGACATTGTCGCGGCGGACCAGCACGAGTTGCCGCTGCCCGTCGACGGAGAAGGCGTCGACGACGCCCAGACGCGGCTGCCGCGTACGTCCGCCCGGCACGCGAAGGCGATGCGAGAAGACGGTCCGATAGATAATGAAGACGATCAGACCCAGCAGAGCCAGCACCGCGATCGTCAGCGCGATCTCCCCGCTTGTGCCCATCTTGGTCAATAAATCCGTTAACGCTGGCATAGATCACCGTCCAGTCCACCCCCGCGCCCCCCACCCCGGCTTCGCGCGCCTGCGTCGTAAGGCGCAGATTCCGTGAAAGATGCAAAGGGACGTGAGGAACGCGCCGTTCGTAGCAAATCGCGAGGCCGCTGCAAACACGCAAAGGCGGCGAAATGGAGGACTTTCGTGATTCTCGCGCCCGCGCGAGCGGCCATTGCCATTCGGCCCCCGGCGACGCATGCTATATGAGAGCAGAATCAAGCGTCGCGCAGCGCGGGGGGGTCGCGCCGATTTGCCCATTCTGAAGAGGAAAAGTCGGAAATGACGTCTGCGCAGAAGCCCGCCGCGGTCGACCGCGCCGAGCGGGCTTCCCATCCTGGGCTCATCGCGCTGCTGCTGCTCCTGCTGATCGGCGCTGTGGCCGCCTATTCGCTGGCGCCGGCCGACATCGGTCGCCACGTCGTGTCCGGGGCGATCGCGCTGTTCGCCGTGGTCGGCGTGTTCGCCGCGCTCGGCGTCGCCTTCGGAACGCTGCATTTCGCCGGCGGCGGGCGCGGGTCCGACATGACCAAGGCGATCGCCGACCACAATAGCGACGCGCTCGTGGTCAGCAACCGAGATTCGCGCATCCTCTACGCCAACGACGCCTATCGCGCGCTGTGCGGCGGCGCCAACGGCGAACTGCGGCCGGTCGAGCGGCTGTTCGCCGGCGCTCCCGACGTGTCCGAGGCGATCTACCGCCTGGCGCAGGCGGCGCGGGTGGGCTCGCGCACCATCGAAGAGTTGCGGCTGCCGCGCCCGCTGGTCGGCGCCGGCGATCCCGTCTGGTATCGGCTGCGCGTTCGCCCGCTGGAGGACGCCGGGCCGGGCGAGACGCTGTGGACGGTGACCGACGTCACCCGTGAGCGCGAACGCCACGAGAGCTTCTTCCAGGATCTGCAGCTCGCCATCGATTATCTCGACCACGCGCCGGCGGGATTCTTCTCGGCGGAAGCCGACGGCTCGATCGTCCATATGAACGTGACGCTCGCCAATTGGCTGGGCTACGACCTCGCGCAATTCGCCGCCCATCAGTTGAAACTGAACGACATCATCGCCGGCGACGGCGCGTCGTTGCTCGCGGTGGTGTCGGGCCGACCCGGCGAAGTAACGACCCAAACCTTCGACGTCGATCTGAAGCCGCTCAACGGCCGCGTGCTGCCGGTCCGCCTGCTGCATCGCGTCGCCTTTTCCAGCACCGGCCTGCCCGGTCCGTCGCGGACCCTGGCGATCCCCGCCACGCCCTCCGAGAGCGCCGCGGAAGACCCGGGCGCCGCCGAGCAGCGGTTCTCACGGCTGTTCAACTCGACGCCGATGGCGATTGCGGCGATCGACGCCGACGGCCACGTGCTGCGCTCCAACGGCGCGTTCGCCAAGCTGGCGCCGGCGGCGCTGATGCCGAGCGCGTCCGAAGCCCGTCCTTCCGCCTTCCGCGGCGTCGCCGAGCGCGACCGCGCGACCCTGAAAAGCGCGGTCGCCGCCGCCGCCGAGGGCAAGGGCGACATCGCCCCGGTCGACGTGGCGCTGGAGGGCGAGCCGCCGCGCTCGGCGCGGTTCTACGTCTCGCCCGCCGATCCGCGCGGCGGCGAAGGCGCGGCGATCCTGTTTGCGCTCGACACCACCGAACAGCGCACGCTGCAGGAAAATTTCGCCCAGAGCCAGAAGATGCAGGCGATCGGCCAGCTCGCCGGCGGCGTCGCCCACGACTTCAACAACGTGCTCACCGCGATCATCGGCTATTCCGACCTGCTGCTCGCCCATCACCGCCCGACCGATCCATCCTTCCAGGACATCATGCAGATCAAGCAGAACGCCAACCGGGCGGCGGGTCTGGTGCGGCAGTTGCTCGCCTTCTCGCGCCGGCAGACGCTGCGGCCGCAGACGCTGCTGCTCTCCGACGTGCTCTCGGAATTGCAGATGATGCTGCGCCGGCTGGTCGGCGAGAAGATCGACCTCGAAGTCACACACGCCCGCGATCTCTGGTTCGTCAAGGCCGATCTCAACCAGTTCGAACAGGTGATCGTCAATCTCGTCGTCAACGCGCGCGACGCCATGAACGGCAGCGGCAAGATCGCGCTGCGCACCAAGAACGTCGCGCCGGGCGAATGCGCCGAGTTCGGCGAGAAGTCGCTGACGCCGGGCGAATACGTGCTCGTCGAAGTCCAGGACAACGGCCACGGCATCCCCCCGGACGTGCGCGAGAAGATTTTCGAGCCGTTCTTCACCACCAAGGAGGTCGGCAAGGGCACGGGCCTGGGCCTGTCGATGGTCTACGGCATCGTTAAACAGACCGGCGGCTATGTGTTCTGCGTCAGCGAGCCCGGCCACGGCGCGACCTTCCGCGTGCTGCTGCCGCGCCACGTTCCCGAAGAAGTCGCCACCCCCGTCAAGGTGAAGGAAGAGCCGGGCAAACGCGCCGCCGACCTCACCGGCCAGGGCGCGATCCTGCTGGTCGAGGACGAGGAGGCGGTGCGCGCCTTCGCCTCGCGCGCGCTGGCGTCCCGCGGCTACACGGTGCTGGAGGCCGAGACCGGCCTCGACGCGCTTCGGGTCGTCGAGGAATGCAACGGCAAGATCGATCTCATCGTCTCCGACGTCATCATGCCGGAGATGGACGGCCCCTCCATGCTCACCGAATTGCGCAAGCGCGGCCTGAAGGCAAAAGTGATCTTCGTCTCCGGCTATGCCGACGACGCCTTCGCCAAGAACCTCCCCGAAGGCTCCGAGTTCACCTTTCTGCCGAAGCCGTTCACGCTGAAGCAGTTGATCGAAACGGTGAAGGGGGCGATGGGGTAGCGGCCTCCCCTCTCCCGTTCATCCTGACCCTTCGGCAAGCTCAGGAGTCGAAGGACGGGAGACTACAGATGCAGACGTCGTTTGCAGGAGCGCTGTGCCACCCTGGCCCTCATCCTGAGCTCGTCGAAGGATGCTCCAGGAGAAACCGCAGGTCGTGCAAGCAGCCGGAATGCCCCGGCGTTCGCGGGTGCGGCCGCTTCTCGCGCGCCCCTTCGTCCCGGCTGGATCGTCCTTCGACAAGCTCAGGACGAGGTCGTGTGTGGCGCGACCGGATGTCCGCATACTGTAGGTTCGGGAGAGGGGTCGGCGGTGAGGGCGCTCGGGCTGCCCGGCGCAACGTCCCGCCGCCCCCGGCGCGCTGTGACAGATTTGGTCGACGACAGGCCATTTCAACGCTTTACCTGTCATGCCGTGGCCGCGCGAAGACGGCAAAGCAAAGACACGGCGCGTTCGCACGAAGACGCGGGCGAGCGCTTGGAGATGCGGTATTGCGTATTCTGTCCCCGTAACCCCCGTAACCCGAGTGTGTCTGGGGGTGAGGGGCGAGGAGGGCAGAGACCTCGTTTACCCGCCGGCTCTGCCCGCACTCTCTAGTGGCGGGCTGTTCTACGAAAGGTTCATCCCACGCAATTTATGCATCAGCGCGAGTATCTGAACGAAGGCGATGTTGTGGTGGTTGATTGCAGCCATCGCTGCAATATTCGCCTCATGGATGATGGCGATTTCGCGAGCTACCGACGCGGCGGCCGTCATCGCTATTACGGCGGACACTATGACATGCTCCCTGCGCGCATCCAGGTGCCGCACAACGGACACTGGAACATCACTCTGGATCTCGGCGGCGATAGCGCGACGATCCGACACAGCATCAACATCCTGAAAGCGGCGTGAGGCCGGGAGGGGTTTATGTCGAACAAGTCTCATCAGCCGGGGCTGGATGGCCGCCATCGCGACTCGAACGGCCGCATCAGCGAAAAACACAGCAACACGCGCGTCGACACGCTGCGCGACACGTATGGCGAGGGCTTCGCGCCCGGTGTGCTGGGTGACGCGCATCTGCGCACGGTCATGGATCGCACCAGCGCGCGCTCGCTGAGCGATCTCGTCAAAAAGTAGCCGGCGGCGACTCCCGCGCAGCGGGTGGGCTGTCTGGCACGCCCGGATGAAGGATGATGCCGTCTCCGGGATATACCGCCTCGAAGCGGCTGTGCGCGCGGCACCACGTCGCGGCGGCAGGGGATAGCCATTCCGTTAGCTGAAGGATGCTCGCGTAGTGCTTGGGTAGGTTCCATTCGAGGATCGGTTCGTGATGCGCGATGCGGTTGCGAAGCAAGCGGATGGGCGTCAGCGACCGCGAAAAATCCTTGCGTGTAAGTGATTTGCCGTCAGGCCTCTTCGCAATCCGGTGCAGGCGCTTGCGCCAGAGATCCTCGTAATCGGTGTTGAAGAAGGCGGTCCAGTAGCCGAAGGTCAGCGCGGCGACGACGCGGCCGGGGTTGTCCGGCTTCTTCGCGGCGGCAAGTTCGGCGCGAGCATTGGCAAGCTGCTCGGCCTGACGAGGGTCGAACTGGCAACTGGGCTCATCATACCAACGATCATGCGAGCTCTCGGAAAGCACGGCGTGGATGCGGTTGCGCAAGGCGATTTCCAGCATCTGGATCGGCGTGTAGAGACTCTCCGATAGGCGGGTGTTCAACGTGTAGAATCCTACGGCAAGCCGCCGGTCGCCGTCTGCCCAATCGAGGTAACGTGCGAATCTTTCGAGAGAAAGCGCGTCCTCTAAGGCTGCAATGTCACTGTCGTCCGTAACTCCCCACAACTCCGGGCTTGAAAAATTCCCCACCCTGCGGTATAAATGTATACGTAGACCCCGGTATCGCCTCTGCTTGCATGCGACCGGGGTAATTTTTTAGGCGCTTGTCCTCCTCAGTCCCTTCGGGGTCTCGACTCTACGGCGCTCTTCAGCCCGCTTGCGCTTTTCCTCCGCGAATTCGGGCTCCATTTTGCGGATTTTCTCGATCAGGCCATCAAGATAATAGACATTGCTGCTCCAGTAGCCGGCGGCGGTCTTGCGTTGCTCGCGCTGCACGAGTCCGGCCTTTTCGAGAGTGCGGATATTGATCTGGATGGTTTTCTCGTCGAGGCCCAGGCGGCCGGCGATATCCTTCTTGGTCGGGAACGGCCGGCACTCCGGGCTGCGCCAGTATTCCAGTAGCTGAACCAGAATGCTGAATTGGGTGGGATTGATGCCGAGCCTGCTCTGCGCTCGGACCATGATGCTAGGGACGGCGGTGTAGCCATGGCTCATGATCGCCTTTCCCCAGATCTGCTCAGACGACGACGCCTTGCGAGGCGCGTCGGCCTTTGCGGGAAATGGAACGACGGTGTCGGACTGCGTCATGACGGAACCTCTCGGGATTGCTTGTTTGAGAGGCAGATCGCAAAACGCCATTGTTCAATGGCTATTAGCCTGCGAGGTAGGGAAAAATACGGGGGTACCCGAGCTACCCTATTTGCGCTATCTCCTGACTACCGATAATCGAAATACGGTGCTTAGCTGGTCGGTTTTTGGGGCCACCTGGGTAAAAACCTATGGCCACTGGTGGGGTAAAATCCCTTCCCACAGCGGCACGTGTACTGGTTCCGAGGTTCCGGCGCCAGTGCATTCAATGCTGCGGTCTCTCACCCGCCGAACCGCTCCTCGGCATCCATCCGCACAGCCCGCATAGTTCGCGTCTTGGCGTAGTCGTCGTGCAGGGCCGCGACGGAGTAGCAGATAATCAGCGAGCGGCGGGGCGCGCCGCTGGCGTTGCGCGTCGCGCCGTGCGGCAGGGTCGAGCCGAACAGCAGGATGTCGCCGGCCTGCCCGGTCAAAACCCTGGCCTGCGGAAGGAATGTTTCGGGCGGCGCGTCGAGCGCCTCGCCGCGATGGGCGCCGGGCGCGACTTGCGTGGCGCCGTTTTCCGCTCCGAACGGGTCGAGGAACGCCAGCGCGGTCACCGTCTGGATCAGGTTGGAGCCGGGGCCGTCGCGATGCAGCACTTGCGCGCCGCCGCCGGGGCGAGGTTCGCGCCCTTCGACCTGTTCGAGGAAGAACGGCTCCCCAAGGACATGGCGGGTCGCGGCCAGCAGCCTCGGCAGGCGGCAAACCCGCTGCACCGTCGGGTCGAGATCAAGCCAGGAATGACGCCAGTCCCAGCCACGCGCGACCGGCCATTTGTCGGAGGAGAGCACGCCGGCCTCGTACGCGGCGCGCAGCGGCTCGATCCAGTCCGTCGGGACGATCGAGCGCAGCAACAGAAAGCCCTCGTCGTCGAGACGCCGGGCGTCCTCCGTGTCGAGCTCGTCAACCCTCGTGCGCCGCGACAATTCGCTCATGGCTCGTCTTACCGAATTCCGGACGGCACGCCCGCAATTTTCTCTCTGGCGCCCACCCTCCCTTGGCAAGGCCCTCGTCACTGACTACTTCAAAAAGAGGGAGCCGGACAATGTCTTGGGGCCGCAAACGCGCCGTCGGGGGTCATGATTTCCGCCGTTCCGCGAGCGAAGAGGACCTGCGCGAATACGACGCCTTCGGTCCCTGGATCTACGAGATCAAGGACGAGCGCGATACGCCGAAGCGATTCCGGGCCGCCTGCGAACGCCATTACGGCGCCCGCTTTCTGCTGAAGGCGCCGCGCCTCGTGGATCGGCGGGAGGCCCGCCCGGGCATGGACCTCTACGTCGCGGTGCTGGCCGTGCACGATCACGGCGTCAGCTTCATGCGTCTGACCGGCGAGAGCGTCGTCACCCAGGATCTCGTATGGGGCGAACTCGCCGCGATCGAGAGCCACAGAAATCTGCTGTTCGGCCGCTGGACGCTGCTGCTGCGCGACGGCGGCGCTTTCGCCCTCGACTACAACACCGTCTCGTCGAACCTGATGGACAAAGTGACCGACTTTGTCCGATCGCACTGGACCGGCCACGCGCAAGCGCCGAACGTTTTCGAGCCGGACCCGGTCGTGGCCGTCGCCGACGACTATTTCCGCAACGTGCTCAACGCCATGCGGCGCAGCGGACCGCAGCCCGTCGCGCCGATTCACGTCGAGCCGCCCGGCCGCTACTGCCGGGACGCGGCGAACCGCCCGCGCCTTTCGACCGGCGTGATGTTCCTGGATGCGCCCGACGAGCTCATCATCGTCAATCGCGACAAGCCGACGCGCCGCCTGTTCGAGGCGCGTTACTCCGCCACCAGCGTCTTCGTCCCCTATTCGGGCGTGACGTCCTTCGCGCTCGTGCGCCCGCCGACCGGCAAGGCGATGCGTTTCCGCGAGCTGACGCTGCGGCTGGACAAGCAGATCGTTCGGCAATCCTGCCTCGTCGCGCCCGAGCGGGTGCTGGCGCGGCTGGCGGCGCACGGCGTCGCGCAGACGAGGGAGTGACGCCCGGAACCGGGTATAGTCTGACGAAACAAGCCGTCAGGCCGCCTCCCCGCGTCGCGCCGACCCGAGCGCCTCGGCCTTATGCCGGACGTATTTTCCTGTTCGCATATTAGCGACGGCGGAGACGAGACCATGGGCGACGTCACACTCCATGTGAACGGGCGGGAATATCGCATCGCCTTGGACGATCCCGAAACCCCGCTGCTCTATGTCCTGCGCGACGACCTCGCGCTTCGCGGTCCAAAATTCGGTTGCGGCCTCGGCCAATGCGGCGCCTGCACGGTTCTGGCGGACGGCGAAGCGGTGCGGTCGTGCGTCGTTCACGCCGCCGACTTCGCCGGCCGACAGATTGTCACCCTGGAAGGGTTGGGCAGCCCGGAACATCCCAGCCGCGTGCAGGCCGCGTTCATCGCCGAACAGGCGGCGCAATGCGGATATTGCACCAACGGCATGATCACTGAGGCGACGGCCTTGTTGAATCGGACGCCGCATCCGAGCGAGGCGCAAATCCGCGAAGCGCTGGCGCAAAACCTATGTCGCTGCGGCAGTCACGTCAGGGTCATCGCGGCCGTGCAGCGCGCCGCTTCGGAGGGATGAGATATGTCGATGATCTCCCGCCGCTCTTTTTTCCAAACCGCCGCTGGCATGGTTGTGGCCATTTCGCTGCCATCTGCGGCTGGCGCCAGTGAAAGCACGTTGGCGACCGACAGCGTCGACGCCTTCCTGGCGATTGCGCCCGACGGCAGCGTTACCGTGTTTGCCGGCAAGGTCGATCTCGGCACGGGCGCGCGCGCCGCGATCCCGCAAATCGTCGCCGAGGAGCTCGGCGTGTCGCCGGCTCGGGTTGCGCTCGTTGAGGGCGACACCGCCTTGACGCCAGACCAGGGCTCGACCGGCGGCAGCACCGGGATCATGGTCGGCGGCATGCAGATCCGCCAGGCGGCGGCGACGGCGCGGGCGCGCTTGATCGCGCTGGCGGCCGAGAAGCTTCAGCGTCCCTCCGCGGATCTCGACACGCGAGACGGGCAAGTCTTCGCGCGCAGCGGCGACAGCCTGATCGCATTCAGCGCCTTGCTGACGGGCGATCATTTCGACCTGGGCGTCGATAAATCGGCGCCGTTGCGCGATCCCTCGACCTATACGATCGTGGGAACCTCCTACCCGCGTCCCGATCTGCCTGCCAAGCTCACCGGCCGACATGTCTATGTGCAGGACCATCACGCGCCCGGAATGTGGCATGCTCGCATCGTCCGCCCGCCCGCGATCGGCGCCGAACTTCTGGATGTCGACGCGACGTCCATTACCGATATCCCGCAAGCGCGCATGTTCCGGCTGCGCAATTTTCTCGCCGTCGCGGCGCCCAGCGAGTGGAATGCGGTTCGCGCTCTGCGCGCCGTGAAGGCGTCGTGGAGCGAAGCGGCGGCGCTGCCGGTGTTCGACAAGCTCTATGAAACGGTGCGCTCGACGCGAGTATCGCGAGTGGAGACGCTGCGCAGCCTCGGCGATGCGCCTGCGGCTCTGGCGAGCGCGTCTCAGGTCGTGGCCGCGACTTACCAATGGCCGATCCAGTCGCATGGCTCGATGGGGCCTTCCTGCGCGGTCGCCGACATCAGCGAACGCGGCGGCACGGTATGGACAGCGTCGCAGGGCACGCATCGGCTGCGCAAGACCATAGCCGGCCTGCTCGCGCTCGACGTCGCCAAACTCCGCCTGATTTATATGGACGGTTCGGGGAGTTACGGGACCAACGGCAACGACGACGTGGCTTTTGAAGCGGCGTTGCTGTCGCGCGAATTGGGCCATCCGGTGCGCGTGCAATGGATGCGTGAGGACGAGCATGGTTGGGACCCGAAGGGCCCGCCGCAGCTTCTCGACTTCCGCGCCGCCCTTGCCGCGAACGGCGATGTCGCCGCTTGGGAAACGGTGGCGATGGCGCCGGCCAATACGCCGAACCTGCCAAGCATCCCCTTGCTGTCGGCCGTCGCGGCGGGGCTCGACGCCGGAGCAGGTCAATCGGCCGGACTGACGTCGCTGAACGCCGACCCGCCCTATGCGATCGCCAACATGCGCGCAGAAATTCGCTGGTTGGAATCGACGCCGCTGCGTCCCTCGAATTTGCGGGCGCCGGGCAAGATCGGCAACGTGTTTGGAGTCGAAGGCTTTTTCGATGAACTCGCAGCGGCGGCGGGCGTCGACCCGCTCGAATATCGGCTGCGGCAACTCAGCGATCCGCGCGGTCGGGAAGTGCTGCAACGCGCCGGGGTCATGATGGGATGGAAGCCTCGCTCCGAGGCCCCGGATCGCAGCGGCCCGCGTCTGCAAGGACGCGGAATCGCCTATGTCCACTATAAGCAGGCTGAAAATTACGTTGCGATGGGCGTCGATCTGGAGGTGGATCGATCGAGCGGCGCGGTGCGCGCATCCCGCGTGGTCTGCGTGCACGATTGCGGACTGATGATCAACCCAGACGCGGTGCGCGCCCAGGTCGAGGGATGCATCCTGCAAACTTTGAGCCGGACGCTGTTCGAAGAGGTGACCTTCGATCGATCGCGCGTAACCAGCACCGATTGGAGCTCATATCCGATCCTGACCTTCTCTGACGTTCCCAAGCTCGACATCGAGCTCATCGATCGCCGGCACGAGCGTCCGCTCGGGGCGGGTGAAGCGGCCGCGGCGGCGGTGGCGGCCGCTATCGGAAACGCGGTTTTCGACGCCACAGGCGTTCGTATCCGAACGGCGCCCTTTACCCCCGCGCGCGTGAAGGCGGCGCTGGCAGCCAAGGCGAGCTGACGAGCGCGCGCGTCGTTCCCCCTCGCCCGTTTCAGGTCTATGATGCGGGCGCGGGCGGACGGCGGCGTCGCGGCGTCCGGCGTCCGTTTGTGTGAGGCCGCGCGGGAGGCGGGACGCATGAGCGAGAAACGTTGGCGCCGGCGGTTCGTCGGCAAGCGGCGGCTGTCGCCGGAAACTCTGATGATGGGCTACGGCTACGATCCCTCGCTGTCCGAGCGGTCGCTGAAGCCGCCGATCTTCCAAACGTCGACCTTCGTGTTCCGCACCGCCCAGGACGGCAAGGAATTCTTCGAGCTCGCCTATGGCCTGCGGCAGAAGCGGCCGAACGAGGAGCCGGGGCTGATCTACAGCCGGATCAACAACCCCGATCTCGAAATGCTAGAAGACCGGCTGGCGATCTGGGACGAAGCCGAAGTCAATCTGGTGTTCGCCTCGGGAATGGCGGCGATCTCGACCACGCTCTGGGCCTATGTCCGGCCGGGCTCGGTCGTCGTCCACTCCGATCCCGTCTACGGCGGCACGGACTTCCTGTTGACAAAAATCCTGCCTCAGTTCGGCGTGACGTCCATCAGTTTCTCCGCCGAGGGCGGCGCAACTGCGATGGTGCAAGCCATCGACCGGGCGCGCGCGGCGGGGCTGATCGCGGCGATTTATCTGGAGACGCCGGCCAATCCGACCAACGGCCTCGTCGACATTTTGCGCGCGAGAGAGTTGGCCGACGCGCTAGCAGGCGCCGACGGCAAGCGCCCGGTCGTCATCGTCGACAACACGCTGCTCGGGCCGCTGTTCCAGACGCCGATCGCGCATGGCGCCGATCTCGTCGTCACCTCGCTCACCAAATACGCGGGCGGCCATTCCGATCTGATCGCCGGCGGCTGCTCGGGCTCGGCGGCGGCGATCGAGCCGATCCGCGGCATGCGCACGATCCTCGGCACGATGTGCGATCCGCACACCGGCTGGCTGCTGATGCGCTCGCTGGAGACCTTGAAGCTGCGGATGACGGCTTCGGCCGAAGGCGCGCGCAAGGTGGCGAACTTCCTCGCAAAGCATCCGCAGGTCGCCTCCGTCTGGTATCTCGGCCTGCTGCCGCAGGGCCACGCGGACCGGCCGCTGTTCGAGCGGCAGTGCGCGAGCGCCGGATCGACCTTCAGCTTCGAGGTGAAAGGCGGCGAAGCCGAAGCCTTCGCCGTGCTCGACCGTCTCGAAGTGTTCAAGCTCGCCGTCAGCCTCGGGGGCACCGAAAGCCTCGCCTCGCATCCGGCGTCGATGACCCATTCCGACATTGCGCCGGAGGCGCAGTTGCGCCTCGGCATCACCCCGGCGCTGATCCGCCTGTCAGTCGGCATCGAGAACCCTGACGACCTGATCGCCGATCTCGATCAGGCGCTGAGGCGCTGACGAGGGAGCCTAGATCGCCGCCCCGCGCTCGTACCAGCCCTTGCTGCGGTTGACGATCCAGACGACCGACAGCATGACGGGGACTTCGATGAGGACGCCGACGACGGTCGCGAGCGCGGCGCCCGACTCGAAGCCGAACAGCGAGATCGCGGCGGCGACCGCCAGCTCGAAGAAATTGCTGGCGCCGATCAGCGCCGATGGCCCGGCGACGCAATGTTCTTCGCCGGTCACGCGGTTGAGCCAATAGGCGAGCCCTGCGTTGAAATAGACCTGGATCAGGATGGGGACTGCGAGTAACGCGATGACTGCTGGTTGACGCAGGATTTGCTCGCCCTGGAAACCGAACAGCAGCACCAGCGTCGCCAGCAAGGCAACGAGCGACAACGGTTGGACGCGGGCGAGTAGATCCGCGAGCGCTTTATCGCCGCCCGCCGCCAGCCGGTTGCGGCGGAGGATCTGCGAGACGATGACGGGTATCACGATATAGAGAACGACGGACAGAACGAGCGTGTCCCAGGGCACAGAGATCGCGGAGAGCCCGAGCAGCAGCCCGACGATCGGCGCGAAGGCGAAGACCATGATCGTATCGTTGAGCGCCACTTGAGATAGCGTGAAATTCGGCTCGCCCTTGGTCAGGTGGCTCCAGACGAACACCATCGCGGTGCAGGGCGCGGCGGCGAGCAGGATCAGGCCGGCGATGTAGGAATCGATCTGGTCGGCCGGCAGATAGGGCCGGAACAGATGGCCGATGAACAACCAGCCGAGCGCGGCCATCGAGAACGGCTTCACCGCCCAGTTGATGAGCAGCGTGACGCCAAACCCCCGCCAGTGGCGGCGGACCTCGCCGAGCGCCGCGAAATCGATCTTGATCAGCATCGGCACGATCATCAACCAGATCAGCAACGCGACAGGGAGATTGACCTTGGCGAATTCGATGGCGCCGACGGCGTGGAAAAAGCCGGGAAGCATGTGCCCGAGCGCGATCCCCGCGACGATGCACAGGGCCACCCAAAGCGTGAGGAAGCGTTCGAATCTCGACATCAATCCGCCCCCGCCGAGGTCTTGGACGCCCCGTCCATGCGGCCGATGTCGCCGAGCCGGTTTCGAAGCGACAGCGCGTCGATGCTCTTCAGCGGCAGCGCCGTGAACGCGCCGATGCGCGCGCGCATGAAACGAAATGCCTGATTGAACGCGCGCTCCTTCTCGATGTCCGTACCTTCGATCGCCGCCGGGTCTTCGATGCCCCAATGCGCTGTCATCGGTTGGCCCGGCCAGAACGGGCAGGCCTCGCCCGCCGCGCTGTCGCAGACCGTGAACACGAAATCCATCTGCGGTGCGCCGGGGACAGCGAACTCGTCCCAGCTCTTCGAGCGGTAACCGTCGGAGGGATAGCCGTGGGCCTCCAACACTTTGAGGGCAAACGGGTTGACGACGCCTTTCGGATGGCTTCCCGCCGAGAAGGCGTTGAACCGCCCTGCCCCGTCCTTGCGCAGGATGCCCTCTGCGAGGACAGAACGGGCGGTGTTGCCCGTGCAGAGAAACAGCACATTAAAGACGCGATCCGACATTTCCGGTCCTTTCCGTTTCACCTCGAACACGCTCTGACCAACAACGCCGCCGAGGACGGGCAGAGGGCCGCCCCCTGCCGGGTCGCCAGGATCGACGCAGGGGCCTGGGCGCGCTCGACCGCGACAAAGCCGAGGCGCTCGAAATAGCCCTGCGCGTCCGTGGTCAGCAGATAGACGTTCTCGGCGCCCGCCTTCCCGGCTTCGGCGATGACGCTCGCGACGATCTGCCGCCCGAGGCCGCCCCGGCGATCGGCGGGGACGACGACGATCGAGCGGAGCAACGCGCTGGCGCCGTAACCCTCGAAGCCGCCATAGCCGACGACTTCGTCGCCGCGGGCAAAAGCGTACAGGATCACGCCCTCCGCCTCGAGATCGTCGGCGGGTAGATGGGCCGCGACCAGCGCCGCGCGCATCGCGTCGATTTGCGCAGGCGCCAGGGGGAGCGTCTCGATCATCACACGGCCGCCGGCTTGGTCGCGCGGACAAACGCGCTCATGAATTTGCCGTCGACCTGCGC
>Ga0302320_10009424_pt1 | contig 21000 bp, 18 predicted proteins | sample Bog_T0_3_FD_202130 | JGI IMG/M metagenome (GOLD analysis project Ga0302320, IMG submission 202130) | Peat permafrost microbial communities from Stordalen Mire near Abisko, Sweden - Bog_T0_3 | ecosystem: Environmental > Terrestrial > Soil > Wetlands > Peat | place: Sweden: Abisko, Stordalen Mire...
GTTGGTTCTTCCCCTCAGAGGGGAAAATTGGCGGAGAGGGAGGGATTCGAACCCCCGGTACCTTGCGGCACACCTGATTTCGAGTCAGGCGCATTCGACCACTCTGCCACCTCTCCATCAACAACTAGTGCAAAAGAACGGACGCCCCACGCTGGACTGCGGCGGCCAGGCGAACGATCCGCGGCGGCTGCGGGAAAGTTGAGGAGCGCAGACTTGGCCGACGACATCAAGAATTATCTCCGCGGTCCTGGGAGGTGGATCGCGGACGCGAAGCCGGCGGGGTGTTTTGCAACCCGGGGAGCAATGAAAACGGCGACCGCTGCCAGGCGGTCGCCGTTGTTAACCTAAACACCAAGTCGAAAAACGATCAGAAGCTGAAGCTGCAGGTCAGGGACCATTGCCGCGGCGGAATGATGCGCCAGGTGTCGGGCGTGCCGTCGAGGTTGAATTGGATCGGCTCCAGGTAGCCGTTCGAGGTCAGGTCCACGCAGTTAAGCTGCACCTTGGCTTTGATCCGGCCGTCGTCCCACGGCAGCTTGAAGGCGTACGAGATCCAGGCGTCGGCGTGGAGGTTGGCCGGGTAATAGATCGGTTCAGTGATGTTATCCGCCGCGACCTGATACGACGCATTCAGGAAGGCCGGATTCGTGTCGCCGTAGTAACCCTCGATCGTGTTGGAGTACCAGCGGATGCCGCCGCCGACGCCCAGGCCCTTCAAGGCGCCGGTCGTGAACGTATAGTTGGTCAGATAGTTGATGGTGTACGGAGTTTCCTCTGGCACATCGGTTCCCTGGGCGGCCTCCTCCACGGCGATCGGGATGCCGACCACGTTCTGGAAGTAATTGCCGACCGTCGTCGGGCCGCCGTTGGGGCCGCCGGTATCGCTGGTGTTGCCGTCGTAGCCATAGGAATTCCAGAAGCTGCCGATGAAGGTATAGGCGGTCGACCCTCCCCCGCGCCAGTTGGAGAAGACGTTGGGGTACGCGGCGGTGCTCATTGCCAGCCACTGGGGCATGCGCACGGCCTGATAGGCCTTCGCCTGGGTGTCGACCTGGGAAAGCTGGGCCGCCTGGCGGCTGGCCGTCAGTTTCATGGTCCAGTTCGGCAGCGGGTTGTACGTCAGCTCGGCATCGTAGCCGCCGGCGGTGGTCGTATTCGTGGCCTCCGCGTTGAAGAAGCCGCCGGTGAAGGGGGCCGCCGGGCCTTGAAACAGGAAGTTGTAGTTCAGGCCGGTGAGCGTGGCGACCTGCTGCTGCTGGGCCGTGCTCAAGGGGAAGGTCGTCGTATTGCCGAAGGTGGTCTGCGTCGGGTCTTCGCCGGAGTTCAGCTCCACGATGGTCGTGCCCCAGTTCTTCGCCTCGTTCTCGTCGACATAGATCTCGCGGTCGGTGAGCGTCTGCGAGACTCCGGTCACGTTGTTCTGGTTGTTGCTCTTGAACCAGGTCATCCGGAGATACAGCTTCTTGTCCGGCGTGGCGATTTCCATGCCATAGTCCTTCTCCGTGCCGGCCGGCTTGCCCAGCGGCTGCCCAAAGAGATCGGTGAACGTGCCGCTCGGGGGATTGAAGTTGTCCGACTTGTTGAAGGTGAAGCCGAGCGTGCGGATGACGGCGGCGAGGACATTGCCATTGTTGGCCGCTTCGTCGATCCCGGCCCAGTTCTCGAACGGCTTGACCACAAAGCCCTCGCTGTAGGTGTTGCCGCCGATCTCCCCCAGGCTGGTCTGGGCCAATTGGCTCGTCCCGGGCTGATAGACTCCGTTCACGGAGGTCGGATTCCACGGGCCCAAGTCGTACTTCAGGGCGGGATTCTCGATCCCGTTCACGTACGTCACCAGGCCGGGATTGTTGCTCGTGGCCGTCGACACCCCGTTGATGGTCGCGTTATAGATCGTCGCGGCGCTGCGGTTCTTGACGATGTCGTCGTTGAGCCCGACCGAACCGATGATCCGGTCGTTCCAGAAGAAGCTCTGCCAGTAGTAGGTCTTCTGGTCCTGGACATTTTCGGTGGGTTCGTAGCCGGTGCCCGCATAGGAGCCCTGGGTCAGCCCCGAGGTCACCCATTGGCCCGTGTAGTAATTGTAGGTCGTGGCGCTGATGCTCGTGGGCGTGCCGAAGCTGGGAATGCCGCGAAGTCCCGGGCCGACGGTGGCCGAGTAGCTGCCGGGCGCGCTCATGTACTGCCAGCGGATCGGATTGCCGCCCTCGCTGTCGATATTGTAGTTGCCCGGGATCGCGGGCAGGTTGTTCAGCGTGTACAGTTCCGAGGTGTAGGAGCCGTCGCCGCCATCGATCACCGTGCGGAAGCGGACCGCCTGCTGCACGTCGTCGTGGGTCGAGGCCTCCGCCATCAGCCGGTGGTGCCCCACGAAGCTGAGCCAGCCCGGCACCTTGTCCCGCAGATCCAGGCTGTAGGTCAGCATCGCGCGCCAGTTCTGGTTGACTTCCGGCCGCATGTAGCCGTCACCCTGGTAGTCTTCGATGAAGGTGGACCCGGCATAGGCATTCGGCGCCCCGTTCATCAAATAGGCGTTGGTGTCGATGTAGAGCGCGTTCGCCGCGGGCGTGCCGTTGCTGTGCGCGTTGTTCGGATCAATTTCCAGGTCATGGAGCTCCTGCCGGAAGAAGCCGACATCCAGGTCCAGATTGGGAAGGATGTTCTGCTGCAGATCGAAGTGGTAGGTGCGGGCCTTGGACTGGGTGAAATCGGTCGCGTCCATGTTCGGTCCGTTTTGCGCATTATAGATCGCCTGATTGACGACGCCGGGCTGCAGGTAGGAGGAGTATCCGCCGTTGGCGACCCCGTTGACGTAGACGGTCGGGGTGCCGGGAGTGCCCGGGCCTGGGATGGGCAGCTGGCCGGACTCGGTCATAAACTGGGAGCGGACCAGGGCCTGCGACGCGGTGAGCGCCGTCGTCGGCACCTGGGTCGGGATCAGGCCGCCCAGGTTCGAGCCGAGGGTCTGCTGCGGTTGGAACGAATAGAGGAACTGCCCGTTGGCGAAAAGCTCCGTCAGATGGTTCGAGTAGGCCACCAGGCTCGGCACGAAAAGCGGCGAGGTGATGCTGGTCGCCGCCCCGGTGCCCGTCGGTTCGCCGGCCACGTAGTTGGGGCTGGTGGTCGAACTGACATAGGGCCCGGTCTGCTTGCCGGTGGCCAGGTAGGTGACCATGCCGTTGATGGGATTGAGCTCCGGCCGGCCGGCGGCGAGCCACGGGGTGACGTAGTCGGTGGGCACCAGCTGATTTTCATCGTTGGCGTAATTGTTCCAGAACTCGGCGTACGCGGTGATCTTCGTCTTGTGGGTCTTGAAGGGATCGATCGTGATCTCGGCGTACTGCCGGCGAGTCAGATCGGAGGCCGGCTTGCGCTGCTCGCCTACGGAGGTGAATTCCTGGGCCAGATACAGGGCCACATGGTCCCGAATCAGCGGAATATTCAGGTCGGAGGTCTCGCGGAAGCCGCCAAAATTGTTGGTTTGGAGGCTGAAGTCGCCCGAGAACTTGTTCAGCTGGGCTTCCGTGCTGGTGGAGTTGACGATGCCGGCCGCCGAGCCCGAGCCGAACATCAGCGAATTCGGGCCGCGGTCGATCTCGATCGACTGCACATTGTAGGTGTCGAAGGGAATGCGGTAGCTGCCGAAGAAATCGTCCACTTCGTTGTCCGGCGCCCCGAGGCCATTGACCCGGGTGCTCAGGGTGTTCGGGCCGGCGATGCCCGTGCCGACGTCATTCGAGCCCGCCAGCGCATCGTCGATGCGGGTGGTCTCGCTGAAGCCCGTCACCGGGGTGTACGTGTGCGAGCCCTGGGTGCCCGCCTCGTACATCATGATGTCGTTGATGTTCTGCGAATTCGTATCCTGGATCTGCTGCTTGTCGATGACCGTCACCGAGGAGGGAATATCGCCGATATTGTTGGACAGGCGCGTGCCCGTGGTCGTGTTCGGGGTGAAATACCCCTTGGCCTGGTCGGCGCTCACCTCGAAGGGCGTCAGTTTGACCGTCTCGTTCGAGCTGGCTCCGGTCCCCGGCGTGTTCGCCACGGGCGGCTGCGCCGCCGGAGCGGTTTGGTCGGTCGGCGGGGTTGCCGCCGCGGGCGGCGTGGTGTCCGCAGTCTGGGCACAAAGGGCGGCGGGGAGCAGCGCGGCGGCGAGCAAGCCCGGGCAGCGGCGCGCAAGCCGCCGGGGGCGCAGGCAATTCCAATTCAGAGGATTCATGGACGTGTTTGGTTGGTTGGGCTAGGCAGTTGAACTCATCGGGCGCAAGCAGTCGCTAGCGTGCGCCGGGGGGGCAGGGAAGAGAACGCGCCGAGCACGGGTCCCTGAAAGGGACGGCGCGATCGACGGTCAAAAAGGGGATCTGATTCTAGCTACAGTGGGCGGGCTGGGTCGGCGGTAACCGGATTGACGTGGGCAGGCTAGGATTCGCTTGCGGGAGGTCGATGCGGCTGTTGCGCTTATCAATGCGCAACCCTCCCTATGCCCCCGCCCAATCCGCCGCCCGCGGTCATGCAGGACGTCGCCCGCGCCGCCGGTGTGCACCAAACCACGGTCTCCCGCGCGCTGCGCAACGACCCGAGGATTCCGGACGCCACCCGCCGCCGGATTCAGCGCATCGCCGCGCGGCTGAACTACCGGCCGCACCCGCTGGTCTCGGCGCTGATCGCCGTCCGGCGGTCGCGGCGGCGGCCGGACTTCCCCGTCACGCTGGCTTTCCTGGCGCAGGTGAGCCGGCAGGGCCACGACTACCAGCCGCACCAGTACACCTACGAGGCGCACCTCGCCGGGGCGCAGGCCGCCGCCGCCGAACAGGGCTATCAGGTGCAGCTTTTCCCCCTCAACTCGCCGGGGATGACGGAGCAGCGCCTCAATGAGATCCTCTTTGCGCGCAATGTTCCGGGGATCATCGTCGGGGCCCTGCCCGAGGCCCGCGGCCAGTTTGCGCTGGACTGGCGGCGCTACTGCACCGTGGTGATCGAATACACGTTCACCACGCCGAAGCTCGACCGCGTCGTCCACGACAGCTATGCGGGCATGCGGCGGATCATGGCCGAATGCCACGGCCGCGGGCTGCGGCGGGTCGGCTTGCTCCTCACGGGCGGAGGCGACGAGCGCACCGAATATCTCAACGCCGCCGCGTTTTGGATCGAGCAGAAGGCCGGGCGGCGATTCGCCGCCATTCCGCCGCTCATCCTGGCGGATTGGGACGGAGCCGCCTTTGCCCGGTGGCACCGGCGCCATCGGCCGCAGGTGGTCGTGACGTCCAATGCCCTGCTGCCGGACCTCGAGGGCTGGTGCGGGCGGGCCGGCTGCCGGATCGGGCGGGATCTGGGCGTGGCCAACGTGAACACCGCCGCCTCCGGCGCCATGGCCGGAATCTACCAGGATCCCTTCACGATCGGCGCGACCGCGGCCCGGATGGTGATCGAAAAGATCGGCCGCAACGACCGGGGCGTACCCGACCTGCGCCACACCATCCTCACTTCGGGCCGGTGGGTGGAGGGTTCTTCGCTCGGTCGCCTCGCCCGGCGCGCCGGGCGCAGCCGCGCCGGCTGAGCGGGCCCGGCGCGGATTCGGCTTGTCATCGCGGGCGGGCGCCCGAATTACGGGCTGCCGCCACCCTTGACCCCCGAAGATTCAGCCCCCGCCGGGGCCGGTCGTCCTCCGGACGTTGTGCCGCTGCGCGAAAAGATCGCGCTCGGGTGCGGATTTGTCACGAGTCAGGGATCCGACATCGTCATTCACGTCCTGGCCAACCCGGTCTACAACGTGACTCTCGGGATGAGCCCGGCCTTGATCGGCGTCCTGTTTTTCCTCCAGCGGGTTTGGAACTTGGCGGTCGATCCGGTCGCCGGCAGCCTCTCCGACAACGTCCGCTCCCGCTTCTGCCGGCGCCGGCCGCTGCTCGCGCTGGCGGTCGTTCCCCTCGCGGTCTGCTTCGCCGGCTTGTTTCTCGTTCCCCCGCAGCTGGGCGGCCGCTCCCTGTTCCTGTACCTGCTCGCCGCCTCGGTCCTCTTCTACACTGCCCGCTCCTTCTACGCGATCCCGCTCCTGGCCCTGCAGGCGGAGGCCACGAGCGACTATCATGGGCGCACCCGGCTGGCGGGCTTCACCCAGATCTTCTTCTTCGCGTTCGCCATCGCCCCCAACTGGCTCTTCGCCTGGATCCAGGGCCCGATGTTCGCGAACCCGCTGGCGGGGGTCCGGTGCGCGGGGCTGGTTTTCGGGGCTGTCTTCCTGCTCGCCGGCCTGGTTCCCGTCTTCTTCGCGCGCGAGCCGCTGTACGCGGCCGTGGCCAGCCGGCAGCCGCGGGCCTCGCCGCGGCAGTACCTGCGGACGATCCTGGCCAACGGCCCTTTCCTGCGGATTCTCGGCGCGCAGTGCTGCACCACCCTGGGCTACAACCTGGTCGGCGTCCTCGGCCTGTACCTGACCTTCTACCGTGTGTATGCGGGCGACATCCCGAAGGCCGCGGTGATGCAAAGCTGGGCGGGCACGGCTTATCAGCTGGCCGCGATCGCCTCGATTCCGCTCTATCGCCGGCTCTCGGTCGCCTGCGGCAAGAAGGCGACGCTGCAGGTTTCGGCCGCGGTCATCATGGCCGGATGCGGCGCGAGACTGGTGCTGTTCCAGCCGGCCCATCCCTGGCTGATCGTCCTCATCTGGGCCGCCAACGGAGCCGGGACGACCGGCGTCTCCGTCCTCTGCCTGTCGATGCTCGCGGACGTGATCGACGACGAGGAGCTGCGCACGGGCGCGCGGCGCGAGGGCCTCTACGCGTCGGCGCTGTCCCTGTGCGATCGCCTGGGCTATTCGCTGGGAGCGCTTGCGTCGGGATTCATCCTGGTCGGGATCGGCTTTGACGTCCGGCTGGGGGGGCGCCAGCCGCAGGAAACCCTCCACCTGATGACCCTGCTCTACGCGGTCGCGCCCTTCGCCGGCGCCCTGGGGGCCGCGCTCATCATCCATCGGTACCCATTCTCCGAAGCCCGAGGGGTCGCGACCACGGAACAATTGCTGGAACGCCGGCGGATTTTAGCCCGTAACCGTCTCGGCAAGGGGTGTTAAAGACATTTAAGAGTTAAATCGGCGGCAAGAAGCGTTAAATCAAAATTGATTGGCATTTAATGTGCTATTCCGGGCCGGGGCTCCGCTGTCCTAGTCCGCACCTGATCTGCAAGGAGAGCGTGGTCTCTAACTCGCTTACCAATAACATGGTAAGCGACATTCAGAAAATACCAACCCGATAATCCTATGCCTGAACCATCCTCGTCCGCAACCCCCACGATGAAGCCCACATTGGGCCTCACCGGTTTGACCATTAATGCAATGGCCCTGATCGCTCCCGGCGCATTCCTTTGGCTCACCTACGAGGAGCAGGCCTTGTATGGAGCGCCGATGGCCGGCAGCTCCATGTGGTTTGGCATCGTGTGCGCCCTGCTGCTGTGCTTGGCCACGGCCGTCAGCTACGCCGAGCTCTCCAAGCTCTATCCGGGCGCCGGTTCGTCCTACTTCTACGCCGAACAGGCGTTCCTGTCGAAGACCCACGCCTACAAGTTCGCGCGGGTGGCCAAGTTCTTCACGGGCTGGGCGAGCCATCTGTACTACTGGGTCTACCCCGGCTGCATGGTGGGGGTGACCGCGATTCTTGGCGGCTACCTCCTGAACCAGTTCTTCCCGGACACGTTCAGCTCCACGTACAACAGCCCGCTTTTCATGATCCTCTTCTGCGTCGTCTTCTCGCTCGGCGTTTCCTACATCGCCTTCCGGGGAGTCACCGGCACGACCGCGGTCAACATGGCGATCAACATCATCCAGATCTCCGCGCTGGTCGTCTTCTCCATCATCGCGCTGGCCTACCGGATGAAGCATCCGGAGGGTTCGACGGGCTACCACCTGTCCAACGGCGTGGCGGTCAACTACCAGGTCTTCCAGGACACGGTGAAGGACGACAAGGGCAATCCGACTCCGGTGCTCGACGCCAACAACAAGCCGACGATGGATTCGAGCGGCAAGCCGGTCTACCAGATGGCCGACCAGACCGACAAGGACGGCAATCCGGTGCCGGCGGACGCGAACGGCAAGGCCACGACCGTCGACAAGGCCGCGCCCTTCACGCTCAGCTATACGGTCGACCAGGCCTACTCGAAGGACTCAAGCGGCACCGTCACCTTCAACTTCCATCCGACCGCCAAGTCGGTGATCGGGCCGCACAGCTTCAACTATGTGTTCATCCAAGCCTGCGTCGCGATTCTGATCCTCGTCGGCTTCGAGTCCGTCACGGCCATGGGTGAGGAGGCCAAGAATCCGAAGAAGGACATTCCAAAGGCGGTGGTGCTGTCCCTGGTCATCCAAGGGGCGATCTGCTACCTCTTCGAATACTTCGCGGCGAACTACCTGCTCAATAGCGGTTACACCCTGCCCAACGCGGGTGCCTCCGGAGCGCCGATCGGGGACCTCATGGTCATCACCGGCACCTGGCTCTTCGGCAGCTACGCCGCCGGCCGCGCTTTCATGCTGGTGCAGGCCTTCACGGTCTTCCTCGCCCTGATCGGCACGACGCTCGCCTGCCTGAGCACCGGCGCCCGGGTGACGTACGCCATGGGCCGCGACGACGAGGTGCCCTCGCACTTCGGCCTGCTGCACGGCCGCACCCTCTCGCCGCACCGCGCGATCTGGACGCTGGGCATCATCTCCGCGATCCTCGGCATCGTGACCGTGTCGGTGTACCTCGGCGGCCAGAGCAGCCCGCTCGCCCCGCTCGACAAGCACAACATCTGGTACAGCTTCGGCATCTTCAGCCCGGCGGCGTACACCTGGCTGCCGAACACGCTGCTGATCATCACGCTGATCAGCAACTTCGGCACCTTCCTGCTCTACATGACGACCTGCATCGTGGCGATCGTGGCCTTCCGCGAGCACCACATGTTCAATGGCTTCAAGCACTTCGTGATCCCGGTCTTCGGGCTCCTGGCGAACCTGGCCTGCATGCTCTTCTATCTGGTCGGACCCTGGTCCGTCCCCGGGATGAGCGTCAAGGAGCCCTACATCGCGCTCGGTGTGGCCGCGGTCTGGGGCATCTACGGCTGGATCTACTTCGCCAAGCGCAGCAAGGCGACCGGCAAGCAGATGATCCTGACGGGCAAGCCGGCCTGAGCCGGTCTTTAGCCCGCGCCGCCGGATAATTCGGCTCCGCTCGCGCCTCGGCGCGGCGGAGCCTTTTTCTTGGCCGGATTTGGCGGGCGCTGGCGCGGGCAGACCGGCCGCAATTGCCCGGCGACCGCGGCCAGGGTCACCCGCGACCACTCGGCTTCCTGGCGGGCCTGGGCCCGGGCGAAGACCCGGCCCAGGATCTCGCCGATCTTCGCCCCGACGGGGCATTTGCGGTTCGGCGCAAAGCGGCCCATGCCCGAATCGGGCTTGGGCTCGATCGCGCGGTGGATTTCGAGCAGCGTCACCGCGGCGGGCGGCCGGGCGAGGGCAAAGCCGCCGGCGGCCCCCTTGGTGGCCCCGACCAGCCGCGCCTTGGTCAGGGCGGCCAGGAGTCGCCGGATGACCACGGCGTTCGTCGCCACGCTGCCGGCCAGCTCCGCCGACGACACCTTCGCCCCCTGGCGGAACGCCAGGTAGGCCAGGATGTGCACGCTGACGGCGAAGCGAGAGTTGCTGGCCATGCGCGATTATTGTAACATTATGGGTTACATTAAGCCGGGAAGGGCGGTTTTCCAGGCCGCGGCCCGCGGCGGCGGGGCTACTTCTTCACCGGCCCAAGCGGGAGGACGACGCGCCCATAGAGCTCGTTCAGGACCTGGGCGAAGCCGGCGTACATCGCGGACAGGCCGCAGACGATCCCCTCATAGCCGGCGAACTGGGTGATCGCCGCGTTCTCGGTCTGGTGGCCGAGGGCGAGCAGGAAGAACAGGAGCGTCAGGGACGCGAAGATGAACTGCAGCGCCCGGTTCAGGCGCAGGGTGCCGAAGAAGAGCACGCCGGTGAAGACGCCCCAGATCACCAGGTAGGCGACCATCGCCGGCCCGCTGGTCGCCGCGATGCCGCTCGCGCCCGGCAGGAGCTTGGGCAGGACCACCAGCGCCACCAGCGAGAGCCAGAAGAATCCGTACGAGATGAAGGCGGTCGTGCCGAAGGTGTTGTTCTTCTTCCATTCCATGATCCCGGCGATCACCTGGGCGGCGCCGCCGTAGCACAGGCCCATGCCCAAGATCATGCTGCCCAACTCATAAACCCCGGCATTGTGGAGATTGAGCAGGACGGTGGTCATGCCGAACGCCAGCAGCCCGAGGGGGGCCGGATTGGCGGTGGTATCTTTGATTTCAGTCGTCACGAGGTCGGCCATAGGATTAGCGGGGGTCCAGCGCTGAGGGTTATCGGGTAGGGTGGGGCGGCCAAACTCGGCCGCGGCGGGGGTCACTTTGGCAACCCTGAATTCCTGCGAAGCGGCCAAAACGAGGTCAAGGGCAATTGCGGCCCAGGCCAAACCGGAAAATGGTCGGGGCGGCGAGATTCGAACTCGCGACCTCCTGGTCCCAAACCAGGCGCTCTACCAGGCTAAGCTACACCCCGGAAATCAGCCAGCGTTGGTCGAACCCACCCCGTGTCAACGTTTCACGGTCCGGCGCGATCCGCGGGCAGGACAAAATAGGGCGAGTTACGGCGCATTTTTCACTCGGGGAAATTGGGGATCAATCTCTGCTTGCATCGCCCTAAGATTCCCCTTCTGCTCACCCTAATTCTTTAAACATGGACACCATTTCCCGCGAAAACAACAGCATGCTTCCGGTGGGCGGCATCATCGTCGGCGTCATCGCCTTGGCGCTGGGGCTCTATGCCGCCGTCAGCCTCTCGAAGGTCAACACCAAGCTGACCGCCCAGCAGGAAAAGATCGACCGGATCGACGACCTGGCCAACCAGGTCAGCGCGGTTTCCCAGAAAACCGATCAAAACGCCGCCGACCTGAAGAAGGTGGTCAGCGACACCCAGAACGGATTCAACACCGTGGCGGGCATGATCGGCAACGTGCAGGCCACCGTGAAAACGCTGGAGGAAAGCCAGAAGCACGTGGCCGTCAAAGGCAAGGGCGGCAAAGGCGGCGCCGTGGTCGCCGGCCCCGGCGAATACGTCGTGAAGCCGGGCGACACCCCGCACAGGATCGCCGCCGCCAACGGCTGCACCACCTCCGAATTGCTGGCCGTCAATCCCGGTCTCGACCCGAAGCGCATGCACGTCGGCCAGAAGCTGAAGCTGCCGGAAAAGGGCGGGGCCGCTCCCGCCGAGGCCGCTCCCGCCGCGCCGGCGCCCGCGCCCGCGACGCCCTGAGGCTCCTTGAGCTGCCGATCGCACCGATGCCTCCCGCCGTACCGGCCGGGAGGCATTTTCATTTTCAAGCCCGCCCGCCCGTGAATCCCGAGCTGGGAACCTGGATTCGCGGCCCGGCCCGCACGCTGGCCGCCACGCGCATTCTCGAGCTGCAGCAGGTCGAGTACCGCCACCCGGGCCGCCCGGCCGGCCGCGAGTTTGTCGTCATCTCCGCCCCCGACTGGGTCAATGTCGCGGCGCTCACCCCGGAGGGCGAGCTGGTGCTCGTGCGCCAGTTCCGCTTCGGAATCGACGCGTTTTCCCTGGAGATCCCCGGCGGCGTGATCGAGCCGGGCGAGGATCCGGTCGCAGCCGGGATCCGCGAGCTGCGGGAGGAGACCGGGTATGTCGGCACGCGCGCCCGGCTGCTCGGCGCGGTCCACCCGAATCCGGCGATCCAGAGCAACCGCTGCCACCTGCTCCTGGTCGAGGACGCGGTCCGCCGCGCGAGCCTCGACTGGGATGCCGACGAGGAGATCGCGGTCACCACCGCGCCGGTCGCCGAGGTGCTCGCCGCCGCGCGAACCGGCCGGATCACGCACAGCCTGGTGCTCTGCGGCCTGTTCCTGTTCGAGGCCTGGTGGCGCGAGCGGCCGGCCGCGGTCGTTTGACATTGTCTCCCCGCCCCGGAGTCCGCCGGGCGCCAGCCCCGCGCGGCCGTCGGGAACGGCCATGCTGGTTTTTTGCGGGCCGTTCGCGCGTTGCTAATAAGCATTGCCGGGCCTTCCGGGGCCCCTTTACTTCCGGGCGAGCCCCGCCGATTCTTTCGGTCCCAACCCCCTTTTCTCCGCGAATCCAGTGATGAACCTAGCCGGTCAACTCTTCCGCACGACCATCGGCCGCAAGTTCCTCATGGCCGCCACCGGCGTCGTGCTGATCGGCTTCATCGTCGGCCACCTGGTGGGCAACCTCCAGGTCTTCGAGGATCCGGACCGGATCAACGGCTACGCCCACTTCCTGCAGTCGCTCGGGCCGGCGCTCTGGATCGCCCGGGCGGTGCTCCTGGCCTGCGTGGTGATCCACGTCTGGGCGGCCGTCACGCTGGCGGTCGACGACCGGCGCGCGCGCGGCGCGGTGCCGTACCGCGTGCAAACCTGGCTGCAGGCGGCCTTCGCCTCCCGGTACATGCGCTCGACCGGCTTCGTGGTCCTCGCCTTCATCCTGTACCACCTCGCGCAGTTCACGGTCGGCGCGGTCAATCCGGCGACCTTCAAGGCCAACCTGCCGCCGTACGTGATGACGGGCGACTACCATGTGCTCGGCTTCATCGTCGTGCGGGAAGGCACGCCGGTGCTCGACGTGCACACGATGGTGATCAAAAGCTTCCAGCACCCGGCGATCGCCTGGTTCTACATCCTGGCGATCGGCCTGCTCTCCCTGCATCTGCTGCACGGGGCCGACAGCCTGTTCCAGACCTTCGGCTGGCGCAGCCGGCGCTGGGCCGGCGCGCTGCGCGCGGTCGTGGGCCTCGCGTGTCTCGTCTATTTTCTCGGCAACCTGGCGATCCCCGGGGCCGTGCTGAGCGGCGCCCTGCAACCGCGCCCCGCCCTCGCCGCCGCGGTCCCGGACCGGCCCTGAGACCCCGCCCCCCGCCATGGCCCAACTCGACCCGAAAGTTCCCTCCGGCCCGCTCGCCGACAAGTGGCGCCGGCACAAGACCGAGATCAAGCTCGTCAATCCGGCCAACAAGCGGAAATACGAAGTGATCGTCGTCGGGGCCGGGCTGGCGGGCGCCTCGGCGGCCGCGACCCTGGCCGAGCTCGGCTACAAGGTGAAATCCTTCGTCTTTCACGACAGCCCGCGCCGCGCCCACTCGATCGCCGCGCAGGGCGGGATCAATGCGGCCAAGAACTACCAGAACGACGGCGACAGCGTCTACCGGCTCTTCTACGACACGATCAAGGGCGGCGACTACCGCTCGCGCGAGGCGAACACCCACCGGCTGGCGGAGGTGTCGGTCAACATCATCGACCAGTGCGTGGCGCAGGGGGTCCCCTTCGCCCGCGAGTACGGCGGGCTGCTCGCCAACCGCTCGTTCGGCGGCGCGCAAGTTTCGCGGACCTTCTACGCCCGCGGCCAGACCGGTCAGCAGCTGCTGCTCGGGGCCTACTCGGCGCTCTCCCGGATGGTGGGCGCCGGGGCGGTCGAGCTGCACACCTACAGCGAGATGCTGGACCTCGTGGTGGTGGGCGGCCACGCCAAGGGCATCATCGTGCGCGACCTGGTGAGCGGCCAGATCACCCGCCACGCGGCCGACGCGGTGATCCTCGCCACCGGCGGGTACGGCAACGTCTTCAACCTGTCGACCTACGCGCGCGGCTCCAACGCGACCGCGATCTGGCGGGCGTACAAGCGGGGGGCCTGCTTTGCCAACCCCTGCTACACCCAGATCCATCCGACGTGCATCCCGGTGAGCGGCGAGTACCAGTCGAAATTGACGCTGATGTCCGAGTCGCTGCGCAACGACGGGCGGATCTGGGTCCCGAAGAAAGCCGAGGACCGGCGCAAGGATCCGAACAGCATCCCGGAGGACGGGCGCGACTACTACCTTGAGCGGATGTACCCGGCCTTTGGCAACCTCTGCCCGCGCGACATCGCCTCGCGCGCGGCCAAGCGCGTGTGCGACGAGGGCCGCGGCGTCGGCCCCAGCGGCCTGGGCGTCTACCTGGACTTTTCCGAGGCGATCCAGCGCCTGACCGAGGCCGGCGTGCGCGAGCGCTACGGCAACCTCTTCGACATCTACCACGAGATCACCAACGAGAACGCCTACCAGGTGCCGATGCGGATCTTCCCGGCCGTGCACTACACGATGGGCGGCCTTTGGGTGGACTACAACCTGATGTCGAACCTGCCCGGGCTCTTCGTCCTCGGAGAGGCGAACTTCTCGGACCACGGCGCCAACCGCCTGGGCGCCTCCGCCCTGATGCAGGGGCTGGCCGACGGGTATTTCGTGATCCCGTACACGATCGGCGACTACCTGGCCGGGCAGAAGCCCGGCTCGCGGCCGGCCCCCGACGCGCCGGAGTTCCGCGCCGCCGAGGCGGCCGTCGCGGCGATGACCGGCCGGCTGCTCGCCGGCAAGGGCGGCGAGCCGGTGAGCCATTTCTACAAGCGGCTGGGGCACCTGATGTGGCAATACTGCGGCATGGCCCGCAACCGGGCGGGCCTGGAAACCGCCCTGCGGGAGATCCCCGCCCTGCGCGAGGAGTTTTGGCGGTCCGTCCGGGTCCCGGGCGCGGCGGACACGCTCAACCAGTCGCTGGAGCAGGCCGGGCGGGTCGCCGACTTCCTCGAACTGGGGGAGCTGCTCTGCCGCGACGCGCTCGCCCGCGAGGAGAGCTGCGGCGGCCATTTCCGCGAGGAGCACCAGTATCCGGACGGCGAATGCCGCCGCGACGACGTCAACTTCGCGCATGTCGCGGCCTGGGAATACCAGGGCGAGGGCCGGGCGCCGGTGCGCAACATCGAGCCGCTCAACTACGAGTTCGTGAAGATGAGCGTGCGCAACTACAAATGATCCGCCCCCGCCATGGTCGCTGAAAACCCAGGCTCCCTGCTCTCCGTCACCCTGCGTGTCTGGCGCCAGGCCGGCCCGGGCCGCGCCGGCCGCTTCGCCGAGTACCCGGCGAAGGACCTCGACCCGAACATGTCGTTCCTCGAGCTCCTGGACGTCGTCAACGACGGGCTGACGATGCGCGGCGAGGAGCCGATCGCCTTCGCCCACGACTGCCGGGAGGGCATCTGCGGGACCTGCTCGCTGGTGATCGACGGCAAGCCCCACGGCCCGCATCGGGGGGTGGCCTCGTGCCAGACCTACCTGCGCAGCTTTGCCAACGGGGCCGTGATCACGGTCGAGCCTTTCCGGGCGGCGGCCTTCCCGGTGATCAAGGACCTGGTCACCGACCGGAGCGCGTTCGACCGGATCCAGCAGGCCGGCGGCTTCATCACCGCCCGCGCGGGCAGCGCGCCGGAAGCCAACGCGGCCCCGATCCCCAAGGGGGACGCCGACCTGGCGATGGACGCCGCCCAGTGCATCGGCTGCGGCGCCTGCGTGGCGGCCTGCAAGAACGCGAGCGCGATGCTGTTCGTGGCGGCCAAGGTCTCCCACCTGGGGTTGCTGCCGCAGGGCCAGGCCGAGCGCGACCGGCGGGTCCTGTCCATGATGGCGGCCGCGGACGCGGCCGGCTTCGGCGGCTGCACCAACCAGTACGAATGCAGCGCGGCCTGCCCGAAGCTGATTTCGCACGATTTCATCGCCCGGCTGAACCGGGACTTCATCGGCGCGTCGTTTCGCGACGCCTTCCGGGTCGAGGCGAGCGCCGCCGGCGGCGGCGCCTGAAGCCAGGGGCCGGCGAACCGGCCTCAGAACATCGTCAGCGCGCGGGCGCTTTCGAGCACCACCCAGGCCCCGCCCGCGGCGAGCAGGACGACCAGCGCGAGCTTGAGCAGGCGCCGTCCCTGGAGGACCGCATCCTGCAGGTCCGTGTTCAGGGTCTTGCGGTTGTTCTGCGCCAGGAAGCTGACAAACCGCGGGTTGCGGAAGCGGCTGTGCGCGTCGCGGGCCAGCCCGAAGCGGAGGGCGGGGCGATGGAAGAATTTCCTCAGGGCGCGCAACATGCTCCGCTTAGGATCGACATTTCGGGTTGGTTATTCAATGGGAAATTCGCCAAGTTCACTTTTTCGCGCCCACCCCGCCCATGCACCACTTTCGCTACACCGGCCAGAACCTCCATTGCGAATCGGTCGACCTGGCCGAGGTTGCCCGGCTCTACGGGACGCCGACCTACGTCTACAGCGCGGCCACCATGGCCGACAACTACCGGCGCCTGGCCGCGAGCCTGGTCGGATTGGACGTGCAGATCTGCTTTGCCAACAAGGCGAACGGCAACCTGGCCGTCCTGCGGCATTTTGCCAACCTGGGCTCGGCCTTCGACTTCGCCAGCGGGGGCGAGCTGCGCCGGGTCCTGGCGGCCGGCAGCGACGTCACCCGGAGCGTCTTCGCTGGCGTGGGCAAGACGGAGGCCGAAATCGAGCACGCGCTCGCCAGCGGCATCTTCTCCTTTCACGTCGAGAGCGAGCCGGAGCTGGCCCGGATCAACCATGTGGCCGGCAAGGCGGGGGTGAAGGCGCCGATCGCGATCCGGGTCAACCCGGACGTCGATGCGCACACCCATGCCAAGATCAGCACCGGCATGAGCGAGCACAAGTTCGGCATCCCGCTCAAGTTCGCGATGGCCGCCTATGAGGCGGCGGCCAAGTACAGGCACATCACCCTGCGCGGGGTGCAGATGCACATCGGCTCGCAGATGACCGAGGCCGGCCCGATCGCCGAGGCGGCCGAGAAGGTGGCCCCGTTTGCCGCGGAATTGAAGGCCAAGTTCGGCATCGCCTATTTTTCGATCGGCGGGGGCATCGGGATCGTCTATCGCGACGCGCTCGCGAGCGGCGCGGCCTCCTGGTGGGACGTGCAGCCGGCCGCCAAGCGGCCCCTGACCCCGGAGTCCTACGGGGCGATCCTCACGCCGATCCTGAAGCCCCTGGGGCTCAAGGTCCTCCTGGAGCCGGGCCGGTTTCTCGTCGGCAACGCCGGCGTCCTCCTGACCCGGGTCGAGTACCTCAAGCGCGGGCACGGCAAGGATTTCCTGATCGTCGACGCGGCGATGAACGACCTGGTGCGGCCGGCGATGTACGATGCCTATCACGAGATCGTCCCGCTGCACCGGGACACCACCCGCCGCTCGCTGGTGGCCGACGTGGTCGGGCCGATCTGCGAGAGCAGCGACTGCTTCGCCAAGGATCGCTCGCTGCAGGCGGTCGGCGAGGGCGAGTACCTCGCGCTGCTGAGCGCCGGCGCCTACGGCTACACGATGGCGAGCCGCTACAACGCCCGGCCCCTGCCCGCGGAGGTCCTGGTGAAGGGCAGCGCCTTCGAGCTGGTCAATCCCCGGGACACCTTTGAGGAGATGATCGCCGGCGAACTCATCCCGGCGTTCCTGCAATGAACGAGGCCGCGCCGCCGCGGGTCTTCGCGGTCGTCGGGGCGGGCGCGTGGGGCACGGCCTTCGCGCTTCACCTGGTGCGGCTGGGCCACGCGGTGAGCCTGGCGCCCCGCCGGTCCGAGCAGGCCGAGGTTCTCGCCGCGGACCGCCGCAACGCCGAGTACCTCCCGGGCCAGCAGCTCCCGGCGCAGCTGCGGGTGACCGCCGACCTTGCGGCGGCCGTGGAAGGCGCCGACGTCGTTTTCCTGGCGTGCCCGGCCCAGGCGCTGCGCGAGACCGCCGGCCGCCTGCGCACGGCCGGCTTGGGGCGCCGCTCCCCGCGTTTCCTGATCAGCCTGGCGAAGGGCCTGGAGGTCGGCACCCACCTGCGCCCCTCCGAGGTGCTGGCCGCGGTCCTGCCGGGCCCGGGCGCCGGGGTGCTGACGGGCCCGACCAACGCGGCCGAGGTGGCGCGGGGCCTGCCCGCCGCGATGGTGCTGGCCGCCGCGCGCCCGGCCGGCGACCTGGGTGAACTCCAGGCCGCGATCAGCAGCGCGACCCTGCGGGTGTACACGACCGACGACCTGGCCGGCGCCGAATACGGCGGGGCCCTGAAAAACATCTACGCGATCGCGGCCGGCTGCTGCGAGGGCCTGGGCCTGGGCGACAACGCGACCGCCGCGCTCCTGACCCGGGCGCTGGCGGAGATGGTGCGCGTCGGCTCGGCGCTGGGCGCGCGCCCGGAGACCTTCTACGGCCTGAGCGGCTTCGGCGACCTGGTGGCCACCTGCCGCGGCGGCTGGAGCCGCAACCGTGAGTTCGGCCAGCGGATCGGGGAGGGCGCACGGGTTGCCGACCTGCTCCTGCACCGCAAGACCGTGGTCGAGGGCTACCAGACGACCGAGTCGTTCGCCGGCCTTTGCGCGGGCCAGGGCATCGACGCGCCGATCCTGCGCGAAATCCATGCGATCCTCTTCCAGGGCCGCCGGCCCGCCGAGGCGCTCGCCGCGCTCATGGCGCGGGGCCTGAAGCAGGAGTCGTCCAACTGACCGGCGGCCGCGCGGCCGCCTTCCCGGGCCGCCGCGGCCGACCCCGGGGAGGAAGAAAATCTGCGCCATCGCCTTTGGGCCGGCCTTCCGTTACAGGCTTGAGGTATCGGGGTAATCCCCTTAGTCATTAACTGCATCATTTCGTGGCAATAAGAGCGGTCATCATCGAAGACGAAGAAGTTTTCCGGCGCATGCTGGGGATGGCTTTGAGCCGGGTGCGCGGAGTGCTTGTTTCGGGCAGTTTCGGCTCGGGCAAGGCGGGCCTCGCCTTTTGCCTGCGCGAGAAGCCGCATCTGCTGGTGGTCGACCTCTTCCTGCCGGATCTGCACGGCCTGGAAATCGTGAAGGAAGTCCGGGCCCGGATCCCGGACACCAAGATTCTGGTCGTGACGGGCCATCCCGACGGGGAGCTCCCGGCGCGCCTGATTGCCGCGGGCGTCCGCGGCTTCGTCGACAAGAACGCGCCGCTCAGCTACGCGCTGCAGGCGGTGGAATCGGTGATGGAAGGCGGGATGTTCTTCGCCGCGCACGTGCCGCCGACCCCGACCGGCGACGGCGCCAAGGGCGGCCCGAAGGTCCCGGCCGGAGCCAAGGAAGGACCGGCCGCGCCCGCGCTGGTGGCGGTCGAGACGCTCTCGGCGCGCGAATTGGAAGTCGCGCGCCTGGTGTCGGAAGGATTTTCGTCCAAGGAGATCGCCGCCCGGCTCGACCTGAGCGTGCGCACGGTCGAGAAGCACCGCGCCAACATCATGGACAAGATCGGCGTGCGCGAGGTCGCGAGCCTCGTGCGCTGGTGCGTCCAGTGCGGCCTGGTGAAGATGTGAGGGCGGTTCGGCCGCGCCGCTAGGCCCAGCCGAAGCCGCGCAGCGACGATTCGACCGCCTGATATTCCGCGGCCAGGTCCGCGAGCTCCGCCGCGCTCGGGAGCGGCCCGCCGGCCATCATCCGCACCTCGAGCTGCTTCGAGTGCTGCGCGAGCGCGGCCGCGCCCATCTGGTCGGAGCTGCTCTTCAGGCTGTGGGCCGCCCGCTGGCTGGATTCACGCACGCCGCCGCCGATGTCGGCCAGCAGGCGCGGAACGCTGGCCAGGTACAGGCGCACCAGTTCGCGGGTGTCCTCGTCCCCGAGGACGGAGACCAGGCCGGCGAGCCTCTCGTTGGGCGCGGCCGCGCTCACGGGATCTTGAGCTTCACGCCGACCCGCAGGTTGTTCTCGTCATGGATCACGTCGCGGTTGGCCGCGACGATCTCCTCGTAGCGGGTCGCCGTGCCGTAAAACTGGAGCGAGATCTTCCCCAAGGTGTCGCCCGCGAGGACGACATAGGAGCGCGGGCCGGCCGGGGCGGCCGGCGCGGCGGCGGCGGCCGGGGCGCTGGCGGGCGGCGCCGCGGCCGGCGTGCCCGCGGCCGGCGACGCTTCCAGGGCCGGAGGCAGCGCGGCCGCTCCGGCGCCGGGGCGGGTGGGGGCGGCGCCGGCGGAGCCGGGCGCCGCCCCGGCCAAGGCGAGCTGAGTCTTCAATTGGGCGTTTTCCTCGGCCAGCGCGGCGACCTCGTTTTGCGCCTGGCGCAGTTGGGTGCGCAGAGCATCGACCTGCGTCGCGACGGCGGCCTGCCCCTTCAGGGTTTCGATCGCATGTTGATCGGCGTCGAGCTGGGCGGTCAGGCTCGTTTTCTCGGCGGCGGCGCTTTCGGCGCCCGCCTTCAGCTGGCTGTTTTCGTCCTGGAGCAGGGAATAGCTGTGCAGCGCCGTTCCGAGCTTGTCCTGCACGTCGGCCAGTTGCTTGGCCAGGTCGGCGGAGGAGACGGCCGCCGCCGAGTCGGCGCCGGCGGGCGGGTCGGCGCGGGCCGGACCGCCGAGCACGAGCGCCAAGGGCAGGCCGGAAATCAGGAGGTGCTTGAGCATGGCACAGGAACTATACTCCCTCCCCCGGGGATTCAACCCGCAACCGCTCGGGCCCGGCTTCGTCCGGGAGGCAAGATCCGCGGCTCCCACGGGAAATCTTGCGGGCGGACCCCGGTCTTGTCCTGCTTGAGCCACATGCATCGACCGACCCCGGCCCGGCCCCGGCGAACGCCCGCCCGGCGAGCGATCCCTCCGCTGCTGGCGGCGGCCGCCCTGGCCGCCTTGGCAGGCTGCGCGACGGCGCCGGCCCCCCAGGCTCCGGCCCCCGAAGAGACGAGCCAGGCTCCGCTCGGCAACGCCGGCAGCCTCGTGGTTCTCGACGCGGCCGCCCGGACCGCGGTGACCTGTTCGGCGGTTCTGGAGCGCGCCCTCGCCGACGGACGCCTCGACGTCGCCGCGAACCTCACCAATCTGGCCAGCCACCCCGTCCTGATCCGGGTGCAATGCGGATTCCAGGATCGCCTGGGCGCGGCGGTCGGCGGCGCCGGCCCCTGGCAGGAGCTGACCCTGGCCGAAAACGCGGTCCAGACCGTTCATTTCACGGCGCCAAGCGCGGCAGCCGCGCGCTACACGATCCGGATCCGCTGAGGGGAACCTTGCGCACATGGCGCGGTCCCACCGGTCGGCCGCCGATGGCGGCCCCCAGCGGATTTGGGTCCGGCGTGGTGCCGGACCCGGACCTAACACCCGAAAGCGCGGCC
>Ga0302320_10009425_pt1 | contig 20999 bp, 19 predicted proteins | sample Bog_T0_3_FD_202130 | JGI IMG/M metagenome (GOLD analysis project Ga0302320, IMG submission 202130) | Peat permafrost microbial communities from Stordalen Mire near Abisko, Sweden - Bog_T0_3 | ecosystem: Environmental > Terrestrial > Soil > Wetlands > Peat | place: Sweden: Abisko, Stordalen Mire...
AAGTTTCCTAACTCATGGTTTGCGGAACTGCTGGGGATGAGCGAGCGGCTGCGCAGCATTACGCATCGCGTGGCGGGCGTGATTCTGATTGCCGCCGGTATTTATCACGTGTTTTATCTGATCGTGGCGCGAGAAGGGCGCAAGCTGGTGTGGGATTTTGCACCACGGCCGAAGGATGCATTCGATGCATTCGGCACGATGCGCTATTACCTTGGGCTGAGCAAGGTGAAGCCGCAGTTTGGGCGATTCAATTACGCGGAGAAGGCCGAGTACTGGGCGCTGGTGTGGGGTACGGCGCTGATGGGCGTGACCGGTGTGATGTTGTGGGCCAAGGTGTGGGTGGGAAACATGCTAGCGCGGTGGTGGGTGGATGTGGCGACGGCGGTGCACTTCTACGAGGCGATTTTGGCGACGCTGGCGATCGTGGTTTGGCATTTCTACCAGGTCTTCTTCGATCCGGATGTGTATCCGATGAACTGGGCATGGTGGGACGGGAAGATGCCGGTGGAACAGTACAAGCATGAGCACGGGCTGGATGCGGAGGCGTTGGCGGCTGAGGGTGCAGACGACCTGGATCCGGAGGGGATGCCCGGCGAGGGTAATATCCCCAAGACGAAGGATTGACTGGCGAGGGACCGATGAGGGAATGTGAACAGGTTTTAAGAACCGGGATGTTAGGTTCTAAAAAACCGGCTTGACTTGTTCGGGGAGACAGGAGTAAGTTGGCGCTTCCCATCGAAAACTCCCTTAAAAGCCTTTGAAAGGAAAAGGTGCTCATGGAAATGATTCGGCGGTTTGGCGCGTTTGGAGTAGTTGCAATCACCCTCGCATCGAGTTTGGGATTGGCTGCGCAGTCAGGCGACCCAGCGGCTATTCAGCAAAAACTAAATGCCACTTTTACGGCGAGCAAGCTTACGGCCGATCGGTCGGATATTGTGACAACCGGTTCCATTGTCGTCCTTCACAAAGAAGGGATGATGATGTACGGCTTTATGTCGCCGTTGCCGCCATCGAATACGTATAAGAATGGGAAGATTGTGCAGGGTGGAAGCGGCTTTGGGCGAGACCTTGCCATCTCCATGATGACGCCGGGAGGCGGGACCGCGGCAAGTTACCCGCAGCGAAGGTTTGTGGCCGACGAGAAGTGTTTCCTGACGGGGATCGTGGTTCAGAAAGATGGCATTCTGGTCCAGCTTTACAGCGATCCGTATGACGATATCCGCTATTACGGGAACCTGAAGATTCCTTATCCGAATAAGAAGGAAGTGCCGCCGGTGGATGTGGCGGTGCAGATGGTTGCGGAGGTTTTGACGGTGCTGGCGTCAGAGGATCAGGCAAGCCAGGATGGCCGGCAGGCGCCGGTGCCCGCCCAGGCTCCAGTAGCTGCGCCTGCGCCGCCTCCGATGCAAGCGATTGCTCCTCCTCCACCGCCGGCAGATGCTCCGCCGCCAACGATAAGCCTTGGGCAGACCAAGGAACAGGTGACGGCTGCGTTTGGGCAGCCTACGCGGATGGCCAAGCTGGGAGTAAAAGAAATCTACTATTACAAGGATATGAAGGTCACCTTCACCAACGGGAAGGTGACTAACGTCGAGTAGGATTTGACGGAAAGATAAAGTTGCCAGACGAAAGCCGCCTAGAGGGCGGCTTTCGATTTGCAGGGAGGATGGGTTGGCCTTCACACGCGAAATTCGTCGGGTCGCCAGGACTTGATGCGCTCTTTGATCTGCTTGCGGGTCAGATTCTGCTCGAGGGCTTCCTTGGCCAACGCGACAACTTCGCCATCGGAGGCAAATCGGAGGCCGATCAACTGGCCTTCCGTAAGGTTGTAGATTTGCGCATGCCATTCGGCCGGAGCCAGCGCCTGGAGGCGGAGACGCTCTTCAAGGCGGATGACGCGGTCCTGCACCTTGAGGGCATATGTACGTATCTTGAGGACGGGGATCCAGATGGCGATGGAAAGAACCACGAGCCAGCCGGTGAAGAGATTCCAATCCTTATATGCGAAAAGCCCGGCCATATAGAGATTAACTGCCAAGACAGTGCCAAGAACCATGTGATACGGGGGATCGAGGCGGCCATGGTTCTTAAAGTTTTGCGTTTCGGTCGTGCTCATTGAAAGTTCTCGATTTTCTTCGGCCTAAGGATCTGCCCGGAGAGACTGCGTCTGCGCAGTTCCGATGCCAGCTGCGACGGGGGCCTGATTGTCCGCGCTGGAAAAATCTTGCGGGAGCCGGGCGGGGGTTGTCAATGCGGGAGTGCACAGGGTCGAGATTGGCTCATTGTCAACAATCCGGTCTAGTTCTGTTATGTTGCTTTCTGAGAGACTTGTAGACCATGCCACGTCCTGCGCAACCAAAACAGAAGGCTCCGCACGGGTTTGTGTTGGAAACGCTGATGCCCATGAGCCCCGAGGTGCGGCGCATGTTTTCCGGGTTTGCCGTTTATGTAGGCGACCTGCTGATTTGCATGCTCCGGGACAGTCCGAAGTCTCCGCAGGACAACGGCGTTTGGCTTGTTCTTTCGGAAGGCACGAACCCCGCGGATCGTGGACTGCGCCGGGAGTTTCCTTCGTTGCGTTCGATTGAGCTGCTGGGAAACAAGATCGGCCATTGGCTGCTGATCCCCAGTGATGGCCCGGAGTTCGAGGCGGAGGCAATGCATGCATGCGAACTGCTGCTGCGCCGCGACTCGCGGATTGGCCGAATTCCCAAGTCGAGGCGATGACCGACGGCGTGTGTGCGGTCTTGGGCCGAATCATGGAGAGATCTCTATTCATTTTCCCGGCATACTTGCGCGGAGATTGATTGACCGGTTACTTGCGCGAATTCGGTGATTCGACTCCTCTGTCGCCGAGCCACTCCGACGACGTCGAGGTCCGCTGTGCCAGTGGCGTTCACCGTGGAGCAGAAGCGTCACCTGCGATTTCAAGCAACTTCTTATCAAGACTGTCGCGCGAGTAGAATGCGCCGTTGCGCACGACCGCGTTGATACGATCCAGATTTTGGGAACTCTCCATGGGATCTGCATCAAGCAGTACGAGGTCCGCATCTTTGCCCACTTCCACGCTGCCCATAGTCGCCTCGCGCCCATAAAACCTGGCTGGGTTCAGCGTCGTCATCTGGAGAACCTTCAGCGGGGTGAAGCCATCCTGGGCGAGGAGAGCGAACTCCTGGTGCAGGCTGAAACCGGGGACGATTGCGCCACCGGCCGAGTCAGTGCCGGTCATCATGGGAACTCCACCGTCATCAAGCATGCGGGCTAATTTGAGTTGAAGCTCCCAGAACCGTTGAATGGTCAGCTTCTGTGCAGGGGTAATTTTGTTCGAGAACCGGTTCGTTACATCGATCCAGTCTTTACGGTTCTGAGCAGACATATATTTGAAATTCGGATCATATCGAAACTCAGGTGCGTCGGCGAAGTTGCTGGTGCGGATGCGAATGAGGGTAGGGACCTGCCAGGAACCGCTCTTCGCAATAGCGGAAGCGACGCTACGGCATCTTGCTTCGTCGAAGGTGTCGTTGATTTGCTGCATGCGCGCGAGGGTATTGCTGTCGAAGAGCATTTCGAGCAGGAGCGGATCGAGGAGCAACTTGTGCAGGGCCATCTGCACGAGGAAGTCGGGGATCGGTGGTGGCCTTTTCAATGGATGGCTTGCGATCTCCTGGTTGAGCGCGGCTTGTTGTGTGGAGCAACTCGTCAAAATCGCGCTGCCCGGGCCGAGGTGCTCGATTGAGCGGTAGCCGGCGTTTACAGCTTCAACCGGATCGACGCCGGGCGGCAGGTGGCCCTCAAATGGTAGGCCGACTTTTTTGGCTTCAGCACCGACGGCGTAAAACGTCTGCGGAGGCACCAGACCGACCTTGATGAAGTCGGCACCTTGCGCTTTTTGCCGGTCTACTTCGGCGATTGCTTGTTGCGGCGAGAAGGCGTTTGTGGTCAGCAGCACTGGACCCGGCATCGCAAGCAATTTCGGTGCGAATGTTGATTCGAAGAGTTGGCCCTCGCGCCTCTGTTCAAGAAGCTCAGCGGTCCCATCCATCTGGCGGATCGCGGTGATGCCGTTCGCCAGCATCAGCGCCTCATCCTTCGCGGCTTCTGGGCTGTGCAGGATATGGGTGTGTGCGTCGACGAATCCGGGAACCAGAAATTTGCCGGCTGCATCGATGACGAGCGTGTCTGCGGGCGGCGGAGGAAGGGTCTGATTTTTCTGGATGCTTGTGATTTTCCCGGCGCTGATGACGACGGTCATGTTCGGCGTCAGGTGACCGTCGTGAGTGTCGACAATGGTGACGTGTTGAAGGATCAGATCATGGCCTGGATCGAGGAGCGGCGCTGGTTTTCTCGGAGGGGAGCAGCTTGTCGCGAGGGCTGCGATCAGGGAAGCTCCGAGGATTGCAATTGTGTTGCTGAAGGCCAGGGGATTGCGGGAATCGACTCCCCAACGTTTGACTATAAGATCCCAACCCGGCACCAACATTCACTAAAACTATCAGATTCAATCTGGATCTTGCTGCGGCGGGGTTCTGGCGCGATGCGGAACGGCGGGGCTGACGGATGGTGGTTGACTCTGATAGTTTTTGCTTTCCGGAATTGGGCGGTTGCTTGGTGTGCGGAAGCGTTCCGGACATTTTTTACCAGGTGAGGATCTGACGTGAATCTGCGAGTTTTATTGGTGGTTGGGTTGTTGTCGGGTGTGATGGCGAAGGCGGAAGTTACGCTGCCGAAGATTTTGTCGAGCCACATGGTGGTGCAGCGGGAATTGCCGGTGCATGTGTGGGGATGGGCGACCGCGGGCGAGGATGTGAGCGTGACGTTCCGCGGCGAGACTCGAACGACGAAGGCGGAGAAACTGGGGCGCTGGAGCGTGTATCTGAAGCCGGGGGCGGCAGGTGGCCCGTTTGCGATGACGGTGAAGGGTGTGCCCGCTATGCCAGCCGCGGACGGCGGTGCCGCGACTGCTTCGGACACTATCACGCTGGACGATGTGCTGGTGGGAGATGTGTGGGTGGCGTCGGGGCAATCGAACATGGAGTTCTCAATGAATGGCGGGTTTGGCGGCGCGGATACAGCAGCGGCCGATCTGCCCAAGGCGGGCATTCCAAACATTCGGATGCTGATTGTGAAGAGGCTGGCCAGTGAGTATCCGAAGGACGATATTGATACTGACATTTGGCCCGGATGGACGGCGTCGACACCTGAGACGGCGAAGAATTTCTCCGCAGTGGCTTGGTATTTTGCACGGGAGATTGAGCAGCGGGAGCATGTGCCGGTGGGGGTAATTGATTCGACGTGGGGCGGGACGGTGGCCGACACGTGGACGCGCATGGCGGCGCTGGGGGAGAATGGCGCGCTGGCGCCGGTGTTTACGCAATGGGGCAAGATGACGGAACGCGAGGAGAATGAGTTGCTGCGCGGCAAGGACGAGCAGCGGCAACGGGATGAGGCGAAGGCGCAAGGTAAGCCGGCTCCGCCGTTTCCATGGCATCCGCAACTGACGAGTTGGGGACCGGGGATGCTGTGGAACGGGATGATTGCGCCGCTGACGCCGTTTCCGATTACCGGGGTGATCTGGTACCAGGGCGAGAGCAACAGTGCGATGGCGCGGGCGCCGCTCTACAAGCAAGTGTTCAGTACCATGATTGAGGATTGGCGGCATGAGTGGGGCGTGGGAGATTTTCCGTTCCTGTTTGTGCAGATTTCGAGTTTTAAATCGAACGACACTGAGAACTGGGCGGAACTGCGGGAACAACAGTTGAAGACTTTGGCGCTGACGAATACAGCGATGGCGGTAACGATCGATATTGGGAATCCGGACGATGTGCACCCGAAAAACAAGTTGGATGTGGGGCACAGGCTGGCGCTGGCGGCACGGGCGATTGCGTATGGGGAAGACATCAACTATTCCGGGCCGATTTACAGGCAGGCCACGCCGGAGGGGAGTTCCATACGGGTGTGGTTCAACCACCATGCGAAGGGACTGATGGCCAAGGGCGGCGCACTGACGGGGTTTGAAGTTGCGGGGCCTGACGGGAAGTTTGTGCCGGCAACTGCAACGATTGACGGCAATGAAGTAGTGGTGACGAGCGATGCCGTCCCTGAGCCGCGCTTTGTGCGCTATGGATGGGCCAATAGCCCGCAGTGCAACCTGTTTAACGGAGAGGGACTGCCGGCTTCGCCGTTTACGTCGGCGGAGTGATGGAAGCAGGGAACAGGGATCAGGGACCAGGGATTCTAGAGATTGAATTGGGAGCGGGTCAGGAGATGGCTTCGGCGATCCATGAGCCGCCCCACACGGCGATGAGGCCGAGGATCAGGCTGCCGCCGGCGTACAGAGCTGCGAGAAAGAAAGCGCCAGAGCGGAGCGTGGTGAGCGTCTCCCATTCATAGGTGGAGAACGTGGAGTAGGCGCCGATGAAGCCGATGGGGATCAGATATCGCAATGCGGGGTTCATGTCGGCTCGGCGGCTCAAGTAGGTGAGGGAGAAGCCGATGACGATGCATGCGGTGATGTTGACGATCAGCGTGCCGTAGGGGAAGCGGATTCCCATGCGTCCGGCGATAGTGGAACCGACCCAATAGCGTGCGATGGAGCCGAGCGCGCCGCCGATGGCGATGAGCAGGTATTTCTGCAAGGCTTACTCCTCTTCCAGTAATCAAGAAAACAGCGTTGCGTTCAGGCGCGAGAAACGATGGGCGAGAGCAAGGGATTCCTTGCTGATGCCGGTTCGGCTTGCGCCACTCAAGTTGTTTTTGGGGATCGTGCCGGGAATGGACTACCCGACAGGATACCCTGCCAGGAGTCATCATCTGGGATTGCCTGAAAGGCGAAGCCAGCGGTTGACGGCGAACTCCATCGCCACAACGATTGATTTGATTACACGATGCGGCGGGGGTGCGTGTCAACCACCTGCGGTGGGGGCGGGGAATCGCCGATGGCAGAGCTGGAACGATTGCAGAATGGGCGAGCAGAAGAGAGAGGCGGCGATGGAATCGGCCGACTATTGAGCGCCGCGCCTATTGGTTCGCGAGGAGCGGCCGAGTTCGGCAGCCTTCTCGGCAACCCAGAGTTTGATGAGGGACTGGTAGGGGACATCGAGCTTGCGAGCATGATTGCGGATGGTATTCAGGACATCTTGCGGCATGCGCAGGGAGATGGTTTCCGTCGAGGGGCGCAGCTTAGGGAAGGTACTCAGCGTGGCCTTCCCCCAATCGACGTACTCGGTGCTGTCGTTTCCTGGTGACTGCCAGAACGCGCGCTCTTCGGCCTCGGTGGAGAACTTAGGGATTGGCTTGGATGGCTTGCTCATAAATGGCTCTCTCCTTCCGGCTCATGGCTCGAGCCGATATGGGACGAATCAAGGTTCGACTTGCACGTTCGGTGAAAGTCACATGCAGGCGGCGATCAAGGTCAGAGCGACCGAGAGCGTGAAACCTAGGCTCATGCTCGCTATGTTTCCCGTCTTCGGCAACAATCAGGGGCGAGTTGAGAAAGACTTGCTCCACTTCCGCCTTGGAGACGCCGTGTTTTTCATTCTTGCGGGCGTTGCCTTCGTCCCAGTCAAACCCGGTGTAAGGCATGGGCAGCCTCTGTATATGTCAGCAATATACCACGAAGCATGCCCGCATGCGAGTTGGCCCGTTCCGCTGGGAACCTGGATCTCAGACAGGTGGTCAAGGGGCACTCGGCACGGATTCGGTTAGCGGCTCTATAATCCCGCGAGTAGGACGAGGTATTGAAAATGACTCGACACAAATTGGTGGGTGGCGTTGCGGTTGTGCTGCTTGGAATCATGACTGCGTGGAATGCGGCGGCTCAGCAATTGACGCCGAAGCTTCAGAATGCGATCGGGCACTGGCAGGTGATGAATAGCGATGGCAGTCCCGGAGGCAAGGTGGATACCTACCTGGTGAACGGAAAACTGTTTGGCAAGGTAACTGTGCTGCGGCCGGGGCGTGCACCCAACGTCGTGTGCGACAAGTGCAGCGGCGAGTACAAGAATCAACTGATTTTGGGAATGGTTGTGATTCGCGATTTTCATCCGGATGGGGATGACTGGGTGGACGGAACCGTTGTGGATCCGGACAACGGGAAGGAATACAAGGGCAAGATTTGGGCTGTGGGGAACGACGCTTTGAAAATGCGCGGCTACATTGGGATCTCGATCCTGGGGCGAACGGAAAGCTGGGTGCGGATTCCGTCTGGACCCTCGCATTGAGGTTGCTCTTGCCGCGGTTGAAGGGTGCGGTGGGGACCTGGAGGCAGGGAGTAAGTGCTTTCGATCTGCAGCAATCCGAAAGTGCTGTAGAGCACGATTCGGATTGACCTCGATGGTTTTGGGAAATAGACTCGATAACTCACGAGGAATCAACGAAAATGATCAAGACTTCCCCTTGGATTTCCCTGGTTTGCGCGGTCCTTTTGCTCACGGCAAAGCTGCCGGCTCAGGCGAAGAGCGCTCCTGAAGAAACGAATCTGTTGTCGTGGGGCGCGGGCGCGGTGGTGGTTGAAGCGCCGCCGTCCTATTCAGATAGCGGCCAGTGGTCGCCTGACGTGTTGCTGGACGAGTTGCCGAGCTCGGGATGGGCCACGAAGGGTGGCGACCTGACGCCGAAGGTCTTTGTCTTTGAGTTGGCGAACAAGAGCGAAATCACGAGCCTGGCCTTTGATACGGCGCAGGTGGAGAATCCCGAACGTGGCGCCAAGAATGTGAAGGTGGAGATCTCCGACACGAAGGATGGCGCGTATACGCTGATTGCCACTCCGACGCTGGCGAAGGTGAAGGACCATCAAAGATTCGCGTTAAAGGCGCCAGCGTCCGGGCGCTATCTGCGGCTCACGGTACTGAATAACTGGGGCGATCCGAAGTACATGGAGATCATGGATTTCCTCGCATACGGGAAAGTTCTGACGCGGCGGCCGCTGCCGGATAACACTGGGACGTTCTCTTCGAGTTATGGGAATTTCCGCATGCAACAAACGGGGTCCGCGGTGAATGGCTGTTATGAGTACAAAAACGGACTAATTGAAAACGGCGGATTCGAGGGCAGGGTGTTGCGGTTCACTTGGACGGAGGGCGACATGCCAAGCCCCCGGCATGGCGGACCAGCGATGCTGATTTTCGCGGACGACGGGCAGTCGTTCACCGGTTATTGGTGGAACGATGGCGCGAATGGAAGTCCATCGGGAAGCTGGCAGGGAAAGCGCGTATCCAAGCAGGTTGGATTTTGTCCGCACTGGAAGCCGGGGGCCGGGAACAACGTCGTAAACCAACTGAAGAGCGAGGGGCGCGCGCGGCTATATGGGATCTTGTTCGATACGGATTCAGATCATTTGAAAGATGAATCCAGGCCTACTCTGGATTCGTTGATTGCCGCGGCAAAGGCGCAGCCGACGTGGAGCTTCGGGATTGAAGGGTACACGGACAACGTGGGCGGAGATGCGCACAACCAGACTCTCTCGGAGAAACGGGCTGCGTCAGTGAAGGCGTACCTGGTGGCCGCAGGGGTGGCCGAGACGCGGCTGACGACGCAGGGGTTTGGGGCGACCAAGCCGGTGGCTAGTAATGATACGGAGCTTGGAAAGTCCCAAAACCGGCGCGTGGAGATTGTGAAGAAGTAGGCACCTGCGGTGCGGCAGACGCTCGCGGGAGGCTCGCACTAAGTTAGCGGGCGTCGGGATGATTCTTGCGCCAGTCGCGGTACTCTCTCTGCTCGTCCGCAGTTCGCTGATTGATCTCCCTGTGTTCGCGGCGTGTTTCAGCCTCCCAGCGGTTATAAGCCGCGGACTCATTGGGGACTGGCTGGGCTGCGGGTTGAGCCGCCGGCTGGACTTCGTCGCGACGATCATCGTGATGGTGGTCGCGGCAGCCGGTGGTCAAAGCTGTGGCAGCCAAAGTGGCGCCCAAAAAGCACAAGGGGAGTTTTCTCAGGAGCATTGTTTTCCTTTCGCGCAGAACCTTGGAATATCTAATAGGTTGGATGCAGAGACTAGGCTGCGCCGTTGCGTCGGGCGGTGCGGATGCGGCGGATTTCTTCCATGCGCTGGGCTAACAGCTTTTCGCGGCCCTCGTTTGTGGGCTTGTAATAGCTGCGGCCTTTGAGCGAGTCGGGGAGGCAATCCATGTCGGCTACGCGGCCTTCTTCGTCGTGGGCGTACAGGTAGCCTTTGCCGTAATCGAGTTCCTTCATCAGTTTGGTGGGGGCGTTGCGCAGGTGCAGGGGAACGGGCTCCTGGCGGGTGTGCTCGATTTCGGATTGGACCGCGGCGTAGGCGGTGTAGACGGAGTTCGATTTGGGGGCGAGGGCGAGATAGACGACCGCCTCGGCCAGGGCGAGGTCGCCTTCGGGAGAGCCGAGGAATTCCATTGCCTGCTTGGCGCTGAGGCAGAGGTTGAGCGCTTCCGGTGCGGCAAGGCCGATGTCTTCAACCGCCATGCGGACGACGCGGCGGGCAAGGTAGAGCGGGTCTTCGCCGGATGCAAACATGCGGGCGAGCCAGTAGAGCGAGGCGTCAGGGTCGGAGTTGCGGACGCTTTTGTGGAGGGCGGAGATGAGGTTGTAGTGTTCTTCGCCGGACTTGTCGTACATGAGGACGCGCTGCTGAACGGCTTCAACGGCGATGGGGCGGGCAATATGTTTTGGGTGTTTTGTGCCGGCATGATTCGGTTCCAGGGCAAGCTGCGCGGCGACTTCGAGGGTGTTGTAGGCGCTGCGGCAGTCTCCGCTGGAGTAGCTGGCGATTAGTTGCAGGGCTTCTTCGTCGGCGGTGATTTCCTGTGCGCCGATGCCGCGTTCGCGGTCTTCAAGGGCGCGGCGGAGAAGAACTGTGATGCGCTCTTCGCTGAGCGGTTGGAGCACGTAGACGCGGCAGCGGGAGAGCAGTGCGGAGATGATTTCGAAGGACGGATTTTCCGTGGTGGCGCCGATGAGGCGGATGGTGCCGCGCTCGACATAGGGAAGAAAGGCATCCTGCTGTGCCTTATTGAAGCGGTGAATTTCATCGACGAAGAGGATGGTGCGCGAGTGCATTTGGGATGCCTGCGCGGCGGCGGTCATGACCTGCTTGATCTCCTTGATGCCGCTCATGACGGCGGAGAATTCGATGAAGCTGGCCTTGGTGGTTTCCGCGATGATTTTGGCGAGGGTGGTTTTGCCCACGCCGGGCGGACCCCAAAGGATCATGGAGCCGGAGTCGTCACGCTCGATCTGGATTCGGAGGGGTTTGCCGGGGCCGAGCAGGTGGTCCTGACCGCTGTACTCCTCGAGGGTGCGGGGACGCATGCGTTCGGCCAGGGGGGCGGTGCGTGGTGTGCCGGAGGGGCCGTCGGGTTGGCCGTCGAAGAGGCTCATCGCGAGCCTCGTTGGCGGGCGGCTTCGTAGAGGAGGATGCTGGTGGCGATGGCGGCGTTGAGGCTTTCGACGGGGCCGGGGCAGGGGATGGTGATGGCGCCATCGGCCATGGCGGAGAGCGGTTTGGGAACGCCGTTGCCTTCATTGCCGATGAGGAGAGCGACTGGGCCGGTGAGATCGACGAGCTGGACGGGTTCGGCTCCGGCTGCCGAGGTGGCGAAGATGCGCAGGCCGGCTTCGCGCAGGCGGGCAATGGAGTTGATGGCGCTGGCGGCGAGGACCGGGAGGCGGAAGACGCTGCCGGCGGAGGCGCGGACGACTTTGGGGTTCCAGGCGCTGACGGTGCCGGGGAGGGTGAGGATGCCGGCGGCTCCAAAGGCTTCAGCGGAGCGGAGAATGGTGCCGAGGTTCCCGGGGTCCTGAATTCCGGCGAGGACCAGAACAAGCGGAGCGGAGTTTTGCAGGCTGCCGAGGAGGTGGGCCCAGGTCCACTCGGGTGGCTCGACAAGGGCGGCGATGGGCTGAGGGGATTCCGTGGTGAGGGCGGAATCCAGAAGTTCGCTGGGAAGCAGCACAATTTCAGCCTGGGGGGGAAGAGCGAAGGAGTTGAGGAGGCGCTCGGCACCCTGGGCGACGAAGACGCAATCGACAGCGAGACCTGCGCGCAAGGCCTCCTGAAGCAGGTTAGGCCCCTCAATGCCGGCCAGATGAGGCGCACCGCTGCGAGGGTCCCGGGCGGGGTTGGCAAGCGCCTTGCGGAGCTGCTTGAGGCGGGTGTTCTGCTTACTCTGTACAATGCGAAGAGGCATGATTGAGAAACCGTTGAAACCCTTAGCCGATTCTAAGCCGTTTGGATGCTGGACGTGGGTGAGGTGATGGGCGCAACTTGCACCTCGGCAGGTGCTGTGTTAGTTTCCCTCTTTGTGGCTACTGTAATACGGGAATTGAGGTAGAGCTTCTTGTCCGCGGAGATCTTGCGCGTCCATCCCGATGAACCCCAACCGGACCGGATTGACTATATTGTCTCCTGTTTGCGAAAGGGCGACGTAATTGCACTGCCTACCGATACTTTCTACGGGCTGGCAGTTGACCCGGTGAACCTGCATGCCGTGGAGCAGATTTACAAAATCAAGACCCGGCAAAAACACAAGCCGCTTTCGCTGCTGATTTCCGGGCTCGCGCAGGCGTATACGCTGGCACGCGATACAGACCCAATGCTGGATAAGCTGGCGGACCGTTTCTGGCCGGGGCCGCTGACGATTATTGTGCGGGCAGGAACCAAGCTGCCTTTGCGGTCGACGGCGAACACGGGGAACGTGGCGCTGAGGGTGCCGGATGCGGCGATTCCTCGGGCGGTGGTGGAGCGGTTTGGACTGCCGATTACGGCGACTTCGGCCAACTTGCACGGAGCGCAGGAGTGTACTCATGCGGCGTGCGTGCGCGACCAGATTGGCGATCGCATTCCGCTGATTATCGATGGTGGGCCCACCGGGCATGCTTTGCCAACGACGATTGTGGACCTCTCACTGGGACCCGGGCGTTGGGAGATTCTGCGCGAGGGCGCGATTCCGACACACGAAATTGCGATGGTGCTTCAAAGGTAAAAAAGCAGGGTAGAGGGAACAGGGACCAGGGAATAGAAATGCACCCGGTCTGCGAACCTGCCTGGATGACTAATTTCCACACTCGTGGACATGTTGACCGAAGGACTGAATTCTGATTCCCTTGATTTTCTGATCCCTGCTGCTGAAGGTTTCGATGACGCCCAAGACAAAGCCAAGACGACGTAACTGGCGTATACGCCTGCTGCTGGTGATGCTGCTGGCGTTGGTTGCGGGGGCGGCGGCGTGGAGTTGGTGGGTTTACGCGCAGATTGAATTCTTCGCAGGCCGGGACCAGGCTGCGGCCTCGGATGCGATTGGGGTGTTTGGCGCGGCGGAGTATGACGGGAAGCCGTCGCCGGTGTATCGGGCGAGGCTGGACCACGCGCTGGCGCTTTACGGGCGCGGGATTGCACCGCTGATTATCACGCTGGGCGGAGCAGGCGGGGACGACTACTCCGAGGGCGCCGTGGGACGCGAATACCTGATGGGGCAAGGTGTGCCCGAAGAGGCGATTATTGCCGAGACGGTGAGCCGGAATACCGAGGACTCGGCTCGGCGCATTGCGGTGATTGCGCGGGCTAACGGGCTGAAGCGGCTGGTGATTGTGAGCGATGGGACGCACCTTTTCAGGATTCACGCGATTTGCGCAGCGGACGGGCTGGATGTGCTGACTTCTCCGCGGCCGCGGGTGGCTGTCGAGGGCGGATCAGACGAACTGGAGCGGGTTGCTCACGAGATTCTGAGTTATACCGCGTGGCGGCTGCATCTGCATTGAGTTGTAGCAGGGCCGCCCGAGTCAGCGGAGTGGGCTCGCAAGCAGGCGGCCGATGCGCTTCTTTTTGTTGTGTAATACTTTTTGCACATGCTGAAGCGACGCACAATTCTGCTGCTGGCCGCGGTGATGACCTTGGGTGCGGCGTTTGCTGTGCCGAGCGTGTCTACGGATCGCGGCGCGGAAGTTTGCGCGATTGTCTGGCTTGCGGAGCAGCAATGCGAGCGGCAGGAAGTACAAGTCGCTACCCGCAGGAATGCTGTGGTTGCTGCCGCGGGGGTCTACATTCACTCGCAGGCACCCCGTGTTCATGGCTTTCATTGGCCGGCCAGTTATCAGCGTCCTCCTACCTTCTCCTCTCTGAGCTAAGTCAGGTTCCGAAATCAAAGACAACTTATAACCTGCTGGATAGGAGAGTGCCTCAGTGCGCGATTTCCTGAGAAGTCTGTTTGTGCGGAGTGGTTCGCCTTCGCATCGTCGGGACGTAATTGAAGAGGTCAATGCGCAGCGGCGAAAGCTGCGGCGGGTGAGCGAGAGTGCATTTCAGGATGCTGCGCTTGAAGCGCGGGAACTGCTGGAAACAGTCGCCGTTGCGGCAGTGGCTGCGGAGCGATTGCTGGGACTGGAGATGTTCGATGAGCAGCTTCAGGGCGCGTTGGCGCTGGCCGATGGGCGCATTGCCGAGATGCAGACGGGGGAAGGGAAGACGCTGGCAGCCGTTCCGGCGATTGCCTGGTATGCGAGGGCGGGCAATGGTGTTCACGTGATGACGGTGAACGATTACCTGGCGCGGCGGGATGCGGAATGGATGGGGCCGATCTTCAAGTTTCTCGGGCTGACAGTTGGCTGCGTTCAACAAGGGATGAGTGGCGAGGAACGCAAACGGGCGTATGAGTGCGATGTGACTTACTCGACGGCTAACGAGATTGGATTCGATTTTCTGCGCGATCAGATTGCTTTGTATCCGGAGGAGCAGGTGCATCGGCCGTTTGCAGCGGCGGTGATTGATGAGGCCGATTCGATTCTGATTGACGAGGCGCGGATTCCGCTGGTGCTTGCCGGCGGCGAAGGCGGAGATGCCACGCTGGCTTACCGCGTTGATGCGGTCATTCGCCGGTTGCAGCCGAGGACGCATTACGTGCTGGATCAATTTGGACGGAGTGTCTCACTGACGGACGCCGGAATTCATGCGGTGGAGAGGGCGTTTGGCTGCAGGAACCTGTTCGATGAGAAACACCTGCGGTTGTTTACAGCGATTCAGGATTCGCTGCATGCCCATGCGCTGTTGCGGCGGGACGTGGATTACCTGGTGAAGGACGGCGCGATTGAATCGGTGGACGAGTTCAAAGGGCGGGTGGTGGCGGACAGGCGATGGCCCGCCGGATTGCATTCCGCGGTGGAAGCAAAAGAGGGTGTGGCGGCGAAGACGCAGGGCAGGATTCTGGGATCGATCACGCTGCAGAACCTGATTGCGCTGTATCCGCTTGTGTGCGGGATGACGGGGACCGCCGCGACACAGGCGGGGGAGTTTCGCGCGATTTACAGGATGGAAGTGGAGGTAATTGCGACCCATCGGCCGGCGATTCGCGTGGATCTTGCGGATCGGCTTTATCCGACAAAAAAGGAGAAGGAGCAGGCGGTGCATGACGAGATTTTTCGCGTGCATGAGACGGGGCGGCCGGTGCTGATCGGGACGGCGAGCGTGGAGGAATCGGAACGGCTAAGCGCTGCAATAGGCACGCTGCCGCATTCGGTCTTGAATGCGCGGAATGAAGAAGAAGAGGCTGCGATTGTTGCGCGGGCCGGCGAACGGGGCGCGGTGACTGTGTCGACTAACATGGCTGGCCGAGGAGTGGACATTCGGCTTGGGGAGGGTGTGGCGGAGTTGGGAGGGCTGCACGTGATGGGCGTGAACCGGCATGAGAGCCGGCGCATCGACCATCAACTGCGGGGGCGTGCGGGGCGGCAGGGCGACCCGGGCAGTTCGCAATTCTTTGTCTCGCTGGAGGACGATCTGCTGGTGAAGTACGGCGTGGATGAATTGAATTCGCCGGATGCGCCGGCGCGAATTCAGAGGAAGATTGAGACGCAGAATCTGCAGATTCGGGAGTTTCTGCACAAATACGAGGGGGTTGTGGAGGGGCAGCGGCAGAGGGCGCAGGAGCGGCGCCAGGCGATATTGATGGGACAGACGCCGTGCTCGTCGGAATTGGAAAGGCTGGTGTCGCTGACAACGATTGACGAGCTTTGGTCGGATCATCTGGCGGGTGTTTCGGGGCTGCGTGAGGCTACGCAATGGACATCGTGGGCGAATCACAATCCGCTGCACGAATACCTGAAGGGCATTGACGATATGTTTCGGACGATGGAGGCATTGGTGGACGAAGAGATTCCGAAACGAGTGGCGCAGGCAGAGGCTGGAGGGCTTGATCCGACGGAGCGCGGGGCTACCTGGACGTATCTGACTACGGACCAGCCGTTCGGAAGTATTGAGGAGCGGATTGTGGATGGGTTGCGACGAAAGCTTGGGCTGCGGCAGGTGTGAGAAGTGAAGCGGGGTTAGCGTTGTTAGCGGAGTTGGCGGGGTTAGCAGGACAGCGGTCAGCAAGTTAGCCTGCTGCGAACTATCCAACGCCGCCGTGGGGAAGAATCGCGAGGATCCCTAGCGCGAAGGCCGAGGCGCTTGCAGTCGAGAGGAAGTTTACGGCGTCGTTGTTCAGCCAGCGGCGGCGCTCGAGGGTTGCGCCAAGAAGGCTGTCGAAGAGGAGTCCGAAGATGGCAGCGGCGCTACTGATCGAGAAGAGCTCTAAGTCGCCTCCCAGGGCGAGGGTTCCGCTAAGAGCGACGATGATTCCGGCGGCTATGCCGGCGAGGGTTCCGGCGATGCTGATGGCTCCGTCGGTGCCGGGATCGGCGGTGCGCAGGGTCGTGATCATGCGCGGACGGCCGCTGAGCACCTGGCCGATCTCAGACGAAACGGTGTCGGCAGCGGCTTCAGCCAGTGCGGCCAAACCAACGGCGAAGATCGGAATGGGCGCGATGCCGCCGGGCGAGAACCAGTGAGAATCGATGAGACACATCTGTACATGCAGGCTGAGCATGATGGCGGCAACGCCGAGGTTGGCGGCGACCTGCGACGCGGCCCGGCCTTTACGGCTTTCGGCGGTGCCGAGGCGCTCCTTCTTTGCACGGCCCACCTTTGTGGCGAAGTAGGCGAGAAGAGAAACCGCCAATACCGGGACTAGAGCCGTATGCCAAGGCTGGGTGAGATAGGTAGAAAACATCAGGCTAGCCGTAAGGAGGGCACCGGTTGCCGCTCCGGCGGGAGTGGCTGCTTTGAGCCCGAGGACGATGAGGCCGAGGAGTGCGCTGAGGCCGAGGGTCCAGACGGCGACATGCGACAGGGTCTGGATATAGAAGCGACCCGCGAACACCACCTCGTACGCCACGAAAGGCAGGACCAAGAGGAGCACGAGTTTCGACTGCCAGGCGAGGTTCGTGCGAGAGTTGGGCTTCAAAGGGTCCACGAAATCAATCGTATCGTTCCACACCCAATTTCCACGGGACAGGCTTGGTGAATCGGTTTACACTCAGGGCGCGGCGTTTTGTCATCGATTTCGGCACGCAATGGAGTTCGAATGCAAAGGTTTACATTTGTTGTTTCGCTTTTGGCCGGTGTGTTTGTTTCGGCTGTGTATCTTCCTGCCCAAGTGCCGGCCCAACCGAAGGGCGATGCGGAGACTGCAAGCCAAAGGCTCGAGTTGAATCGCGGGGGGGCGACGGTGGTGCTGGAGCCATATGCGCCGAATATTCTGCGGGTGACACTGAGTTTGAAGCACGAGCCCGCCGAGGCCGCTCCGGGGTATGGGATTATTGCCGCTGCTTCGGACGGCGGCTGGAGCGCAAGCCAGACGGAGCAGGCCGATGTGTACCATTCCGGACGCATTGTGGCGACGGTGGACAAGAATCTTCCTCCAACGCATCCCCCGCTTCAAACGCAAGTGGACATCGCCAAGTACTTCAACGGTTCCGCTCCCGGTACACACATCACGCTGTGGACTCCGGAGGGGAAGAAGTTGCTGGAGATGACCGGGTGGTCGCAGGCGATTCCAAACCAAAAGGATGGAACGGCGGATGTGCTGCGCGATCGCCGTCCGACGGATGCTGAGTTTTACACGGTGGGCGCAACTTTCGCGTCGCCGGAAGACGAACATTATTACGGTCTGGGCCAGAATCACGAAGGATTCCTCGATCATCGCGGCCATGTCGTGCATTGCTGGGCGGATTACCTTGCGCCAGCGGCTCCGAGTTTCTGCGTGCCGTTTCTGGTGACCAACAAGGGGTACGGGCTGTTGTGGGATAACCCTTCAAAGACCACGATTGAGGCGGGCTTCAATGAGCGCACCAAGTGGACCTCCCAGGTAGGTGACCGGGTTTCGTTCTTCGTGATTGCCGGCGATACGGCGGACGAGATTTATGCGGGCTACAAGCTGCTGACCGGGCCGACGCACATGCTGCCCAAGGCGGCTTATGGGTATATCCAGTGCAAGCAGAGATATCTAAATCAGGCGGAATTGATGGCTGCTGCGCAAGGCTACCGCGACCGCCATCTGCCGGCCGATGTGATGGTGGTGGACTGGTTCCACTACACAAAGATGGGACAGATCGATATTGATCCAAAGGCATGGCCAGACCCCGCCGGCATGAACAAGCAGCTCCACGCGATGGGGTTTGAGACGATGATCAGCGTGTGGCCGCGCTTTGTGCCCGAAGACCGCTATTACGGAATGCTGCGCGAGAAGGGCTGGCTCACCCACGAGGCGGATGGAACACCCCTGGACGGGCTGCCGTACGATCGCGCCGGGTCTGATATTGACACAACCAACCCAGAGGCGGCGGCATGGTGGTGGAAGACGATCCACGAGAACATTATGAGCCAGGGCTTCGACTCGCTGTGGGCAGACCAGACGGAACCGGACCTGCCTCCCAACGGCGCCTACTTCCATATTGGGCCGGGATCGCAGTTCTTCAACGTGTACCCGCTCTTCCACACTGAGGCGCTTTATAACGGGTTCCGCAAGGACGAGCCGGGGAAGCGGGCGCTGATTCTTTCTCGCGATGCGTACACGGGGGCGCAGCGAAACGGGGCATTTTTCTGGTCGTCGGATATTCAACCCACTTGGGACACGCTGAAGCGGCAGATTCCGACCGGGCTGGATTTTACAGCTTCCGGGTTCGCATACTGGTCAAACGATACCGGAGGTTGGGAGTATCTGCCGAAGGAGCATCATCCGGCGCACAAGCCGCTGCTGGATCCGTCGGATGCGCGGGATAACGTGGGCGGCTACGACGATTATCCGGAGTTATATACGCGGTGGTTCCAGTACGCCGCGTTTCTGCCGATCTTCCGCGCGCATGGAAGCCGGATTGCGAATGAAGTGTGGTCGTATGGCAAAGAGGCAGAACCGATTCTTGAGAAGTACCTGCGGCTGCGTTACCAGCTGATGCCGTATATCTATTCGCTTGGATACCAGACGTGGCTGACCGGAGCGCCGTTTATGCGGGCGTTGCCGCTTGATTTCCCGAACGATCCGAAAGTGGCCGATCTCCGGGATGAATACATGTTCGGACCGGCGTTCCTGGTGGCTCCGGTGAGCGAGCAGGGCGCGACGAGCAGGGAAGTCTATCTGCCCGCGGGAAGCGACTGGTACAACTACTGGACAAATGAACGGGTGAAGGGCGGACAGACGATTACGGCGCAGGCGCCGATCGACACACTGCCGCTGTTTGTGCGGGCGGGCTCGATCATTCCGCTGGGAGCGGTGGTGGCAAGCACGCATGAGAAGCAGGCGATTGCGAAGGTGAGAGTGTATCCCGGTGCGGATGGAAACTTCACTTTGTTTTCTGACGATGGCATGACATATGCGTACGAAAAAGGTGCTGGCTCGGTGACAAAACTGTATTGGGATGATGCCAAGGGGCAATTAACCCACGAGGGTGCGGCGGCCTGGAGCGGAGGGGATGCGGCAATCGTGGATGTCGCAGGACATTAAATCGTGATCGATTGCCGCGTAAGGAATCGGGCGATAAGAAAGGCAGGCCTTGAGGGATACCCTTCGTGGGTGTCCGAGCGTCTAACCCCCACCTGCCTGATTTACAATCACGTAGTAAGCAGGAAAGAACTGAATGAGGGTTTTTCCAATGAAAGACGAGCGAAACCAGAGTAAACATTCCCTGGCTAAGGGGTTGCGAGGTGGATTTTTCTTAAGAAAAAATCCACTTGGCTTCATGTTTCCTGGAAAGAGCTACTCTGGTTTCGCTGTTGGCCAGGCGCGCACGCGGTTGGTTTGCGGGGGTGCGGCGCTTGCGTCGGCAGCCCTGATCGCCGGCTGCGGCAGTACCTATCGGCCCGTCGTAACACCCATCAACCCCAGCGGCCCACCTCCGCAGGCGTCATCGTATGCTGTCGTGGTTTCGGCACCTTCGCCGACGACGCCGGGCATCGCCACAGTGATCAATTATTCTGGCGACTCGGTGCTGGCCATCGCTCCCATCGGTCCGGGGCCGACTACTTTTACCCTGGATGCATTGGGCGGGAACGGCTACACGATCAACAGCGACCACACGCTGAGCAATTTCCCCGTTTCGGCGACACTGCAGGCCAAGCAGGTGTTGTATACAACACTTCCTTCGACGGCGAAGCCGGTAAACATCTTCACGCCGACCGCAGGATTATGGGCGGCGGACCTGGATGGAAATGTTGCCGATGTATTTGGCGGGTTCCCCCAGGCGTTCCGGCTTTCGATTCCGGTGGCTCCTTCGCCAACTATGATTATCGGGCCGAGTTCCGTTGGGCAGCGCGACTTCGCGATCAGCCAGAACATTGCGACCCCGTCCGGTGTGGAGTGCAACACTTCGCCGAGAACGCAGCCTCTGGGCACGGTGGATTCGCTTGAAGTGGCCAGCTTCACGGTTTCTGCCAGCATTCCAGTGGGTAAGTGCCCGGTGTATGCGGTGGAGAGCCCGGACACCAAGCGGTTCTTTGTTTTGAATCGCGGCGACGACACCATTACGGTGATCAACAGCCAGGACAACACCCTGAACTCGTGCGTTCCGTTCATGAATCAGGCGGGTCAGACGGTTTATTGCCATCCGACGCTGCCGCTTTCGTTGAGCGCGGTGACGGCCACGGGTGTCACACCGCCTAACGGAACCACCGGCATGACACAAACCGCCGGTCCGGTCTATGCCGAGTACAACCAGGCGCTGGC
>Ga0302320_10009426_pt1 | contig 20995 bp, 22 predicted proteins | sample Bog_T0_3_FD_202130 | JGI IMG/M metagenome (GOLD analysis project Ga0302320, IMG submission 202130) | Peat permafrost microbial communities from Stordalen Mire near Abisko, Sweden - Bog_T0_3 | ecosystem: Environmental > Terrestrial > Soil > Wetlands > Peat | place: Sweden: Abisko, Stordalen Mire...
CCTGAAAGCGGAATTCTGCCGTCTGCTCTACCTGAAGACATTGCGCGTGACTTTCGACCCGGAGGTTGCTGAGAAGAACCGGCAGGTCTGTTTTATCCATCTGCGGCATTTTTTCATCCGGGCCGTTGTCAATGATCTCCAGCGAAACGAGAACCAGCTCCACTCCGTGGCCCGAGTTCAACTGACCTCCTCAGACACTCTTCCGCAAGGGGAATATGTCTACTTACTGGGGCGGGCGACGATTCATGCCGCCCGCGAGCAGGACGCCCTCCTCCCCGTCATTGTTAATGCGACTTCGTTCGATGCGCTCTCCGAAGACGCATCGGAGCTTTGCCTGGGCCGCATGGTGGTCGAGGGTACAGATATGCCCGTTCCTGCTGTTGACCCCGAGATTCTACGACGGGCATACCAAGTAGGCCAGACGGTGTTGGTGGAACGGTTCAATGCTCGTCGTGATAACGTTGAACGACTTAATCAGGCTTTCGTCGGCGCGCGGCTGGCGAGTGTCACTGAATCCTATAGATTGAAGATCAGCCGGAAGAGAATACTGCTGGAGAACGCTCGTGCCAAGCAGCAGCAGCTTTCTTACATAAGGATGCTAGAAGGCACGATTCGAAGGCTGATCGACGAACAGGAGATTCGACAAGGCGAGATCGAGGGACTTCGAGCGATCACGGCGGAATATTCTATCAAGGCGGCTGGAGTGCTGTCGGTGGTTTAGGTGAAGGCTTTGCCAGGAGGATTAAATGAAGGGGTTTTTCAGGAAGCTGGGATATATTTGGGCGGCACTCACGGAGTCAAAGCGCCGAAAACACCCGCAGCCTCCTGTTACTCCCGCTCCAGCGCCGATCTCGCCCCCGCCACCGCCCGATGTAGTTCGGGTCAAAATACCCGAGAAGCAGCCTCCAGCCCAGGAGAAGCTGACTGAGACCCGGCATCTCCGCCGGTACGAACGCACGCTTGTCGTCGGAGTTGACTTCGGAACTAGTTCAACCAAGGTCGTCTGGCAGGATCTAAGCGAGAACTACTTTGAGTTGTTTCGATGGCAAGAACGGAAGGGCTTGGAATCAGTCCTTTTCCCCTCAACGGTTTGCGTCCGGGCCGGAACACTCATCTTCGGACGCTCCGGCCCGCTTGACGGCGACGTGTGGTTGCCATCGATCAAGCTCTGTGTTCTTTGCAGCACGAATCCGTCCGTGTGCCGCTGTGACGGTTCCGTCGCAAAATACGGTCAGATTCAGCTACCCAGGATGATCTGCCCTTTGTCGGCGGCTGCTGTTGGGTCTCTGTTTCTCGCTTACGTATTTCAACAGGTCGAGCAACACCTGAAGGAAACGTTTCCGAACGATGAGGTTTTCTTGATTTGGAATGTTGGGTGTCCAATGGACCACCTTGATGCGACGGACAGCAAGTCTTCCTGGGAAAAAATGGTTGGGGTCGCGATGCAACTTCGCGGGCGAGTATCGAATCCAGCGAAGATCGAGCTTCTAAATGAGGCGAACGAATTGCTGCGCAACTATGTGCCGCCATCGGATCGCAACTTTTTCATCCAGCCGGAAGGGATGGCCGCCGTCAAGGCTTTTCTGGAGTCACCTCGAGGTCCCGAAGAAAAGACGTATGCGATTGTCGATGTAGGAGCAGGGACGACTGAAGTGTCCTTCTTCTTCAACGGAGGAATTCGATCAAAGGGCGGGATACCTCAGCCGAGCTATCTCGCTGACTCAACCGAGTCCGTGGGAGGGGGAACATTTGACACCGAACTGGCCGCTGCGTGGCACTGTGATGTCGAGACGGCTCGGCAGCGTAAAGAGCAAAGTCGAGGTTCAATCCCCGTGGTGCCGAGCATCGGAGCGATCAGCCGGCAGTACGACCTGACCTGCCGGAAGATCTTGAAGGAAAAAAAAGTGTTGCGAGAGAGAATAAGCGCTTCGACCTCTTCATCATTGGAGGTGGGGGGCGCCTTCCTGTTCTTCGTGACACGTTAACAGAGTGCCAGTTACCTGGGGAATTCGTCCGAGAAAACACGCGACAACTCACGCCTCCTCCAGGCCTTCGGAACCGGGCGGACGTAGAAGCGCATTACGATCTGCTTGCAAATGCCTGTGGGCTGGCCAGTTCCCTTGAATGGGATTATTATCCACCTCGAGAAGTTCCGCCGATGGATTATCCGCGGGTAATCGCCCCGAAGCGGGATCGTGACGAGTTGTATCCGAAGTAGGTCAAGTCACTGCCACCACGCGGCCAACGTGCAGCCACGGGAGCGGTTGGCGTTGCCTCTGATCGCCGGATCGCCAGAAAATCGCGACGTGGAATCAAACACTTACCGCTGGTTGCCGCGCAGTGCAGGCCGGGGTACCGCATTCAAATCCCGGCGCAGCGCGAGTGCTAATCTCGCCGGGCTCCCTTCTTGCTCGCTTTCGTTGAGATCGGCTTGGGTGACGTCGCAATTTCTCTCAAGGAGCGGACCGTCCTCTCCAAGGCGTCCAGTTCCTTCAAGATTCGCGTCCTGTCCAGATGTGAATCGGCGTTGCTGGCTGGGGCCCGTTGGCCAGACACCGCGACTGGAGCAACCTCTAGGCCTGCCCCATCAACGCCCGAGAAGAGTTGGAGCAAAGTCACATCCAACGCTGTAGCGATGCGGACGATACTCCGGAAGCTGAGGTTCTTTTCGCCGCGCTCAAGATGGCCCATATACGTCCGGTGAACGCCGCAAATAGCAGCGAATGCTTCCTGCGACCAGCCCTTCTGATTCCGAAGAAAGCGAATCCGTTGCCCGAGACTCCGAAGCAAATCATCCACTCTCCGAGTCTTGGAAAGTGATACCCTTTTGGTCTACAGCAATTTGAATAGCCAGCATGTCAGGTAGCGGTCCGGGAGATCTGAGGGATTTTTGCCCTGGTCCGCATTCGCGGGCGGCTGGTCCTGTCCCGAAAGGTAAACCGAGCTTTTGGCCGACATAAGGCTTTTTCAACTTCAAGGAGACTCCGCCCGAGAGCTTCCGCCAGAGTCGATCGCGATCGAGAAATCCCTGCAGGTGCTTCTCGAAAAGAATTTGGATTCGTTCCTGGGAGTCCGTTTCTTAGCCAGCGAATACTCTACCGGCAAGAGGCACGGCGGCAGGATCGACACCCTCGGTCTAGATGACAATCACTCCCCGGTGATCATCGAATACAAGCGGGCGCTAAACGAGAACGTTATAAATCAGGGGTTGTACTATCTCGACTGGCTGATGGATCACCAGGGAGAGTTCACCCTTTCGGTGATGAAGAGACTTGGGCCGGAAGCGGCCGAGAAGATCGACTGGTCTGGACCGCGGCTGTTGTGCATCGCTGCGGATTTCACGAAGTACGACGAGTATGCGGTGATGCAGATCCCGCGCAATGTGGAACTCCTTCGATACCGCCGTTATGGAGCGGACCTCCTGCTGCTTGAACTGGTGAATTCAGGCGCGGCGAACGCACACAAGAGTCAAAAGTCACCAGCCTCACCGACCGACACCGTCAGTGAAACGCCGGCGCGACCGATAGCGGATTCACTCCAGGACATTTGGGAATCCCTGAAAGCATTTCTGCTGGCTCTTGGTGATGACGTGACGATGAAGGAACTAGAACACTACATTGCATTCCGGCGGATTAAGAATTTTGCTTGCGTCAAAATCCTACACAGCGAGTTACAAATCTGGGCGAAAGTAGATCCCGCGAGCGTCGATCTTCAGGAGGGTTTCACCAGGGACGTGACAAATGTAGGTCATCTCGGTACCGGCAACCTGGAGATCCGGATCGAGAACGCTGCGGCTCTTGAGAAAGCAAAGGCTCTGCTATTGCGCAGCTATCAGCAAGCTTGAGTTTCTGCCTTTCATCTCGGCCTGGTCGGAAGAGCCTCCCTACGCATGCTTGATATCTTTGTTTGATGGGCGAGCGGAAGGTGTCAGATGAAATCGTTTTCGATGGGTCCATCATTACTGCGACCACGCTCGGAGCCTCTGATACGGTCCACTTGAAAGGCCACACCGTGTCAGCCAGCGATTTCGCGAGGTTGCTCATTATCAACGGCGGTGAGAACTTCATCAGTGGCGCGTATTTGGTTGCTTCCGCCGACACCTCCCAGAACACCTGGAAGCTCGACCACGCCTGCACAACCGATGCCGGCGCCGGGATGACCGGGCGCGTTCCGGAAAAATTGACCCGACCTCAAGAGCATATGCGGGAATTTTACGACCCAAAGCTTCCAAACCAACCCAGCAAAGGCGAAACTCGCCTCCTGCGCTATCGCGCTTGGCCAATCGCCCTTCGGCGAGACTTTGTAGGGGGTTGCTGCCGGGCGCGAAGTCGATGCCCACGACGTTCGTGCAGCCAACCGGTATCGGCGATACTCGTGCCCAGTCTGCGGGGCGAAGGTTCACTATAAACGTTCGATAGGGCTAAGCCCCGACCCCGTTTTCGCTCATAACAAGCATGCGGCACGCCCCGACTGTGAACTGTACCAACCCGGATTCGGAACATCAGTTGGATCTCCGGTGCATGCGGTCGCGAGCAGCGAAGACGCACCGGAAGAAATCGGGATGTGCCTTGAAGATACCGGTTCCTCCTGGACGACGTATCTCCGCGTTCCCGAAATCCCGGACCTTGCCAACGTTCGTCTTCGCGACCTGCGGTCCGGGGCCGTGGAGGTGGATGGCGTAGCGCACGGGGCAATGTACGAATATATCCTAATTTTACGAAGGCCGGAGTCTTGGCTGACGACGGTATGTATCTCGCCGGGTCCAGTACCTCACTTCAAAATCGCGCATTCAGGTAGCAGAGTGGCGGGCGGATTACGTTCTGAGGAAGCTTTTTGGGATCCTCGCCACGGAATCGAAGGCTGGGGTCAGTCTCTTGCCTGAAGATTACTCAGCCCAAGCGCGCGCATACGGGGCATCGCCGGCGCCGGCCTCGGGGACCGACCCTGATGGGATCAATCAAGGCCCGATTCTGACGCAGAATGATCGAATGCAACGGAGAATTATTTGCGATTTCATCGCTGGGATGACGGAACGTTACGCATTGGAGTTCTACGGACGACTGTTCTCGGAGGCACCCGAGACACTGTTCAAGCCCTTGTAGAGCGGCGCTTGGATTCTGGAGTCGGAGGAACTGGCGTTAATCTCGGAACATCCCATAACGACTGTTATGACATTCCGTCTGGCGGTAACATTGACCGTTCGGTCCAGGAACCAAATCGTCCCCGCGCCAACTCCACCATCTTCTGTTAGATTTCTATTGGCGAACAACTCGTGGTGGGTCGGACGGCCCTTGTCTTTGGCAATTCGCATTAAGGCCGCAAAATCGATGTTCGTCCGAAGCTCGTCTGTTGCAACGTAAACGTGAGACCGAACGTGAACGTTTGATCGGTCTTGTTGAATGCAGGCGGCAAACTTCCGTAAGTATGTTCGAAGGTAAGTCCTCCCCACGCCGCGTAATTGTAGGTGACCTTACTATCGAGATAGTGCCGCGGTTGCGTGCCGAGCATTGGAGGTGTCGCCTTCGTATTCTTCAGGCCCGTTGTCGGATTGATGAGGGCGAACTTGTCATCGTAAAAGATCTCTGGTGCCGAAGGCAGTCGAACCTGCCAGGACGACGTGAACTGAATCGAATCGAATCCCTTCGTTTTCGGCGCGTACCCGACCGCGAAATTCGCGCCCAGTAAGCCACGCGTGTGCCACTGCCCTGTAGGAGCCAGAGCGCTCTTCTCGACATCAACGAACTCCGTGCCCATGATCAGATTGAACTGAGGCCATTGAGACATTTTACTGTTGAGTTTATTGGGCGGCGAAAAAGGCCGAAACGGGACCGTCAACACCGGGCTGGTTGTGAGATTTAGCTCTCTAGCGCTCTTATCGAACTCTGTCCCCAGAAATCGATAGTTAAAGATAGGGCTTTGAAACGGACCCCACCAGCCGCCACTGCCGATCACGTACTGGTAGACGAGATAGGCTTGAAAGGAGTTCGGGTCAGCGGTCGAGGACATCTTGGTGGTCGCCTGACCGTAAAAGCCCAAGTGACCAAAGTAGTTATCGTCCTTCTGAAGTGCCCACATGTAGCCGCCAAACGCATCGATGTTGTACACAGGCGAGCCGCCTACGACCGCGGCATATGAGCCGTTGAAGTAAATGTCTGAATCGGCCCTGCTCTTCGCCGCGGCGAGGTCTCCCTGTGTGCCCACCGGGCCCGTTCCCAAGTCCGGGGCCTTAGTCAATGCGGGGATGGTAACGAAGTCGGTCGTGTTTGCGAGCACGATATCCAATTCTTTGATGGTCGGCTTGCCGGCGACTTCCTCCACGAGATATAGGTCGACATACTTTTCTGGTGAAGCTGGTGCCAGCCCGCCCGCGTCCACCCTGTCCACGTTTAGGCGCTTCGTGGCCGTTGTTTTCGGAGTGGGGGCAGTCTTTTCGTAAATGATCCAGTAGGTTTTGTCACCTATAGCCGCGGTAGCTGGTACCGGGCTGTCAAAATCGACGATTATATGACGGCGATTATTCGGGTCTACCGACGCCCCAGCAACTTTCGGTGCGGCTGCGCAAATCGGAAAAACGAACCAGCAGATGGCCATGGCGATCGCCGCGAGGCGGGAAACATGTTTTTTCATGGCGTCTAACCCTTTCTTGGCGCGTTTTGAATCGCGGTAACTGCTTGAAGAAGCGTGGTAGCCGGCGAATTGGGGATATCGTCAATGGCGATAGTGAACCCAGCCTGCACTACTCCGTTGAATACGCACTTCTGAAATGGAACGCCGTTCACGCCCAATTGAGTAAGTGAGCGTGGCAGGTTAGTGGGACTAGTACCGGCGCAAGCGCACACGATTACAACCGCGCGAGCGTGCCCAAGAAACGGGTCCGTTGCCGCCGCTGGCGGGGTCATCGGCGCGATCAAATCCGCATGGCTCATGGCAATCTCTGATAATTGCTTGATTGTCAACTTCGCAGACTTCTTCTTTGGTGCCATTATTTTTTCGCTGCTCCTCACTTCAGTTAGCGAAGTTTTCGAGGGAAAGGGGACATCGTGTTCAAGCACCGTTTCACGATGCTGGAGCCGCTTGCAAAAGTGATCGGCTAGGACGAGAAGCGCCTGGTTGAGATTTGGAACTCGCTGACCGGCGTTATTCCGGTAAAGAAGTTTACCTGCCGGGATAGCGATTTGTGAAACCTGACCTCAAGTCCGGGAAAATGAGCGCGACCGCCGCCTTGCTAGATTTACCCGGCTTGGCAGGGTGGATATTGAACGAAGACGAAAATGGAAGACGCAATTAATGCCGTCAGGGCATTTATAACTGGAGCCAGTGCAGCGGCGATCGGCAATGTATATAGACAGAACTCCGCTCGCAGTCCGCAAAAGGGGTTGACAGGAGGTTTCATGGGGCGCGCCGGAAGCATTTCCTCTGCACGCCGACATTTCGTTCCAGTGGACAGGGTCGCCGATGGATTACGGCGTCCCAATAAGCTCTTAGGCACGTGGCCCCAGCCGTCGTCAGTTCGACCGGTAGTGAATCTTGAATGGAAAGATTCCTGGACCCGCAAAATATCAGGCGTTCCGATCAATCGGATGAATCCCCTGAAGACGTGCGGGGCCTAGCGGGCTTGACGCCCATCTCCGACTGGAGCCACGCGGAAGCCGCGGACCAATCGCGCTTCACGGTGCGAGTCGAGATGTCGAGATCGGCCGCGATTTCCTCTTCGGTCAGGCCCAAAAAGACGCGCATCTCGACGATTTTAGAGGCGCGCAGATCGAATTGAGTTAGCCGCGCTAGAGTCTCGTCAAGGCGAATAATGTCGTAGGCATTTGGAGAACCCTCGACCGCTCCTTCGAAGGAGAGAGATAAGGGTTCGACTTCAGCCCCCCGTTTAGCCGCCTTACGAGCGCGCGCCCGGTCAACCAGGATCTGCCTCATGACAGCGGACGCCGTTGTCAGGAAGTGCGTCTCGTTTTCAAACCCGCGCGACCACGTCCACAGCTTGAGGTAAACGTCGTGGACTAACGACGTCGCGTTGCCATTTGCATTTACCCCGTTTTCACCGGCCAACCTGCTACGGGCGAGCTTGCGGAGCTTGTCGTAGAGTTGGTTGAAAAGTTCTGAGCGTTCGTTCATCAGTTTGCGCAACCCCCATCGCCACTCTTACAGATTGGGCGTACCGCAAGTGAGAAGCTGAAGTTGAGCGGATTGTACTGGTTTGGAATCGGCGGCTCGCCCCCTACGCCTCCTGCTCCCGGTGCTACTTGCCCGGCCTGCGTAATGGAAGCGAAACGGTGGCAGGAAATGCAGGAGGACATTTGTTGCTTTACTAGCCCCCTTTCGATGATCGGGTTTCCGAGTAGCTTCGGCTCTTGCATGCCGACCTGCGTGCCGATTAGCCTGTAATGGCGTAGGATTTCGACATCATTGTCGTGGAGAAGTGCCTTGAGTTTTCCTGATGGTTTGCCGTTATCGGCTCCGAAGGAATCGTCGAGCGTTGCGCCAGCGTCCGTCACCATGTAGGTGAGACTTTCATGAATAAACGTAGCCCATACCCAGTCAGTTTGCGCATGGATCATCATATGGAATGCCACCAGAAAACGTTTGCCCTTGACGGTGTCGGCCATGACGTACGTCCCCTTGGCTACGTTGGTTGGGTCCCACCATTCCGTCTTCATTTCCACTGCCAACGGCCTTTGTGGCCCCGGGAACTCAATTCTCGCTTCACTCGCCTTTCGTCGGAGCCCGCTACGGTTCCACAGGCCGTTGCCGACCACGTAATTTTCGGCAGACCCGTTAAGCCAGATCTCCTCGCACGGATCCGGTTGAGGTACCGTAGGATCTAGCAATTGAAGTTCCGACTCTTGCTTGCAGCGGAGGCTTTCGAATGTGCCCCTCTTACTCTGAGTCGGCGGCTCGGACTTGTTCGGATTAACGTAAATCTCCTCGGCGTTCCACCAAAGCCTCCAAGACAGGCGCGTGTCGTTTTCTGTGGCACCTTCCGCTTGGGTCGGCTTGGAGGCTTCGGCGAGAGTCCGCCAAGCCAATTCGTTTGCTTCCCGAACCCCCAAGGTCCGCCGGCATCCAAATGCACAAAGCAGCGACAGAGCAAGAATAAAGTTTTGTCCCGACAGTCTACTGCTCATCGTAAGGATCCAGTGCGCCCATCAGCTTCCACACGAAATTGCCCCCCGGGTGCGGTGGGGTTGGCCACGGCACATTCAGTATCCCCGTAGCACCCTGCGCGAGCTGACTCATGAGGTCGGCCATCGCAAAAATCGTGGGCCTCGAGTTGCCCAAGTAGGTGACCGGAGTCAGAAGTTTCTGCAGGACAGTGCTGTAAGGCGCGTTGTTTAGCAAGAAATGGTAGTGATTAAGGACCGAGTTATCTTCTACGTTTGGGTTGTTAGTGGCCCAAGCGGTCAACGCTTGATCCCATTGCATTAGTGTTGGAGTTTGGTATTGCAATACCGCGTTCTGTAGGGCTGCCTGCATTGGAGTACGGGAAGCAGCTAACAGAATGCAGCGGAAGAATTGGCCGGTTGTGATTGACATCTCGTGTCTCCTGTTATTTGATGTGAGGCTTCGGATGCTGCTGAACAGATCATCACTACATCACAATGCGGCTTCGGGCAGCAATATGGGCCAAGAAAATATTTATTTGTCACTTCGGCTTGCAGCCGTTGCCGCACATTGCCAGCCAATACAGGCCGGGTGGCGAGGTTCGCCCGTCCCACGTGAGCAAGATATCGTGGCGGGCGGTGATTTCGTTCCTGATCCGGTCTGTCAGGCTGGTGTTTCCCATCGACTGCGCAATGTGCAAGAGAAACTCCAAATCGAAAGGCGAGTGCGGTGTCCGCAGAAAGCCGGCGACTATGACGTCCGAGATCCTAAGGTGAGATGCCACCGCGATCTCCCTGCGTTCGCGCTCAGACGCCCTAGTCACACTCGGCACGCGAGGCCATCGGTTAATGAGGGTCAGTGTACGTCTCGCCGAGCCAAGATCGCCAATGCGCGCAAAAAGGGCGCCTGCAAGCGAGAGCGAATCTGGATTATCTAAATCGGTGACAACCTCAGCAAGGGCGGCGCGGGTACCTTGCAGATCGCCTCGGGCCCAACGAAGGTAGGCAATTGTCAGCTGGCGATCGGCGACTCTGGCTGGCGATCTCAAGTCGCGGTTCAGATCCTGCTTGAGTAGGGTTTGCTCCGCCTCTTGCAGATGGCCAGCATCCGCGAGGGCACTCGCGACGTACCGCGGCCCGAGGGAGGTGAAGAGCCCGTCTTTGTGGTTACTGAGTGGCGCAACCTTCCGGGCGGCCTCGTCAAAGCGATGCTGAGCGAGAAGGATGACACCTTCTACTTCAAGCGCCCAATCGTTCTCGCCGAGATCCTTCAGGAGGGCCGCACAGCGCTGCGCCGATTGATTTTGACCATTGGCCAGATATGCGGCTGCCAAATGGGGAAGAATAAACGACTGTTGAGGACCCAACTGACGCGCGCGCTCCAGTTCGGCAACTGCCGTCGCATATTCTCCGCGATGGAACAAACGGTATCCGATGTAGAAGTGCGGAAGGTAGTCTTGCGGGAAATGAGCGATCCAGGCCTCGTAGGTGGTTGCTGAGGCTTCGTCATCGCCGGCATCGACATCGTAAGAGGCTTCTATTTCATATCGCTCGCGTCCGGTGACGTTTCTCGCTTTAACCAATTCGAACGCGTGCTTGTATCTAGCGAATGCCTCTTTATATTGACCGAGATCGGTATGCACGTCGGCAAGGAAGGATTCCGCAGCCGCGAAACCGGAGTCGAGCCCAAGCGCCTCTTTGGCGAAAATGAGTGCTCCCTTGGGGTCGTTGTCCGCCCTTCGGGAACGAGCCTCCTCAAGGAGTTTCAATGCTTGCCAAGAGCCGGTCGATAGGTCTTCCGGGCGCGAGTTCTGCTCGTTCAGCTCGCGGGTTCCTTCACCGGACCGTTTACGGACCCACTCTGCGGCGTCGGCGATCGCACGGAAGAGGTCCCTCTTATCCACAGCGTCGAAGTCTCTTTCTTCCGACGCCGATTCGTGGCGTGGGTCCGCGCTTACCGCCTCAAGTCGTAGGTGAAGGGCGTAGCCGCGCCCTGTCGAGATCGACCCGGCAAGGACGACACTTTCACCCGTTCGGAACGCGAGATCCCTGGCGGTCTCTTGGTCCATCGGGGCTCCCGGAGGCCTGCCCATTCGCACCAGCGTCGATCCTAGGTCGGCCTGCTTCACGATGGAGATGTGTGGTGATTGCCCTATCGCGCCCGAGAGGCTGGCAGCTGCCCCTAAGACCGCCTCATCTTTCGTGGGGGGATGATTGATTCCGGCGAAGAGCAGGCGCGAAAATGAGGGCATGAGGGATTGCTTTGGTTTCACGAGAAGAAAGGCGCCGAACACGACCAGGGCTAAGGCGGCGACGGCGGCGGCCCGGACTGGTAACGACGTGGTTCGCATTCGACGAGCCCACAGGTCGAGCCATAACAGCGCAGTGGGAGGTGGGTCTTCGACAGAGTCGATAAAATCCACCCCGCGGACGAATCTCCCTTCTGGTTCGCGGGACAGTCCCCGAAGCAGAGCCATTCGCCACGCGAGTGGGATTGTCGGCAGTAGAGAAGCCGGGTCTTTTGGCGGAGTTGACAGACGACTTAGCGCGACCGACAGATCGGAGTCGCCGTCGAACGGAAGCTGGCCTGTTAACAACTCAAAAAGGATCAACGAAAACGTGTACAGATCAGAGGATTTGTCTGTGCAGCCCTTGATTTGCTCAGGGGCCATATATCGGAGGGTTCCCCCAATGGCATTCCTCAGCTGCGTGACGGTTTCTGCGGCGGTTTGCCGTGCGAGCCCAAAGTCCGTAATCACAACCCTTTCGCCGAGTTCATCTTCGACGATCATGACGTTCGACGGTTTTAGATCACGGTGGACGATTCCTGTGGCGTGGGCAGCATCGATGCCTGCAGCTAGTTGACGCGCGATCCAGGAGACCTCATCGACATCAAGGCGACGCCGGTCTGCGAGGATCGCCGCAAGGGTTTTTCCACGAAGCAGTTCCATCGAAACAACCAATACATCAGTACCCTCAACCGATCGATGGACGTAAGGATCGTGGATCCGGCAGATATTTCGGTGGCTGATGCGTTGTGCCAGCGAGAACTCGCGGCGAAATAGACGTTCCGTTACCTTTGGGTCCATTGCCGGGTTCGGCGGGACAATCTTCAGGGCGACGGGTAACCCTTTGACTCGGTCAAGGGCTTCGAAAATCTGACCCATACCCCCGCGACCGAGTGGACCAACGATCTGAAATCGCGAGGCGACGACTTCCCCTGTTTCGAACAACCAAGGGGCGTATTCGTCCTCCGAATCAGCGGGATCGTCGTTCAATTGCCCCAAGCGATCCGGATCGGCGGTGAGCATTCGACGCACGGCGCTAGCTTCGCTAGGTGTGGCGCAGCCAGCGAGTACCTCGCTGGATCTCGATGCTTCCCTAGCCCGCCAGAACAGGGATTTCAGGCGCGCCCAGGATGACGGGGACGGGTTCATTGCCTCCCTGCTCAGTGATGGTTATCCAGTGAAGAGAATCATAGCATCAGCGCAGTACCTACGAACGCTACATATCTAGACGAGCGAGGGCATTTAGGGCTGAACACACGAAGTGTTTTGGTGTGGCCACCTACTCCCGCCCAATTGCATGCGAAATTCTCCAAACGAGATTTAAGATCTGCGTGCGTATGGGGAACCGTAGGTCACGAGCATCGAACCCTCTTCTCCAGCGAACCGCAGCGGACGTAGAATGGCCGTGTAGGGTATGTGTGGCGGTGTCCGAACACCCCATAAGACCGTTTATGACATGCTGCGGAGCCGATTCCGTATCTGCTGATCGCGGCCAAGTGGAAACTGAGCGGATCGCCTTAGACTCCACTGCGGCGGGCCGAGTGGCTGGATTTCGGTAGCGCTGGATCTCGGTAGGGCCATTTTGCGCTAGTCGACTGTCCCACCGTCGCCCGTGGCATCTCTGCTATCACTTCCTGCTTCTTTCGGAGAGATTCCGAGACCAGGTTTACGGCGGCAGCTACTCGGGCGTCTTTCCAAGCCTTTTTTCGCAACCTCTGGCCATCAACTGGTCTGAACGCACCGGGACCATCCGTTTTTGCCGCCGATCCATGCTCCCTGAACTATGTTTGCTTCGGCGCTCACCAATTTCTGGAGAGCGCCGAAGATGTTTGCGCTCGCAGCCGCGTCGAGAGGATGGGTTTGGATTCGGGTCGAAATGCGAGAATAGCGTTCACCATGGAGTTCAGAAACTTCGAGCCGCCGACGGGCCAAAGCCAATTTTTTCCGATGAAGGTCGCGCCAGATGATAGCGGAATTTACTATCACGGTACTTCTCGGTACTTCTCAGAGACCATCGAACAACAGGGATTCCAAGCCGAATACCGTTTCGTAAGTGATGAAGAGTTACATGTGCTTCAGAAATACCGCCACCACTTCACCATCGCGGGTACCGTCTACCTCCCTTACCTCACCGGAAACAAACCGATAACACTTGCCGGGACCAGCGTCGGTGCCTTGCGGTACATTGATCCGAGCCGAAAGGGTGGGATCGCGAAGACACTCCTAGAAGATGTGCGTCTTCTTCTGTCGCAGACTGAGGTGGTGGCTGCTGATCGGGGCATCCTCACGTCGATAGAGCGTCGATTCGAGCCCATAGACCGAGAAGATGGAATCGTTTACGCGATTAGACTCTCCGAGGGCGAGAGCAAACGATTAACGGGGTGCGACCCCTACCATGCGCGCATGATTCTGCCTTCGGCCATCCTATGCGCAATGGTCGTTCCTCACGGCTTCAGGTACTGACCTTACTTACGCCAAGGTCAGCCCGTTCGTTTCGCTTTATCGATCGAAGGGAAACTGAACTCTTGAGGATGCCGTCAAGGTTGGCGACCTGGACGTTCAGAAAGACTCGCCCAAACGCAAGCCGAGATCCCCGGGCAGAGCGATTACATACACCTCGAGTTGGTCGGGCTACCCCAAATATGCGTCGCCTCCCACGGTTGGTCAACCCGAAAGCTGACCGAAAACTTTGTGCACTGGAGCCCGGCCTCCAGCGATCCGCGCACTCCGCGAGCCGGAATTCCGGGGAGCGTAGCAGAGCCGCGCGCCCACTCTCCGAGTGGCCGACAAATCCGCTCAGAACTTGCAGGCCGCCCACTTCCACGGTTTGCGCGTTTTACGGCCAAGTGAACGGGCACACATATCAGCGGAGACAAGCGCCGACTTAACGTTCCCCGATTCGCACCGGCGATGCTCGAAAATGGCGAATGGAATTCCCGCAGACTGCCGAAGTTCAAGGATGGCCGTTCGCTAATAGCTGCACGCGTCCGTATTCTCCTATCTGACTCGGTGGAACCCGAAACAGAAGCTGAGACCATTAATTTGATGGCGCATGGCACAATCAGTCGGATCGGCGACCTGAGCAGGGTGTTCAAGGGCGGCAATTCCGAGCTAATGAACGGCATCGCGCGGCTCTGCGTACTCTACGAAGACCTGCGTCTTGAGATGAGTGAATTCAAAATTCTCCACGGCAAAGTGATCGTGGATCGGGAGCCCGGCATGGAGTACAGAGTTATGTACTTCTTGCGTCGCGCCCTCGCAACTTTGATCGAGTTCCGGGGCGGACTCACCACCGTGCTGAAGACGGCTGAGTTCAAGGCGGCAAAGGACGGACTTAGTGGGCTCGACGCCCGATCTATCAATGATGCCGACACGTACCTTCAGAAGAATTGGTCGCTGATTAAGAAGCTTCGAAATGAATTCGCTGGACACGTTCAAATGTCGGGCGTCGAATTCGCGATATCCAAGTTTTCGAATGAGACCGGCCGGGTCACATGGCATCGAGGTCTAGGCGACGGATGGACCATGGGGTTGGAATGCGATTTCGCCGGGAAGATTTTGGCCGGTGCAATCGGCAAGGAACTCCAGGCTGGTGCCGACGCACAGACGGAATTAAGGAAAGCGCTCGAAGTGATCACGCCGGGATACACCCATGCGCAAGCGGCGATGTGCGCGCTCGTTCATGCTTTCCTATGGGATCGCTTTGGCAGTGGCAACTATCCACCACGCTTCTGAGAAGTCTGTCGCGCCTCGTCCAGCCGTCGATTTAGTTGCACCATGTTGTCGTCACTATAGTAGCCGGCCACACCGGGAATTCGTGACAGCTCTTCGAGCGCCCAGCGAAATTTGGAAAGGGGTGGCTTTCCGGCGAGGATATCCTTGTGTGGTTTGTGCAACTCATAAGCAAGGATGTCGGCCGCTTGGAGCGGAGTATATGCAGAGGAGACCGTGCCGTCAGGCAACGTAGTGTCCTTCTTCGGCTTGAAAACGGGAATGGGAAGATTGTCGCCCAAAAAATTATCGGTCATCATTCCCACTCCGCCGTCGCCCTCTTCAAACACATAAGCCGTCGGTGTCTCAAACTTCTCCTGTGCCTGCCACAGGCGAATATCAGCAGCACAACTGCGAGCCGCTAGGACGTACGGGTTAAAGGAAAAGTGCTTCCGGTTTTTCTCAGATAGCAAATCGAACGTCTTCATCTCAATTGCGGAAGCGAACTGCCGGTAAACGTGACTCTTAATGATGTCTATAAGGTCCTTCAACAGTGCTTGACGGCGCGGCTCATTCTCTTTCCACCCACCGGCGAACTGCTTCCGAGAACTGGCGAAATCCACCATGTGGAAGTATTCGATACCATCCTGTTTCAATCGCGCCCGCCATTCACGGTCGAAGTTTTGCCAATCCGTCTGCGAGGACACGAACCCAGCGACTACAACTAAACCAGTCTCTTCCTTTCCCGATGCGTCGAACGCGGCAACGAGATTGGCCGGGACGGTCTTCAATTTGTTCTTCGGAGGCAGCATCTGTCCACTACGATGAAAACCTGTCGGTCACGGCAAGGTGTCAACAGGTGGCGGGTCTTCCATGTATTCTCTGTCGAAGCCTTCGGCATATTCGCGGAGCGTACGGAAATGATGCTGCATGAAGAATACGAATATTCGTGCGCTCTGCGCGTTTAGCGTGTTGTCGGTATCTCCACGAAGATACTTCTCAAACTCGCGCAGCGGATATTCCACGTCCGCTATATCCTGCCCGATGTGGTCACAGGCTGGAAGTAGCCCACGCTCTGTCAAACCGTCTTTAAACTTCCCAAGAATGTCAACCAGTAATTCCGCGTGCATTTGCGCGAACGTCCGCCGGCCATTGTCGTCATTCTCGCGGCAACCCTCGTAGCACTTCTCAAAGTAATACTCGATTGTTGCCGGAAAGAGCGACGCAAGCTTCTTATCACGGTATTTCATTCGGTGCTCGACCTCTCGACGGCGGAGTTCAACAAGGGCACCATGCATCCTCGCTGCAATAGCCTTCTCCTGCTTCTCGATTAGCCCCAGAACCATGATTGGTTCCATGGGACTCTTGCCGTCTTCGAAGTGTGAAAACAGAAGAAAACTTTCCTGGGAAAGAGACGGCCGCGATATCTTATGCGAGCTTTGCAGACGGTTGTGCTTCCGATTTCGTTCTCGTTTGGCAGGGTGGCCAGTGGCCATGTTCCTAATTTCTCGGATGTCCCGCAGGTCGTCGGAACCCGTTGCACACTGAATCTTCAGCGTATCGAGAATATGCTGCACAGCGTCCTGCTGAATCTGCAATGCCTGCAATACCCCATAGAGCTGCAAATAGAGAACTCCATGATCCCTTTCATCGGGCAGCGAGAGATAGGCATCGATGGCCATGGTGGTGTCACCGATGACATCAAGAGCGCTGCAAATCACATGAAACGAGCTTCGATCATCGTGGTAGAGAGCATAATGAAACCTCGCATCCGTGACATAATCGCGGAGCAGAATTTCGAGCGCTCGAACCCGCCCGTATGCAGCATCCATTTGAGCCAAGCTGTGATGCAAGACCGACCATCCTCGCCTTTCTTCGATTGTAACGAAAACGGATATCTCGGCCCGCTGATCGTCGCGGCAACCGTTTAGGCCACGGATGGGTGGCATTGGGCTGTGACGATTCGCGAATGCCGCATGTCGAACCTCTTTGCCTCCAAGCCCCACGGTTGCTCCACGACCGTCGATAGTCCTGTGCGAATTCCGTATGATCGGCCCGGATGAGTCCTGCTAAACGCGATCCACTTCGCTTATCCACTTTGACGCGTTGTCGGCATCCCGTCGAAGTGCGTTCTGCACGGATGACGCGCCACTCGGAGAAAGGGTGGGTTCAGGCGCTGCGGAGGTTCGCTCCCGAGATACGGCGTTCATGGGAGATCACGCCCGAAGAGTCCGTTACCGGAAACGACCCCGGACGCTGCGGCGTGTCAACCCAATTTGATGTGAACGCCTTTTCTTTGTCCGAACCCCAAATAACTCGGCCGCAAGCGAGTATCGATTGGTCGCCCGGCATCAAGAAGGATGATCATCAAGCGCAGTTCTCCTCGTTTTCGTACTAACCGCAGCGGACTTGGTGGCCGCCGAGGAGCGAACGTGTGGGCATGCGTGAACACACCATAAAAGGGGTTATGACGTCCTCCCCCGACACCGAAATCCTGGCGCTCTGGCTCGATCGCCAGCCCAGCCCGCACACGAGAAGTTGCTACCTGCGCGACTCCGGACGCCTGTTCGCCCACGTTGCCAAACCGTTAGGGCGAATCAATCTCAGCGACTTGCAGAGCTTCGCCCAATCGCTCATTGACGCCGGGCTCGCACCGATCTCACGCGCACGCACCATCGCGGCCACCAAGAGCCTGTTCGCGTTCTCTCACCGCATGCGCCATCTGGCAGAGAACCCGGCGCTGGAACTGGCGCTGCCCGCTTACGAAAACCGGCTGGCGGAACGCATCGTGGGGGAAGAGGATGTCCGGCGCATCGTCGCCGGCGAACCGGGAACGCGCAACCGGATCCTGCTGAATCTCCTCTACACGGCCGGGCTGCGGGTCTCGGAAGCCTGCCAGCTTCGGTGGCGAAACGTGGCTGCTCGCGGCACGGTGGGCCAGATCACCGTCTTCGGCAAGAACGGGCGCACGCGAGCCATTCTCCTGCCCCCGGATCTCTGGATGGAACTGGCTGGTCTACGGCAGGAGCGCGGGTTGGAAGAGCACGTCTTTCAATCTCGCGGCGGAAAACCGCTGGATCGCGGCCGGGTGCGCATGATTCTGTTGGGAGCGGCTCAGCGCGCCGGGATCAACAGCCCGGTTAGTCCGCACTGGCTGCGCCATGCGCATGCATCCCACGCACTCGACCATGGAGCGCCCATCCATCTCGTCCAAGCCACGCTTGGCCACAGTTCCGTTTCGACAACCTCTAGGTACTTGCACGCGCGCCCGGGCGATTCCAGTTCGCGATTCCTTGCCCCTGGAAGATTCCTTCCATAGGCTGGTCGATTTCGCTTGCTGTCTTCCCGCTTTGGAGTGATGAATGTCCTGATCGCGGTTCCCCCCGCGAAAAGGAGCAACAAGCATGACGACGTTTACGATTGATGCCGAAAACACGATCACTGCCCACGCGAGCTCAACGGAAGCCAAAGCCGTGGCTGGCGCAGAGCGTTTTGGCAACGAAGCGGCCCTGGCGAAGCTGGCCGCGAACTGGACCGCCGCCCGGCTGGTCGAGATCTACAACAGCCTGACGGGTGTTACCCCCGTCAAGAAGTTCAAGGACCGCAACGCGGCGGCCGCCCGCATCTGGAGCAACATCCAGAGCATGGCGTTCGAAACCGACGCCACGGCTACGCCCGTCGCGCCCCAGGCGCCCGCTATCGCGCCGGAGCAAGCCCCCGCGAAGAACAAGGCCACCCGCGGGAAGAAAGCGCCCGTCGCGAGGGAAGCCAGCGAAGCCAAGGCTACCCGCGCTGGCAGCAAGACCGAGACCATCCTGGGCCTCATGAAGCAGCCCGGCGGGACCACCCTCAAGGCGATCATGGAAGCTACCCAGTGGCAGGCGCACAGCGTTCGCGGCTTCATTTCGGGCACCCTGGGCAAGAAGATGGGCCTGACCGTTGTATCCGCCAAGGACGATAACGGGGAGCGGAGCTACTCGATTAGCGCATAGGAACATCGCTTTCCCTCCTGCCGCCGGATTCGACCCCGGCGGCTTTTCTCGTCTCATCCTCGCTTCACTTGCCACAGTCACCGAACGCCCGTAAGTCCCTGATATCTATACATATCGGTAGTTCGCTCTAGAGCGATTCATGTATTGGCCACCGGCGTGTCCGCGCAGGTGTGGCAGCCCCCATCCCGGCCACGATAATCGCAATCCTCGTGAAGCTCGCGAATCACCGATTCCAAATATCCGCCCGGTTCGCATCGCCTTCCCTGATCCTTCGGGTCGGTTGTGATGCGTTCAGCGGCATCGATCAGAAAGCCATTCTGCCGGAAATAATCCAGGACGACCCTTTCCCCAGGTTCCAGATTTCGACGACGTTCCTCCGCGATCGGGTGAGAAATGAAGACCCAGGAATCAACCTGCTTTGGAATCATCTGAGCTTCGAGCAGCTCGATCCTGGATATCAATTTGCGCTGCACGAAGAAATCCCTCCCTCCCTGCGCTCGCGCAACCAGGTGAGATCCAACTGGCCGCGTGCATCCAGCCGGGCGCCCTGCTCCACCAAGCTCTCCACAAGCCATGCGGGCAGCATCGTCTTGCCCGGCGCAACAATGCGGGCGCTTGCCTCAAGAGCGATCAACCTTCGGATTAGGTCGCGTCGCATCCCGGTGACCTCTTCAGTCGCGCTGGTCCTTCTTCAGTTCCGCAGCTTGCTCCAAGTCCGCGACCCTCGCTTCGATATTCTCGGTCTCGATTCCCTTGACGGTGTGGGCCAGGATGCTGTCCGCCGCCCGCACGCGCGTTGACGGCGGCGTGGCGGGGTCTGTCATCGTCTTCAGCAGCACGGTAACTGCGGCTGTCGAAGCTTGTTGCAACCGTGCGATGCATTGGCTATACGCAGTCCAGCGCGCCTGGCGATATGCCGCCTTGAATTCCGGGATCTCCAGCCAGCGCATGAGTGTGCTTCCGTCGATCCCGATCGAGCGCGCGGCCTCTTCGACGTTGCGCTGGGTGAGAAGCGCGATGATCGCTTCGTCCTTTTTTCTTGCGAATTTTGCTCCGTGACCCTTCATCTGACCCTTTCTGCCCGTATCTGGGCCCCCGCCAGCATCTCCTCAAGTTCCTCTTTGATCGCGTCCTCCTGGCCCAGTCTCCGGCCCAATTTCACCTGTTCGAACGTGGCTCCGCAGCCAGCCAGCAGAAAGGGTTTCTTGGCGAGGGTTTGGGCGCGTTGCACAGCGACGTCACAATAACCAGGACTGATTTCCATCCCGAAGCAGGAACGTCCCAGAGCCATAGCCGCGATCATCGTGCTGGCGCTGCCCAGGAACGGGTCGAAGACCACGTCGCCGGGGTCGGTGAACGCATTGATGAAAAACTCGACAAGCGCACGTGGGTAGGGTGCTGAATGCTCGCCCTGGCCGCCCTCCGCTTTGACTTCGATCACGTTGCTGGGCCGCGCCATGCCCTTCACCTTGTCGGCTCCGCAGCCGAGCAACCCGCTGCCAGAGGGCGCTTTCGGATTTGAGGGCGAATAGACCACCACGTCATCCGACGCATGGCTGACCGCATCCGGCCGGAACTTGATCTTGTCCGAACGGCTGAAGTGGAATACCGGCTCCCAGGCGTTCTTGAAGCGATTGGACCAGCCACCGGGAACGCCGTTGGCCGTATTGCGCCAGCAGAATTCATCCACAAACTTCCAGCCCCACTGCCGTGCGTGCGCAAGCACCAGATCCTTTACGTAGAGGCTGCGTTCCCCGTCCTCCGCATGCTCTTTGATATTCAGAAAATAGGAACCGTCCGGAGCCAGCACATCGCCAATGACAGCGGCCACGTCCTTGAACCAAGAGACGTACTCATCCGGAGCGATGGGTTTGAACCCGCTGGACGCGTCGTA
>Ga0302320_10009430_pt1 | contig 20988 bp, 16 predicted proteins | sample Bog_T0_3_FD_202130 | JGI IMG/M metagenome (GOLD analysis project Ga0302320, IMG submission 202130) | Peat permafrost microbial communities from Stordalen Mire near Abisko, Sweden - Bog_T0_3 | ecosystem: Environmental > Terrestrial > Soil > Wetlands > Peat | place: Sweden: Abisko, Stordalen Mire...
TGATCCGAGCCGCCAAACCGGGCTGAGCCGGCATATAACCTACCATTTCCACTCCCTCGACTTGCGCCCCAGCCTGGCGCAACTGTTCAAGAACTTTCACAAAGATTGTGTCCAGAGAAAAATTCGCCGCGCCGAGCGGGAGCAGCTTCACTATGAAGCGGGAACTTCCGAGGCTCTGCTCCGGAAATTTTATCGCCTTCTGGTGATGACCCGGCGCCGCCAATATCTGCCTCCGCAGCCGATGGCATGGTTTCGCGGCCTAATCGCCGCCTTCGGCGACGATCTCAAAATCCGTCTGGCCTCGAAAGATGGCGTGGCCCTAGCCGGCATCCTCACCCTGTCGCACAAGAAGTGCATGGTTTACAAATACGGTTGCAGCGACGCGGCATTCAACAACCTGGGCGGAACGCCGCTCTTGTTTTGGAAAGCCATTCAAGAGGCCAAGCATCTCGGTATGGATCAGCTCGAGATGGGCCGATGCGACCTCGACAACAGCGGACTGGCGGTTTTCAAGGAACGCTGGGGCGCGTCTCGACGGTCGATCAGTTATTGGACTTTTCCCCGCCAGCCCTTGCGAACTCCCAGCCTTTGGAAAAACGGTTTAGAGAAGCGGACGGTTTCCGTTCTTCCCGACTTCGCACTGGAAGCGGTAGGCGGACTTCTGTACAAACACATCGGGTAGGCTTCTTTTGCTCGCATCCTGCAAGGTTAACCTCAAGTTCAAAATGTCAAAAACAAAGGTCGAAGGCCGGTTTCCATCATGTTCGTAAACAAGACGTATTACTTTCTAAAGCCGGTTCTGCCCTGGCGTCTGCGCTTAGCGCTGCGGCGATGGCGGGCGAATCGGCGCCGCCGGGAATTTGCCGATGTCTGGCCGATCGACGCCAGGGCCGGCCGAACTCCTCCCGGATGGCCCGGATGGCCGGATGGCAGGAAGTTCGCGCTGGTTCTTACCCACGACGTGGAGGGTAGCAAAGGCGTGTCGCGGGTTCAGCGCTTAATGAATCTCGAACTCAAGCACGGATTCCGTTCGTGCTTTAATTTCGTTCCGGAGGGCGAATACCGCACCCCCGACGAGGTCAGAAAGATGGTGTGCGAGGCCGGATTCGAAGTGGGGATCCATGGCCTGGAGCACGATGGAAAGCTCTACAGTTCGAAGGCGGTCTTCGCCGCGAAGGCCGCCCGCATCCGGCAATACCGCCGGCAGTGGGAGGTTTGCGGATTTCGTTCCCCTCTCATGCAGCACCGCTTGGGCTGGCTGCATGCACTGGGTGTCGAATACGACGCCTCTACCTTCGACACCGATCCCTTTGAGCCGGAACCCGATGGGGCCGCAACCATATTTCCCTTTTGGGTGGGGGGCCCGAATGGCACCGGATACGTAGAGCTGCCCTACACCCTGGTGCAGGATTTCAACCTCTTTGGGGTGCTGCGGGAAAAGAGCATCGATATCTGGAAGCGCAAAGTCGACTGGGTGGCGGAACGCGGCGGCATGGTGCTGCTGAATACGCATCCCGACTATATGTGCTTTGCCGGCAGGCAGGAGCGGGATGAATATCCGGTCGCCCGCTATGAAGAGTTTCTGGTGTATTTGCGCGAAAAATATGAGGGGCAATACTGGAGCGCACTGCCGCGCCAGGTAGCCCGTTACTATCGCGAGTTCATACCCGCTTTGTCGCGGAATACGCGCAAGAAGATATGCATGGTGGCTTATTCGCAGTACGAATCCGACAACCGGGTTCGACGATATGCGGAGACCCTCGCCAAGCGCGGCGATCAGGTGGACGTGATCGCATTATCCCGAGAGCCTGCCTCGCTGCCGGTGGAGGAGATCGATGGGGTCACGGTCTACCGGGTGCAACATCGGGAGCACAACGAACGCAGCAAATGGACTTACGCCTGGCGCCTGGCGAGATTTCTGGTGCGCTCGTCGCGTAAGCTGAAGGCGCTGCAGGAGCGCCACCGCTACGACGTGATTCACGTCCACAACATGCCGGACTTTCTGGTGTTCGCCGCGTGGTATCCGAAGCTGACCGGCGCCAAACTGATTCTCGACATTCACGATGTGGTGCCAGAACTTTTCTCCAATAAGTTCCATTCCAGCTTCAAAACATTCTATGTCGGGTTGCTGAAAAAGATGGAAAAACTCTCCGCGACGTTCGTCGACCACGTGATTGTCTCGAATCACCTGTGGCTTAAAACCGTGGTCGCGCGTTCGGCTCCGGCAGCGAAATGTTCGGTGCTGGTGAATCACGTCGATCCGGAGATGTTTTCCCGCCGCAGCAGAACCAGGACCGACGGCAAATTCATCATTTTGTTCCCCGGCAGCCTGCAGTGGCATCAGGGCGTCGACCTGGCGATCGAGGCCTTCGCCCTGGTCAAGCAGCAGGTGCCGAACGCGGAGTTCCACATCTATTGCGGCTCCGGGGGCGTTATGCGGGGGGAACTCAGAGAACTGGCGCAGCGTTTGGGGCTCGAGGAAAGCGTCAAATTTATCAAGGCTCTGCCGCTCGACCAGATGCCGCAAGTCATTGCCAACGCCGATCTGGGCGTGGTTCCAAAGCGCGCGGATTCGTTTGGCAACGAGGCCTACAGCACAAAAATTATGGAGTTCATGTCTCAAGGCGTGCCCGTGGTCGCTTCCCGCACCAAGATCGATTCCCTCTATTTCGAGGAAGGGATCGTTCACTTTTTTCCATCGGGCGACATTCGGGCTCTGGCGGACGCCATCCTCGACGTGGTCAAAGACGATGACTTGCGTCATTCTCTATCGCGGCGCGGTTATGAGTATGTTAAACGGCATGGGTGGGACCAGAAAAAAAGCGAATATCTGGACCTGATTGATGCGCTCTCCACCGAGGATTTCAGCGATCTTTTGCCCCCTGAAAGTTGTACCGAGGTTGCTTCGATCTCGGGACACGCGAAAGCGGCCTCTACGCATGGCGAGGTGGAATTAGGCATTCCTTTCCCGGAGGAAGACGGACGGCTGGAAGTCGAAATGGAAGACCGGTCCTTAGAAGATCAATCCCTGGAAGATCAATCGTCCGTATCCGTATCCTCCCTGGATCGCAGGTAACGTAAAAGATACACTCCCCGGGCAGCGCCTTGCCCTTCAGCAATAAGGTCAAACCTCTCTGCACCGCAGATCATCTACCTTGAACAGCCAATCGGGAAATTGCAATGTTGTTATCGTGGGCGCAGGTCCTTACGGACTGTCCGCCGCCGCCTACTTGCGAGCGGCGGGAATTGAAACGCGAGCCTTCGGCGAGCCGATGTCCTTCTGGGAAAACCAGATGCCGGTGGGCATGTGTCTGCGGTCGAATTGGGGGGCTTCGCATATTGCCCATCCCAAACAAGGACTGACACTAGACGCATACTGCCAACAAAATGGCAATCCCATTACAAGACCGATTCCGCTGGAGCGGTTCGTATCGTACGGCCGCTGGTATCAGAGCCGGGCGGTTCCAGATCTCGAAACCCGCAAAGTCGCGAGCATCGATCTCGAAGCAGGCGGGTTTGGAATCGTTATGGAAGACGGGGAGAAATTCAACGCGCGCCGGGTCGTCGTGGCGGCCGGGATCAGCGCGTTCGCGGCTCGGCCCGCGGAGTTCGCCGCCATTGCTCCGGCGCTCGCTTCGCACACCAGCGAACATAATGATCTGCGAAAGTTCAAAGGCCAGCGGCTCATCGTAATCGGGGCCGGACAGAGCGCGCTGGAATCAGCGGCGCTGTTGCAGGAATCCGGCATTCAGGTCGAAGTGATCGCCCGCGCCCCGGCTCTGAACTGGGTGGGATTGCATCCTACGCTGCATCACCTCGGCATGCTCTCTAAAATGTTGTATTCGAACCGCGATGTGGGTCCGGCCGGGCTTAGCCGGCTGGTGGCGGCTCCGCATGTGTTCCGGCGTTTTCCGCGCGGCTTTCAGGAACGCGCCGCGTACCGCGCCATCCGTCCGGCGGGGGCGGCCTGGTTGCAACCGCGCATCGCCAACACGCACATCACGTTGGGTCGAAAAGTCAAAACCGCCGCGGTTCGGGGAAGCCAACTCTATCTTCAACTCGACGACGGGACTGACCGTCTGGTCGATCATGTGCTGCTGGCGACCGGATTCCGCGTCGATGCCTCACTTTATTCATTCCTTTCTCCGCCCCTGTCGCAGCAGTTAAAAACAGTAAACGGCTTCCCGGTGCTGAAGCGTGGTCTGGAGTCTTCGATCCCCGGGCTGCATTTTGTCGGCAAGCCCGCAGCCTGGAGTTTCGGGCCCTTGCTGGGCTTCGTTTCAGGAGCGGAATTTGCCTCGAACGAGCTGCTTCGCTGCCTCGCGCGAAGCGGCCGCAACTAAGAGCATGAGCACGCTGGTCCAGTCCGCATTGAAGCCCCTCGCGTTCGAGGAGATGGACCAGACCATGGGGGCGGTCGTGCTGGGCGGCGATTACCAAGGACTGGGAATCGTTCGCAGCCTTGGCCGGAAAGGCATCCCGGTATGCGTTGTAGACGACGAACATTCGATCTCCCGTTACTCGCGTTACTGCAATCGGTTCGTAAAGTTCGCGAATCTTCGCGATGAAAGAGTCGTCGTCGATAGCCTGCTTGCGCTGGGCAAGCGATTGCATCTGGACGGCTGGATTCTGTATCCCACCCGCGATGAACTGGTAGCTGCGTTATCGCGCCACCGCGAAGAACTGGGCGAAGTCTTCCGCGTTCCCACCCCCGATTGGGAGACCGTGAAGTGGGCGTGGGACAAGAGAAATACCTACCGGCTGGCTCGAGATCTCGACATTCCCATCCCCATTACTCATTATTTTGAGAGCATCGACGAACTGGATCAACTCCAGGATGTTGCTCCGCCCTTTGCCCTGAAGCCCGCGATCAAAGAGCATTTTTTCTACGCCACGAAAGCCAAGGCGTGGCTGGCAAACAGCCACTCCGAGTTGAGAACGCTGTTTCAAAAGGCGACTCAACTTGCTCCTACGGCGGAGATCATGGTGCAGGAGTTGATTCCTGGCGGAGGCAGCCAGCAGTTTTCTTACTGCGCATTTTTCCGCGACGGCGAAGCTGTGGGCAAGATGGTGGCGCAACGCCGGCGCCAGCATCCCCTGCAATTTGGCCGGGCCAGCACCTATGTCGAAACCGTCGATGAGCCAATTCTGGAGGAGCTTTCCGAGCGCTTCCTACGGGCCATTGACTACTACGGCCTGGTCGAAGTGGAATATAAACTCGATCCCCGCGATGCGAAATATAAGCTGCTCGACGTCAACGCCAGAACCTGGGGCTATCACAGTCTGGGAGCGGCCGCCGGCGTCGATTTCAGTTATATGCTTTACGCCGACCAGATGGGAGTGCCTGTGCCAGAGTGCAAAGGCCTCCCGGGAATGGGATGGGTGCGCTCGACCACGGATGTTGCCGCATCCATGGTGGCGATTCTCAAAGGCGACACCAGCGTAAGGGACTATCTGCGCTCGTTGCGGAACTGCAATACGGATGCGGTTTTCAGTGCAAGTGATCCCGCGCCGGGACTGGCCGAAGTCGCGCTCCTTCCGTACTTGGCGGTGAAGCGAGGATTTTGAAACAACGGCTCCAGATTTGACGCTGCGTACGCTCGGCGGCCACAGCCTGAGGCGGTTCGTTGGATAGGTTGCTCCGGCGCGATATTATTCATGCGAAACGCCAAGATCCAGGCAAGGTTCCTGCGAGCGATTTGTGCCTTCGTTCTGCTTGGCATTCTGGTCGCCGGGTTGTGGCCATTTCACGCTCCCAGGAATGAAGTCAGCTGGCTGAAAAACCACAGCGGCGTTTTTCTTGGCAGGCACGGCAGCATGGTGAGCGCGGCGCCGATCACCGCCGAGTCTTCTCGGAAAGAAAACACGGCTTGCGCACTGGAAATCTGGTTGCAGCCCAGCCGCCAACGCGCTTCGGGAACGATTCTAGCTTTCTATCGCGCAGATGACGGAAGGATTCCATTTGCGCTGCGTCAATCGCTTGGCGATTTAGCGCTTCTGCGATTGAGTCAGGGCCAAGAAGGCCAATTCCATGAAACCAGAACTTACGTGGAGGATGTTTTCGCGCAAGAGCGGCCGGTTTTGGTCACGATCAGTGCCGATGAAGATGGCACAACCGTGTATGCGGATGGCGTTTTCGTAAGCAAGTCCACCCGCTTCAAACTTGGGAGTCAGGACTTATCTGGTCGGCTTATCGTGGGGAACTCTCCCGTGACCACCGATGATTGGTCCGGACAGCTGGACGGACTGGCGGTCTATGATCGCGAACTGACGGCTGCCGAAGTGGCGCAGCATTTCGTGAACTGGACCAGCCGCAACCGGAAAGATCTCCTCAGCGGCGAGGGCATGGTTGCCTTGTACTTGTTTGCGGAAGGCGCTGGAAGCCAGGTTCGCAACGAAGTAGATCCTCAAACCAGTCTCCTCATCCCCGAACGTTTTTTTGTGCTGCGCGAACAATTTCTTGAACGGCCGTGGGATGAATTCCGGCAGGATTGGAACTACTGGAAGAATGTGGGCATCAACGTTGTGGGATTCATTCCACTCGGATTTTTCTTCGCTCCGTATTTTCGGTATATGCGCAAGATTAAGAGAGCAACGTTGTGGGCCATTGCACTGGGATTTCTGGTCAGCCTCACCATCGAGCTCTTGCAGGCGTTTCTGCCCACTCGAGATTCCGGGATGACCGATCTCATCACCAATACCTTGGGGACAGCACTTGGAGTGATGTGGAGTGGATGGTTCTTCAAGAGAGACTGGTTCGATCAAACACAACCTGTCTCGGCCGTACCTGAACTACGCTCTTCTGGAGCCGCGCGCTGATTCTTACTATCCATTCTGAACTCCCGCGATGAACCAACAAAATCTCACAGTGCGCGGCGTTTCCGATACTGCCCTATGGGTGGCGTATTTCCGTGCGCGTGAAACTGAGCGGCCGGACGCCTTGTTCCGTGACCCCTATGCGGGACGCCTGGCCGGCCAGCACGGGTTCCACCTGGCAAACACTCTGGCGGATGGAAATAAGCATGAGTGGGCCTGGGTGGCGCGCACCTATCTGTTCGATCAATTTCTTGCGCGCGCAGTTCAAGAGGGTGCGGATTTAGTGGCGAATCTCGCGGCCGGCCTCGACGCCCGGCCTTACAGAATGAACCTGCCGCCTACCTTGCAGTGGGTAGAGATCGACCTGCCGGAGATCGTCTCTTACAAGAATGACGTCCTCAATGGCGAGACGCCGCGATGCCGCCTGGAACGGATAGCGCTGGATTTATCCGATGAGACCAGCAGGCGCAGGCTGTTCCGCCAGTTGAATGCACGCGCCACCCGAGTGGTAGTTGCCAGCGAAGGCTTGCTCATCTACTTCACGCCCGAAGCGGTTGCCTCCCTGGCCAGGGATCTGGCCGCGGAAGAACGGTTTCAAAACTGGGTCATCGATCTCGCTTCGCCCGGCCAGTTGCGCTTGATGCAGCGAACCACTGGCAAGCAGCTTAGCGAAGCGGGCGCCGCGTTCAAATTCGGACCTGCCGAGGGGGCGAATTTTTTTTCCCCGCATGGGTGGGAGGCGGTCGAGGTTCAAGGATTGCTGAAAACTGCCGCGCAATTCAAACGCGCTCCGTCCGAATTGCTGTCTCTGTTGCCCGAACCGAAAGGTAATCCGGGAAATTATCCCTGGACCGGCGTTTGTATGCTCAAGAAACGCGAATTTTCATGACGATTCGCTCGGGCCGTTCGTCTTTGAACATGAAGAAACACCGCCCGCAGCAAGTTACCATCGTGCCCACCGTGCTCCGCTTTCGATCGATTGTGTTCCCCTCCGGGCATGGTACGATGGGCGCATATTTCCATAGCCAAGCTTGTCTGAACAACCAAGCTCCGCGCGAGACGAGAAAGGTAATATCTTAAAGTTATGCTGAAAACGGCGATTGTAGGAGCAGGTCCGTATGGACTTTCCATCGCGGCGCACTTCCGGCGTCGTGGTATTCCCTTCCGCATTTTCGGCCGTCCCATGGATAGCTGGCTGGCCCACATGCCCAAGGGCATGATGCTGAAGTCCGACGGCTTTGCGTCGAATATCTACGATCCAGAGCAGGCCTTTACCTTGCAGAAATTCTGCGCCGAGCGAGGGATCGAATATGCAGACGCGGGACTGCCGGTGCGGCTTGAGACCTTCACCGAATATGGTCTGGCCTTTCGGGATCGCATGGTGCCGGAGCTCGAAGAAAAGCTGGTGGTGGGCGTGGATCGAGTAGCGGATGGATTCCAGCTGCAGCTTGAGGATGGTGAAACCTTTCAAGCTCGCACCGTGGTGTTGGCGGTCGGCATCACTCACTTCGAATATGTTCCCGAGACGCTTGCGCATCTGCCGGCAGAATTTCTATCGCATAGCGCCCGGCACAAAGAAGTCGAGCCGTTTCGGGGACGCAGCGTAGTGGTGATTGGCGGAGGAGCGTCCGCGCTGGAACTGGCGGGATTGCTGCGCGAAGCCGGCGCCAACGTGGAACTGGTCAGCCGCAGCCCGGAAGTGAAGTTCCACAGCCAGCCGACGGGCAAGCCCCGCTCGGCCTGGGCGCAGATCCGGCATCCAAAATCAGGTTTGGGACCGGGATTGCGTTCAAGATTCTATGCGGACGCTCCGGCTGTCTTTCATTATTTGCCCGAGAAGCTTCGCCTGGAAATCGCTCGACGAGCCCTGGGGCCCTCGGGGGGATGGTTCGTGCGAGATAAAGTGATGGGGAAGCTGCCGTTGCATCTGGGATGCACGCCGCAAAGCGCGGAGATTCGGGACGGGAAAGTGCGCTTGAAGGTTCGAGCCGCAGACGGCTCTGACCGCGAAATTGAAACCGGGCACGTTATCACAGCGACGGGATACAAAGCTGATATCGAACGCCTGCAATTCCTCAGCCCCCAACTGCGACAACAGATTAAAACCGTCAATCGAGCGCCGGTGCTCTCGTCGAGTTTCGAGTCTTCGGTACCTGGGCTTTACTTCGCGGGAATAGCCGCCGCCAATAGTTTTGGACCTGTCATGCGGTTCGCGTTCGGGGCCGGGTTCGCGGCACGCACCCTTACACATGCCCTGGAGAAGACAGCCTCGCGCGTGCCGGCAACCATTTCGGTGGCGCGGGCGGCTTCCACCACGAAGTAACGACTAGAGTCAGAGAGTCGTCCAACACGATCCCGGTGCGCTTCGCGGCCTAGAAAACGAATACTGTCGACGAATGAAAAGAGAGACGATCGCCATTCACGCCGGTTATGACGGCGATCCCACGACGAAGGCCGTCGCCGTGCCGATTTACCAGACCGTGGCGTTCGAGTTCGATAGCGCGGAACATGGAGCCGCGCTCTTCAACCTGGAAGTACAGGGAAATATCTACACGCGCATCGGCAACCCCACCAACACGGTGCTGGAAAAACGTGTGGCGGCGCTGGAAGGCGGCGTCGAGGGACTTAGCGTCAGCTCGGGAATGGCGGCAATCGAGTATGCGCTGATCAACGTCGCCGAGACCGGGAACAACATCGTATCTACTCCGCAATTGTACGGCGCAACTTACACGTTGCTGGCTCACATTTTTCCCAAGCGTGGAATTACCTCGCGTTTCGCGGCCACCGATCGCCCTGAAGACATCGAGAAGTTGATCGACGAGAATACTCGCGCGGTGTACTGCGAGAGCGTGGGCAACCCCGCCGGAAACGTGGCCGACATCGAAGGCCTCGCGAAGGTGGCACACAAGCACGGCGTGCCGCTGGTGGTCGACAATACGGTCGCGACCCCGATTCTGCTGCGTCCCATCGAGTACGGCGCCGACGTAGTCGTGCACTCCATGACGAAGTTTATCGGCGGTGGCGGAACCAGTATTGGCGGGATGATCGTGGATAGCGGCAAGTTCCCCTGGCGGCAGTATCCGGAAAAGTTTTATATGTTCAACGTCCCGGAGATTGCATATCACGGCGTGGTGTACGTCGATCATTTTGGAGACGCTGCTTTTGTGGCGCGCTGCCGGACCGTGTGTCAAAGGAACACAGGTGCCACGTTGTCTCCGTTCAACGGATTCTTATTCTTGCAGGGCATTCAGACCCTGGCTCTTCGGGTGGAGCGCCATGTGGAGAACGCGCGTAAGGTTGCGGAGTTTTTGCGCGATCACCCGATGGTCGAGTGGGTAAACTATGTCGGGTTTCCTGATAATCCGCTCTACCCGATGGCCCATCGATATTTGGGCTCGAACTTCTGTTCGCTCCTCACCTTTGGCGTGAAGGGCGGCTACGAAGGCGGACGTAAATGCTTCAACGCTTTTCGCCTGTTCAAGCGGATGGTGAATATGGGCGATGCGAAGTCCCTGTCCTGTCATCCCGCGTCCACCACTCACCGGCAGCTGACGGAAGAAGAGCAGGCGAAGGTGGGAGTAAAACCGGAGATGCTCCGGCTTAGCGTTGGCATCGAACACATCGACGACATCCTCGCCGATCTGGCGCAGGCCTTAGATCACGCCAAGTCATAGAGGTTGCCGCAGGAATGCATTCATGATCGATCATGGGGAAATGTTATGCCACTGATTTTTGACGGCGGTCGAATCCCTCCCCGTTGGGCCGCGAACAGCATGCGCACGTCGAGTTCTCTCGCCAACGCTGTCACCCAAACGCAGTGTGTCCGGATTGCGATTGTCAACAACATGCCGGACTCCGCGCTTGAAGATACGGAAATGCAATTCTTCGAGTTGCTCGAGGCCGCGGCTGGCGATGTTACGGTGCGGCTCAAGCTGCACTGCCTGCGCGGGGTTCCTCGTGAAGATCGCGGTCAGCAGCATCTCGACAACTTCTATTTTTCGACCGACGATCTGCTGAAAAGTTGCTGTGACGCGATGATCATAACCGGCACGGAACCGCGCCAGTCCGACCTCCGAAACGAACCCTACTGGTCTTCTTTAACCGAAGTTCTGGACTGGGCAGAGGGCAACACAGCATCGACGATTTTGTCCTGCCTGGCGGCGCACGCGGGAGTGCTTTACAGCGACGGCATCGGACGGCACCGGCTGAGCGACAAGCAATTTGGCATTTTTGATTTTGCCAGAACCGGCGTGCACCAGCTCAACTCCAGTATCGGCGATCAGATTCGGTTTCCGCACTCGCGATGGAACGAAGTCCGGTCGAATGAGCTTACAGCCTGCGGCTATACCGTGTTGACGAAGTCGATCGATAGCGGAGTAGACACCTTCGTGAAAAGGAAAAAGCAGAGTCTGTTCGTTCATTTCCAGGGTCATCCAGAATACAGCGCGCATACTCTGCTGAAGGAATATCGAAGAGATATCAGGCGATTTCTCAAGAGCGAACGCGAAACTTATCCAAGCATGCCGCAGGGTTATTTCTCTGCGCGCGCCGAGGAATTTGTCTTAAAGTTTAGAGATGCTGTTCTGTCCGGGCATCGGCGCGAAGAACTGATCCTGGACTTTCCTGACGACAGTGTGCTCGGTGGTCTGCAAAAAACCTGGCATGCCTCTGCCGTGGGTGTTTATCGCAACTGGCTCGCATACATTGCTGCCAGGAAGGCGGAAGTCCCGGTTTTTTCCGCTATGGCTGCTGTCTATCCGCCGACCACGCGAAAGCGCTCCGCTTTGCCTTAGGGAACGCCACATCTAGGTAGATGTTTCGATCGCTTTTTGCCCCCGAGTCAATTTTGAGTTCGGGAGAGAGGAACCCACCGATGAGCTTAAGCCAGATGAAAGCCAACACTTCCGCTGTGCCACTGGATCGGCCCGAGAAAGCCTTTCAGCATGGAGTGTTACGTCGGCTCATCGAGAGTCTGTTGTTTTTTCGGGACGGCGAGAAGACCTTTTTCGAGCCGGAGTCTTTTCCCTGGGTTCCGGCTGTAGAGGCCGAATGGTCAACCGTTCGCCGGGAATTGCAAGAGGTGATGATGCGCCGGGAGGAAATTCCGAACTTCCAGGATCTCTCGGAAGCGCAGAAGGTCCTCACCGATGGCGATCAGTGGAAAACGTTTTGGTTCTACGGATACGGCGAAAAGGCTGAGGAAAATTGTGCCCGATGTCCCGAGACCACGCGAGCGTTACAACTGATTCCCGGCATGAAGTCGGCCATGTTCTCCATTCTAGCGCCCGGAAAACACATTCCCGAACATCGCGGAATGTATAAAGGCATATTGCGATACCATCTCGGATTAATTGTTCCTGGGCCGGAAGGAAGTTGCAAGATTCGCGTGGGAAACGACGTCCGCTGCTGGAAGCAAGGGAAGAGCCTGATCTTTGACGATAGCCATCCCCACGAAGTCTGGAACGACTGCGCTGCTGATCGCGTGGTTTTGTTCGTCGACGTGGTGCGTCCACTTCCGTTTCCGCTATCCCTCGTCAACCGCTCGATCATCTGGGCGATATCCCGGACCTCCAGTATCACGGAACCGATGGAACGAGTTCGGCAGAGAGCCCGGGCTGCGTAAAGCCCCGCGGCTTACAGATTCAGCCCCGGCAGATTTAGCATGACCGAACCAACTCACGACGACGTCGATACGTGCCTCGCGAATCTTCCCGAGCGCATAGGCGACGTCATAAAGCCGTGGTCGGAGCGTTCGCCGGAGAGGCCGGCTCTGGTGGAAACTTCCGGCACGTGGAGCTACCGGCAACTCGCATCGGCTGTTTCCGACGCTCAGCGCTGGCTTCTGGAATCGGGCGTGCGCCCGGGGGATCGCGTCATGCTCGTGTGCGAGAACTCCCGGGCATTCGTGGCAGCTCTGCTGGCTCTGACCAACCTTGACGCCTGGCCCGCTTTGGTGAATGCACGTCTTTCCGCCCCCGAGGTCGATGCGATTCGGGAACACTGCGGGGCGCGGCGCGTCATCTACACTACCAGCGTGTCGCCACACGCGCGAGAACACGCCAAGCGGCATGGCGCCGTTACCCAGAATGTGCCCGGCTTGGGCCAGGTCGCGGTAAGCCCTTTGAATGAGAAAGTCGAACCGGAGGCGTTTGACAGTGAGATCCGGCACCGCGTCGCATCTTTGATCTATACCTCGGGCACAACCGGACTTCCCAAGGGCGTGATGCTGACGCATCACAACCTGCTATTCGTGGCCGCAGTATCGGCAGAGATCCGGTCTCTCAGCCCCGATGACAGGCTATACGGCGTGTTGCCGATGTCGCACGCAGTTGGCCTTTCAGTCGTGCTGTTAGGTTCGCTCCTCAGCGGCTCGACATTGTATTTAGCCCCACGTTTCGATCCGGTCGCGGCGCTCGCCACTTTCGAAAAAGAGAAGCTAAGCGTGGTTCTGGGCGCTCCCGGAATGTTTTCTCTGCTGGCGGATTATGCGAAATTAAAGGGATTGAAATCGCTGTCGTTTCCCGCGCTACGCATTATTTCATCTTCCGGCGCGCCGCTTCAGCCGGCCCTCAAGTCGCAAGTCGAAAGCCTGTTCGGCATGGTGCTCTACAACGGATATGGGGTCACGGAATGTTCGCCCAACATTTCCCAGGCAGTGGTAGGTGAACACAGAACCGATACGTCGGTCGGCAAGGTCTTACCGGGAGTCGAGGTCCAGTTAGTCGCGCCCGATCTCAAGCCAGTCGCTGAAGGGGACGTCGGCGAATTGTGGGTGCGCGGTCCCAATGTGATGAAGGGCTATTATCATGCGCCTGAGGAAACGGCTGCGGCCATCAACGCGGACGGATGGTTCAACACGCGCGACCTCGCACGATTGCAGGACGGATATCTTTTTATCGTTGGGCGCACCAAAGAATTGATTGTTCGCTTTGGCGAAAATGTTTATCCCGCGGAGGTCGAAGCCGTGCTGAACGCACACCCCGCCGTCGCGCGATCGGCCGTGATCGGGCGCACGGTTGCTGGAGCGGAAGGCGGCGAGGAAGTTGTTGCTTTTGTACAACTGTCGCCAGCTTCTCCGGCTTCAGAGAATGAATTGCACCAACACGCCGCCCAACATCTGGCCCCCTACAAGCGTCCATCGCAGATTCTGCTCGTCCCCTCCATGCCGCTGACACCGACCGGAAAAGTGATCAAGGGCGAACTCAGCAAGATGGTCCTCGCTTCCACAAGTTAACGACGCCGAGCCGCCTGGCTCTCTCATGCTGAACTATGTGCCCCACCTACAAGGGCACTTCAATCAGCGTCGGACCTTCACCCTCCAAACCCGCCTGCAGAGCCTTCCCAAACGCATCCAGCGAAGTAACCCGGATGCCGGGCACCCCCATGCCTTTCGCCAGGCTCACCCAATCGAGATCGGGCCGTCCGATCTCGAACATGTCTAAGGCCCGAGCTCCCGGGTCGCCTATTCCCAAATAAGAAAACTCACGCTTGAGGACCGCGTAGCCACGGTTGGCGAAGACCACCGTGGTCACGTTGAGGCCCTCGCGCGCCATGGTCCACAAGGCTTGCAGCGTATACATGCCGCTGCCATCCGCGCTGAGGCACAGCACTTTTCGGCTCGGACAGGCCACCGCTGCGCCCACCGCGAGAGGCATCGCGATTCCAATCGAACCTCCGGTATTACCCAGCCAGTCGTGCAGAGTAGCGTCCTTAGTTGCCGCCATCAGTCCACGTCCGGAGGTCATGGATTCGTCGACCACGATCGCATTCTCGGGCAAGATAGCTCCCACCGCTGCAGCGAGTCCTTGAAGCGTGATCTGCCCCGTCGGCGCTAACCGTCGTTCTGTCTTTTCCACGGATGGATTCTTTCCGCCAATTTCCAAAGCCGCAGCCAGCCCTTCGAGCGCGCCCACGTAATCTTCACCGGGAATGGCTAGCGTATGGATTTCACAGTCGGACGAAGTGAATTCACTACTCTTCCCCGGATACGCGAAATACGCGACCGGAGCCTTAGCGCCCACTAAAATCAACTGACGAAACTCCTTGAACTGATCGAGCCCTTGCTCCAGGACGTACTGAACGCGATCGACTTGGGGCAGTCCTGCGCCGCGTTGTAAACGCGTCAGTGGATAGGGAGCCAGCAGTTTCGCGCCGGTCGCCGCCGCGACGCGCCCAGCGGTGAGAAGCCCCTTTCCGTAGAGCGCATTTCCCGTCATCAGGATGGCTGTTTTCAGACCCGAGCGAAGCATCACCACCGCATGATCGATCTTCGCGGTCGGAGGCAGCGGAGGCGTTGGTACAGCGCTGCGTTCTGCCACACTTCCGCCATCGCTCCAGGAAACATCAGCAGGAACAATCAGCGTTGCAATCTGTCCCGGAGCGGTGCGGGCTGCAAGGATAGCGTCGGCTGCATCGCGTCCCGCTTCTGATGCACTTTGCGAAGTTCGCAACCATTTGGAATAAGGTCGCGCGATCCCTTCGATGTCTGATGCAAGAGGCGTGTCGTGCTGCAGGTGATAGGTCGCATGCTGGCCGACCAGGTTTACCATGGGCACCTGAGCGCGGCTGGCATTATGCAGATTGGCGAGGCCGTTGCCGACGCCGGGCCCAAGATGCAAAAGTGTGCAAGCTGGCTTCTCCGCCATGCGCGCATAACCATCGGCGGCTCCGGTGACAACGCCCTCGAACAGACCGAGGACGCAGCGCATCTCCGGCGCTCGATCCAAGGCCGCCACCAGATGAATTTCCGAGGTGCCGGGATTGGTGAAGCAAGTGTCAACCCCTCCGGCAATGAGCGAACCTATAACACTTTCCGCACCATTCATCTGTTTGGATAACCGAATCCCTTCGACGATGTTCTCACGTGCGAATTATAGTGAATAAATCGCGCGGCACGGCGCAACGCTCGCGCGAATTGCGGCAGGAGTAGAATTCGATTTTTGTCCGGTTTTTCGACTTGAGAGTGATTCGAGAGAGGCCGTCCGAGGGAAAACATTCCATGTCCGCAGCATCAGCTAGTCCCGAACGAAAAATTTTGTTCACCGACGAGTTCGTGCAGAATCCGTATCCCGAGTATCACCGTTTGCTTGAAGAGGGACCGCTGCATTTTCTGGATGTCGGCGGGGGATGGGGAGTGTGGGCGGTGTTCAGCCACGCGGATTGCTCGGCGGTTGCAAAAGATCCGCGATTTTCCGTTAAGCGAACCAGCGGCATGTTGTTCACGCTTCCTGCAGAAAGGCAGGGTGAGTTCCAGGAACTGGTGCGCATGTTGGGATTGTGGATGATTTTCATCGATCCGCCCGAACACACCCGGATGCGGAAGTTGATGAACAAGGGCTTCAGCCAGGCAGCAATGGAAGCATTGCGTCCCCAAGTAGAAAAAATCGTAGATAAAGTTTTGGAATCTTTGAACGACGTCGCGCAGGCCGACCTTGTCAAAGAGTTGGCCTATCCGATGCCAGTGCGCGTGATTTCCGAGTTGCTTGGAGTTCCGGAAACCATGCACGATTCGTTCCTGCGTTGGTCGGTTGCCATCGCAGAGTTCAACGGCAGCCCGGAGCGCACGATGGCGCAGGCGCAGAATGCGCAGAACGCGGTGATTGCGCTTTCTGAATTTTTCCGAGGCGCAGTCGCCGAACGACGCCGCAACCAGGGCAACGACCTGATCAGCTTACTCATCGATATAAGAGAAGAAGGAGAAGCGCTCACCGAAGAAGAGCTTTATGCGCAGTGTGTGATGATGCTTTTCGCGGGTCACGAGACGACGAGGAATCTGATCGCGAGCGGCATCTATTCGCTGTTGCGCGAGCCGGAAAAGATGTCCGAGCTACGACAAGATCCGACGCTGATTCGTTCGGCGGTAGAAGAGTTCCTGCGTTTTGAAAGTCCTATCCAATATACTGCTCGGGTGACCAGAGAGCCCATCGAACTCTGCGGGGTCCGAATCCCCAAGCGCCAAACAATTTTGTGCATGCTGGGAGCGGCCAACCGCGACCCAAAACAATTCAAAGATCCCGACTCACTGAACCTGAGCCGCCTAAACAATCAGCATCTCGCTTTCAGCGCGGGTCCGCATTTTTGTATCGGCGCGCAATTGGCGCGGCTGGAAGGCCAAGTGGCCATTCTAAGAACGGTTCAACGCTTCCCCAAGATGCGTCTAGCCGATCTGCCGCAATGGGAGCCGAATTTCGGCTTCAGAGGACTGAAGACGCTTCCCGTGGCAATGTGATGGTCACTCAGCCGCAGAATCTGCGAACGCTTCTCGCAAATAGCGGGAAAGCACGGCGGCGAGGTCTTCGTAATAGGATGCGATCATGCCCAGATGATCGCCGGGCACAGTTTCGACCTCGACATGTTCAACGAGCGGCTCCCAGACTGCCGCGGCATTCTTGGGGAAGCCCGATGGGATCGCGGCGCGGACGAAATTTATCTTGCCACGGTAAAAGCGAGGACGGTAGCGGGTCAAAGCCAGATACGCGCTATCCCGCACGCGCTGCATCGCCGGTGTCAGGGATACGCCGGCCGGAGGTTTGTAAGATGCACTGCCCGAAAGATATCCGAAAGCACTCAAACCTCTCTTTGCCTGATCGGCGATCAGACGCGCCCGCTGTCCGAACGACAGATAACGCATGTGCGGATACGCGTCCAGCATGGCGAGGAGAGCAATTTTTTTTCCGCTTGCTGAGAGCCGTTGCGCCATTTCCAGAGTGACCAATCCGCCCAGCGAATAGCCGATGAGAACATATGGACCGCGAGGCTGCACGCTCTTGATCGCCTCGAGATAAAAATCCGCCATGTCTTCGATTGTCTCCAGCGGCTGGTCCAGCCCATCGATGCCTTTGGCTTGCAGCCCGTAGATCGAATGTTCAGTTTCGATATGCCTGACGGGCTGAAAGAAATCAATCACGCTGCCACCCAGACCGTGCGCGAGAAAAATTGGTGGCTTTCTAGTGCCGGCGCTAAGCAACACGAGGGCGGGGAAGCGTGGCGCAGTGGGTTGCTCCAGCAGCGCGGCCAGAGCAGAGATGGTGCGCGCCTGATAGATGGTGACCGGCGGCAACTCCCGATTCAATATCTGAGCTATGTCATTAAATAATTGCAGGGCCAGTGAAGAATCCCCGCCAAGGTCAAAAAAATCGTCGTCGATGTGCACCGACGGCAATTGCAGAACGCGTTGCCAAATTGAGGTGAGTACCTCGACTGTCGACGATGTAGCTTGAGGGTTCACAAATCACCCGGCCAGTGGGCTGCCGCGATCATGAGTGCGCGAAGGCCCAATACAGTTCCCGCGCCCTGGTATAGATCGGGCCGAACGGCAGGGCACGGTCGCCGATGCGAGTCACGGGAACGACCTTGGAATAATTTCCCGTGGCAAAAATCTCATCCGCGGTTTCGAAGTCATGATAAGCGAGAGTCTTCTCGACCACGGTCACGCCATTCTCGCGCAACAAGCCGATAACTCTTTGACGGGTGATACCGGCCAGAAAAGTTCCATTCGCAATCGGAGTGAACACAACGCCACCCTGCGCCATAAAAATGTTTGAGGTCGCGAGTTCGGCGACATTACCGAGCATGTCGCATACGATGGCGTTATCGAAACCGCGCGACTGAGCTTCAAAGAGCGAGCGGGAATTGTTAGGATACAGGCAGCCAGCCTTGGCATCGACCGGCATGGTGTCGAGAGTTGGCCGGCGAAAGGGAGACAACGTAATGGAGAATCCTTTGGGCGGCCGCATGGGCGCCTCGTAAATCGAAAGGCACCAGCGCGTGGAATCAGGATCGTGGGCCTGAACCCATGGTCCTTCCTTTTCCGCCCAATACATGGGACGAATATAGAGGGCGGAATCTTTTTCGAAGCGTTGGATTCCTTCACGCGCGAGCCGCACCCATTCTTCGGTGGAGACCGTCGGTTTCAAATAGAGCTTCTTCGCGGAATCGTTGACGCGAGCGCAGTGCGCGTCAAGATCGGGCGTTACCCCTTCGAATGCTCTGGCGCCGTCGAACACAACTGAGCAAAGCCATGCGGCATGGGTGCGAGGCCCCATGATGCCGATGTTGCCCTCATGCCAGTCGCCTTCAAAAAATGTCCACGTCTTGGACCAACCCGTTCCGATGGGCAATCGACTCCTCCGCACAAGTTACTCGCGCCATTTTTCAGTGCTGGCTGTTCGCTCCCATCCCCTTGGATGAATAAGAATTCGGTGGATGAGAATTCGACGGATGAAAATCGGATGGATGACTATTACCAGGTTGCTTAGCAGCGTCGATCGATTTCCGCAGCACGGCGGCAAGTTGCTCAACGAAGGGCTCGACCAGCATGGTAGCTGGGTTTACCGGCAAGACAACCACTTCCTGGCCGCCCTGTGCCAGTTGATCCCATTTCGAGCCGGGTTTGCTGAATATCCGGTATTGTCTGGCTGGGCGAATGTCAGTGATCTTCCCTGGATACCGTTTTGCAACGTAATTCCATGAGGCCCGGTCATTGGTCTGCCAGATTTTTCCCAGGATCATCGCATCAGAATTCAGACCGGGCGACCGTTTGAAACGGGAAAGCCACATCCCCCGCCACACCGGAATTCTATTTTTGAGCTCATGAACCTTTTCTCGAAAGAACTTTGACCTTCCTTCAGAATCGAGACTAAGAAAACTGGCGGCATGGAAAAACAACTGTTGAGCGCCGTGGGAAATTTTGCTCCAGGCCGTCAACGGAATCGTGCGCCAATTCATGGTGTCGAGCAGAGCCAAAAGAGCCACGGTCTCACCATGCTGATATAGCTGCTGGGCTACCTCGAACGCGACCGTTCCGCCCATGCAGTATCCGGCGATGAAATAGGGGCCACGGGGTTGCGTTCTTCTGATTTCCTTCACATAAAGCTCGGCCATTTCCTCAATGGTCGCAAGGGGAGCCGAGCTGCCATCCAATCCTGCAGCCTGCAGACCAAAGAAGGGCTGATCGTTCCCTAAGTGCAAAGACAGATCGCGGTACATCAACACCGTTCCGCCGGCACCATGCATGCAAAACAAAGGAGGCCTCGATCCCAGAGGTTGGATCGCAACCAGTGGCGACCATCCGGAGGTCGGCACTTCCGCGCGGAGGATACGAGCGAGTTCATCGATCGTTGGGGCTTCATATAATGTTGCGAGAGGAAGTTTGACTCCGAATAGCTGGTCAATTCTGGCAAACATCCGTACCGCCAGCGATGAATCTCCGCCCAGGTCGAAGAAGTTCTGGCCACCGCTGATCGCGTCCACACTCAATTCTTCCTGCCAGATTCGCGTCAGTTCGATTGTCGTTTTATCCTGCGCGGGCATCACCGCAGAAGCACTATAGCCTGACGATCGCAATTCCTGCCCCTGATGAATGTCTTCAGTTTTCATCTGCGGTCTTCACCGACAAATATTTTCACTGACTTCTTGTCTCACCGACCGCAAGGGGAGTTTTGTCGGGCGGGTCGAATTACGAATTTGCCCTTATTATAACCGCGCGGGACTTGCCTTTCCGAATCTTTGGTAACCTTTCATCACTCGACATCGTTGTTCGTGAAGGTCAAAAGCACACTTGTTTAAACCCGAGGCCAGGAAAGTCCTGTTCAGAAATTCTGCGATTTTCCTAGCCTGGCGCCTAAGATTTTGGCTTGCCAGGGGTGTAGCCAAAAACAGCCTTCAATTCCAGAAATTCCAGAAGTCCAGCCTCACCCCATTCTCTCCCATTCCCCGACTGCTTATACCCTCCGAAACAACCTGCGAAGTCAATCCGAGCGCCATTGATGTGAACGTTGCCGGACCGCAGGCGCTTCGCTACCCGACGCGCCCGCTCCAGGTCCGCCGAGGTTACAAAAGCCGACAGACCATAGGGAGTATCATTGGCGATTCGTACCGCGTCATCTGCATCTTCGTACGGAATAATGCAGAGTACCGGTCCAAAAATCTCCTCCTGGGCAATGGTCATATCATTCCGCACATCGCCGAAGATGGTCGGCCGCACGTAATAACCTTTGACAATGCCCTCGGGCCGACCGGGACCACCGGTAATCAACGTCGCGCCCTCTGCGATGCCTCGCAGGATCAGGCCCTGTACCTTTTCGAATTGAGCCTTGCTGGCGAGAGGACCGATGACGGTCTCCTCAGCGAAGGGATCGCCGACTTTCGTGGACTCGGCCGATTGTTTTGCCG
>Ga0302320_10009431_pt1 | contig 20988 bp, 23 predicted proteins | sample Bog_T0_3_FD_202130 | JGI IMG/M metagenome (GOLD analysis project Ga0302320, IMG submission 202130) | Peat permafrost microbial communities from Stordalen Mire near Abisko, Sweden - Bog_T0_3 | ecosystem: Environmental > Terrestrial > Soil > Wetlands > Peat | place: Sweden: Abisko, Stordalen Mire...
CGATCCTCTTCGATGAAGAAACAGAAATTGATGAAACTTTATTGTATAAAAAAAAATATCGTGACAATTTAGGAAGAAAGCGAAAAATACATTTGTGGGTTTTTTGTATAAAAGGGAGACAAACAAATAAATTTGTGCTTTATTTACTTCAAAAACGGACAAAAGAATCACTTTTTGGCAAAATACTTCAACATATTGGTCATGCCTCTACAATTTATAGTGACTGCTACTCGGCATACGTTAACAATCGCACTATACCTAAGGAAAGTTATCTCGAGAAGCTAGGGTATAATCATTTATTTGTGAATCATAAGATTCAGTTCGTTTCATCTCTGCTTGAAAACGTGCATATCAACAAAATCGAGAGGATGTGGAAAAACATCAAAAAATTTATTTCGATTTCGACACCAAAAATATTTATTGAAGAGAGTATTTTCAAATATTATTTTAAACAGAATTATTCATATGAAAAACAGTTGGAAATATTGTTAAATTTGATGAAAAAAAATTATTAAAAATTATTCTTTAAATTAGTATACAAAAATACAAAAATTAATAAAAAGTTACGTTTTGTAACTACAAAATGTTACAAAAATTTAATAAATTTAATAAATTAAATATATTTTCAATATTTACTTTTTGTAAATATATTTACTTTTTGCAAATTCCGATTCCAAATAAAATTGAGTTTTATTTTACAGTTTAAAAAAAAAATTAAAAAAACAACAAATTTTAATATATTAATTCAAAATGAATTTTTTTTCTTTCGATTCTTCTTCTAATGTTCAGCAAAATGAAAAACCTCCAGAGCTAAACAATAAATTGTTTGGACGACCGTCTCATTTTTACAAAGTAAAATTGTGACTTAAATGAATTCAAAATCACATTTTTAGAGACCAATATTGCCAAGCAATCCTAATAAAGACATTTTTGTGACGGCAACCAATGAAGTTGTGAATCATTCAAATCTTCAGAATGAACGTACAGTGACTTTCGAAATAAACTCATCATTTTGCGAAATAAATCACGAGGCAACTGCAAATAATTTCTCCATTCCGTTGAAAATTCAAATTCTTCCTGAAGACATTAAACCTCCTTCTCAAAAAGTAAAAAAGAATTATTCCAGACGAAAATATGAAAAATTATTAAAAAATCTCACTTTTGTTAATGAAGATGATAGCGATTCGAAATACAAATACAACTTTTTTGGAATTTTGCCGTACGTTTTTTTCTTCAAATATCTTGCAAAAACCAATGTGGAAGATGAGAAAACAGAATGTTTAAAATTAAATTTGCCAGATACCATCCTAATAAACGAAGAGGATTATCCCCCTACATGGCTTTATACATCCAAATCTGGTTTCGTCCATAAAACAGAAAATTTTCTCTTGAAGGATATTTTAGAAAGGTTTGGGATTTTGGAAAATCCGGATGAATTGGTGTCTGTTTTGAAAAGACCGCGTCATGAAAACCAAAATTTAGTAGGAAATGATCTGAAATTATTCAGCACAAGAGATTTGAATTTATGGTGCAATGGTTTTTTATTAGGAAAAAGAGGAGGTATAAAAAAATGTAGCTCAATTAAAATTCTATTTTTTTATTAAACAGAAATGAACGTTATTCAAAGATATGTTAAACCAAAGGGTCGTCGAGCTTTTATTAACCGTTCTGTCTGGAGAAGAGATGGGAAAAACTATGCATGGATAATAACTAACAAAATCAATTTTAATGGAAAAGAAGAGAAAGAAAAAAAACAATTGGAATATAATAGCTATTGCACCAATGTGAAGTTGATGAGCTCATCTTCAATCATCCAAATTAAAAAAGGGAAGATTTTAGATGATACAATTTTTTTTCTTGAAAATATGGTGAAATATTTTCAGGAACATAAGAAAATAAAATTCGATGAATTAATCGCAGATTTCATCAAGGATGAAAACGGAGTTTTATGGCTAATTGATGTAAAAGGTTTTTTAATCAATGATCCCACGTATATGAATTCAGACATTTACATAAATTATCTGCAAGATTTTAAAAAAACTCGAGATATCTCGGTAATTTATTATTTATAATATTTAGAATTTATAAACAAACAAAAGCTTCCTCCGAAAAAAGAAAAGTATCGAAGGATAAAAAAATGTAAATATTGTGAAATCACATATGATTTCCATGAACTTCATCATAAAATTTCTAGGAGAAAAATTATGCAATTAGATATGCATTTAATAGTAAGAAAAATGAAATTAATTTTAAAAATTCCTATAAAAAATTAAATAGAATAGAGGGAAAAATTTTGACTGGTTGGCAAGAATTAGTAGTTTCCAAAATCTTACGTCTGATGTCCTTTGCAAGGAACACTTGATATGTGATAGTTGTTACCATCTTTATAAAACATTAGAGGAATTAATGAGAAATGAGAAAACATTCGCAGATTTATGCGGAATCAAAACCACAAATGAAAACACTTTTTACAGTCAAAATATTAGTTTAGCTAATTTTGGGAGAGAAAAAAAATTAAGGAGTAAAAGTTGGAATCTTTTCATTGATAATAAATTTCAAAATAATAATATGCCTGATGATTGGACATTTGAAGAGAAATCTAGAGAGATCATGATTTTAAATGACAAACCACGGAAATTTCTAGACAATAAAAATAATAATTTTGGAATTATACAAAATTTTCTCTATCGATATAGATTAATTGTGTATTTGGCCAGCATTGACGATATACCTCTTGAATATCAATTTTTCAATAATTATTATATTTGTTTTACACTTTTCGACCAAACTATAAAATACAAATTGAATTTGCAGGAGGGGAGTAATACCACGAAAGGGTTTTCACTGTTTCTGAATAAAATCAAGACGTTTTACTTTTATTGCTCTGATAAAGAACAAATCAAAATATTTTTACAAAATGAAAAAGTTTTGAATTTTTTTAATTTATAAATAAATAAAATATTTTAGAAATTGATAATCGAGCTCTATCAAGAAGACAAATATGTGGGGAATGTTTTTTTTGAATTCGACGATTTTTTAAACGATTGTGTTGTTAAAAGGGAATATTATAAGTTTATTGAAACCAAATTCAAGGAGTCACAAATCAACCAAATTTTGAATTGTGGATTCGATGTATTTTAATATAAACAAAAAAAAATAAACTTATCATTATATGAAGCTGGCAATAGGTTTATATCAAGGACCTTATATAAATGTCAACCACATAAATTTAAAAGAATCTCAAGGGGTAATATAAGAAAATTTATTGATATATTCTTATTAAATTAAAAGCTCTATATTCCTGAACCTGATTATTATACATGTGATCCTTTCCCTAATGAATGGATGAATCTGCTCAAAGGAAAAAAAAACGCTATTTTTAGAAAAACTTTATTTTTACAAAAAGACGACTTAAATGATTAGTTCTAAAAATCTTAATAAATATTCAGCATGAATAAATAATTAATTTATTTAAAATATTGAAAACCCTCCTTTTTCAAATAAATTTTCTTAAAAAGCCAAAAAAACATTAAAATGAATTTTGCTTTTATCTTGGATTGTTCGATTTCGATGCTACAAGCGCCCAATAATCAAATGAACCTCCTTGGTATGGCGAAAAATGCAATCGAATATTTAACGAAATGCAGAAACAGATTTCCAGAGTCAAAATATGATCATTATCATTTGATCACAACAAATGTTTTGGCTCCAAATGTTATTTCTTCTTGGGAAAACGACTTTTCACATTTCATGATTCAGCTAAAAAACATCACATATTCTCCGTAACAAAAAAATTAAGATTTTTGAATAAATTTGAAACAAGGCGCAATGATTTGATAAAAGCTTTGCTCGATGCCTTTGAGATCATTAATAAGTTTCGAGATTTAACAGGGGCGGATAATTATTTAGGAGGAAGAGATCCTTATAAAACAGATCATGGAATTGTAATTTATCTTATTTTGAAATAGCATTAAATATTTTAGATGTTTAGATTCTTATTTTCACCGATGCATCTGATATTTTGACTCTACATAATTTAAAAACCATATATACAGAGTCACCGAATGTTTTATTAAAATTGATAAAATACATATTTAAAAAAAAAAAAAATAGCTTTGCAAATGGGACCAACAAGTCTACATAATCCAAATGGCAATAAACCTAACAAATGATAAAAAGATTCAAGAAAAGGCAAATTTGAAAACATTGGAACAAATAGCGCAAAGTTTCGGAGGAAAGCTGTTTTTGGTTGAGAGCTATGAGTCTTTATTCCAATTATTGGAGTCTTTCATCATGAATTACAAATTCAAAGTCTGTTTCACCCTCGAAGCTTTGACAACATCTCCAAATTCCAATATCAAATTCTTTTTAGAAAACCCCTTAAAATCCGATGAACCACTTCGTTTTTTAATCAATATGAACTTGAAATTATCGAATAACTTCCTCACCACAAAATATCAATTGGAAGGATTTTCTGGGAGTTTAGCTCAATTTCCATTTCCTGAAGAGCCCTTGCCTCTTAACATGATTTATAATGGTTTTCCAAATTATTATATTGATTTCAATAAATTGTTGAATTATCGCTTGCCTATTGACTTTCCTTGTGAACGGTGTGAGATTGAAAATATTGATTTGGGAACTTTTATAAAAAATATGCCGCTTGAAAAAAAAGATTTTTATAAAAAAGCATATTTTCCAGTTTATTTCAAAAATAAATATTCAAAAAAAGATGATTTTGTGATTTTTGGGCTATTGAAATTCATGCAAGCGACCACTGAAGAGAAATATAATATGGAATTTTTTTGTTTCTCATGGAATTTTTTGGATTTTTGCTCTATTTGGGAAGATATTATAAAAACTGGAATCATCACTTCCAGCATCATTGAAAGACTAACTCTGTATTTCCAAACGGTTCCACTTTATTACTCCTCATATTTTTTCCAACTTTTTCAATTCAAAAATTTCCATGATCTATGTATCAAAAAATGGAAATTTGCGAGTTCACAAATTGATTTAACAATGCACATTTCCAACATAAAAAAAAAAATCTTCGAGAAACTCAAGATCAAAAAAAAGGTGCGTTTTTTATTAAATTTAATGAATACAAATTTTTAACTTTAATATTTTAAAAGTAGATTGATGAAGAAGTATTAATCTCGAAACAAATCCATGCAAAACATGAAGCGATATGTTGTTATTCAAAAAAAATTGCTCAGAAACCAATACTCAATAATCATTCTGATCAACAGAAACAAAAGCTGATTGAAGAACTATTCTTGGCTAAGTCAAGCATTGTTAATGCGACGACTTGTGAACTGATCAATGATAATTTTTTTATGAGATATTTGAAAAATAATGATCAAAAAGAGAAAAAAAACGATCAAGAAATCAAAAAAACAAGCACGACAAATGAAATAAGAAACCCATTCCTCGAGGAAAATGAAATCAAATATGTTAAAGAGCCAGTGCCATATGGTAACCCCTTTAAATTGGTTTTGAGAAGCAAGACACAAAAATTGATTGTAAATGGAGAAATATCTGATGAAGCTTATTTAGCCAATATCATTCAAGAAAAGGAAATCAAAACTAATTCAACGGTAACACCAAAAGCTAGTACTTTAATGCTTAAGAAGAATAAAATTATTGATGGAAGTAATTATATTAAAACTAAATATCCTTTAATCATTTTTTAGATACCAAAACTGAAAGCAAAGAAAAAGAAACGAAAGAAATTAATGGAACTCTGAAAGATTATAGCAATGGAGCAATATTTCAGACTCTTAGAGAAAAAACAAACTCTGAGGATTATCATGAAGTTTTTTTTAATTCGAAAAACTTCGAGTCAAATAATAAAAAAGTTCAAGATTTCCTCATAAACAACACGAAAAGTTGTTATTTGTTTTTAACTATTTTTTTATGAACTTTTCATAGGGTTTATGGAACTTAATCACCTCATAAATGAGTCTGAATTGACACAAGAAAAATTAAAAAAATTGAAGAATTTTATTGAAGAATGGATTAATGATATAGGTGATGAGTTCACAGAGAATCATTTGAGGAAAAAGATAAATGAAATTTTGGAAATTCATAATGTAGTTCAAGATCTTAAGTTTTAAATATAGTTAAAGTTTCTGTAAAAAATAGAAAAAAATATTTTTTTATTTATTTTTCTTTCTGTATTTATTATAAATATTTTTTCCATAATTTTTTATTTTTAAAAAAATATTTTTTTTTTATATCGACTCATTTCATATTATTATTATTCTTTTTTGTGCCTCCCAACAAAATTATCCATTGCATCGTCAGCTTTTTTTTTTAAATTAAAGTAAAGTTTAAAACAAAAATTACATAAAAACAAAAGCAGCCTTTCCAAAATATTAAGAGGAAGAATTAAATTCATTAAGGCCCATAAATTGCCATAATACCAGGGAATATATACAATCTAAATTTTAATAAAAATCTCATTTTATTAATTATATCAACTTCTCTTTTTTCTAAAATGGAATCAAAAATTATTTTTCCCACTTCAACTTCATTAAGAGTGCGGAAGAACCTTTATTAATTTTTATTATGATTTGTTTTTTTGGAATACCAAGCTAATCTCACAGAAGTTCCTTTGAACATTCCTGTATTAATAACATATGGACAAATGATAGTATTTGCAATTTTAGAGCCACTTCTCTTCAGTTCTATCAAACAAACTAAATAAATAAATTCATGTATAGTTACCCAATCTCATTGATGCGTGAAAGTTGTAAATTGCAGCTTTGCTACCACAATATTCGGCCAAATTTGTCGCATAGAGGCAATGTACAACAGAAGAAATATTGACAATATGACCTTTATTCAAAGTTTGCATTTTTGGAAGCAATTGCTTTAATAAGTAAATTGGCCCAAAATAGTTAACCGCTTTAAATATTTTTAATAAGGGTGTTTATACATTTCATAACCTGTAACTTTTTCAATTTCTTCCATTTTTAAATCTAACACTGATTTCCCCACCACAATTCCAGCATTGTTCACCAAAATATCAATTTTAGAAAATTCCTTAAAAGTCTTCTCTAATACTTTATCTACTTCATCATATCTGGTAATATCACACTTAAAATAATGAGCTTTTCCACCCAAGTTTTCAATTTCCTCCTCTTATTGATCTTATTTATTTAATTTTAAAGAAGCATTTTTTACCAAATGGCTTTGGGAGCTCTGTTAAAAGATCGTAGATAATTATATGGCATTTCAAATTTTTGGCGAAATTTAAGGCCAATTGCTTGCCTATTCCTGAACATGCACCGGTTATCAAGACTGTTGTCTCTGCATTTAATTTGTATGATTGCCTTCTTAATTTGTTGATAAATTTCTCTCCAATTTTCAAAAAAAAAAAAAGGAACAAAATTATGAAAATCATTTTTTTAGATTTATTTATTTTGATTAAATTTGGTTTTTTTTTTAAAACAAAAAAATTAAATTAAGGTTTTTTTCTCGAAAATATAAAAATTATCGTCTTTTCTCTTTTTCTCTAAAATATAAAAATTATCGTCTTTTCTCTTTTTCTCTAAAATATAAAAAATTATCCTCTTTTCTGGGTTTTTAATTTAAATAGTTTTCCATTTAAATATAAGAAGTTTCTCCAATAGTAATAGTGCATTAACTAATTATGAACACCTCAAAAATTTTGACTTCTGTTGTCCGTCAAAATGCAATTTGCGTTTATTTTGTGATTAATTCCTCTAATGTGATCCATTTCCAACGCAACATTGCAAAGCTTCTGTAATTATTAAAAGATTTAGAATGAGTTTTTTTCTCTATATGAAATGCACCTTTTGTTTTTTAGCAGTGCGATAAGGTTTCGCTCGACATTTGGAGTTCCTCACTTTCAAATAGTTGATTTTTCCCATTTTTTTTTTTTTTATTATTAATTTATTAGTAATATTGTAAATTTTTAATTTATATTGGCAGTTCAGGTTTGAATTTCTGATAGAATGTTCTCTAAAATTCGAAATTTTCTTGAATTTAAGGAATTTTTTATTATTAAGCTCTTTATTCTTAAAAAACCTCTCTTTCATAAATAATACTCTCTTGAAGTTTAATTAAGCTATTGTTTTCTATTTCGATTTTTTCAGTTATCATAATGTGAAAAAACAAATTATATATAAATGAAAAAATCGTACCCCAAAAAAAAATTGTTTTTCTTTTATTGTGTCGTTTCCGTTGTCGTTTTCATTTATATAACATGCATTTTCCTTCCCTGGCTCATTTTCCCGATTGAAGGTAATTTATATCTCATTGATTTCAAATATTATTTATTATTTTTTAGTTGAGGACATTGATTATCTTTATATTTTATCAAGTCATTTCTCTATTTTTCTATTTTTTTGGTCTTTAGTCATGGTGTTGACCACTGACCCTGGAAAAGTGCCTCATTATTGGGTAATGAATGAAAAAATTTAAAAGTTAATTTTTGTTAGGGATTATTTTTAAACGATGGAGATTATAAAAAACGGAGATATTGCTTGATTTGCCATGTTTTTAAGCCAGAAAGGTGTCATCATTGTTCCACTTGTGAAAGATGTGTGTTGAATATGGATCATCATTGTCCCTGGATTAACAATTGTGTTGGATTCTACAATAGAAAATTCTTTCTTTTGATGTTGTTTTATGCATCCACAACGAGTTTTATGATTGTTTGTGGCACTGTGAAATTGTTATTGATGTATGCTGATCAAATGATGGTTTCTCATTTTTCAAAATGTTTATTTTTTAATATAAATCTAGAATGAGTTCTATTCTGTTGATTTTTTCAACTGGTTCATTATTAGTTTGGTGGTTCTTGGGTTTATCGTTAACACAGTGCTTTTTGTGATGATTTTTCTCTTTTTTTTAACTCATGTCAGATTTGTATTGACAAATTACACAACTATTGAGAATTTAGATAAATTAAGAACGAATTGTACATCATCAATCTCCGTACCTTAACGGCCTTTTGAAAGTTTGAAAATTTTTTGTTTAGTTTGATAGAGGGTATTACAATAATTGGGTTCAAGTCTTTGGAAGAAATCCTTATTTATGGCTTATTCCAATTTTCGCAGAGTCAGGTTGATTTAGTTTCTTATTATATGAATTAATTTTTCTTAAGGGAGACCGGTTGGAGATGGAGTTATGTGGGTATTCAAAAGGTCATAAAATAAATGATATTTACAAAATTACTAAAGAAAATATTTAGGAATGAATTAGATGAAAATGATAAATCATGTAATGAAATTCCTGAAAGAGTGATATTTTTTCATATTTTTGTTCGATAAAAATAAATTAAATTAGGAGATGTCAAAACCAAATGAAAAATCAGAAAAAAATACTCCCAGAGAGGTTTTATTTTATTCATTAATATGATTAAATTGTAAATTTCAAGGACATCATAAAAATGAATTAAATAAAGTAAGCCCAAGAGATGAAGGAAATCAAAATAAAGAAAGACAACTTCTTGAAAAAAAATAAAATTACGTATTTTATCATAATGTATATTAATTTTTTTTATTGCTGAATTCTTTGATGCAAATTTAATTTGATATGGAAAAAATTGTGGTTTTATTTTTACTCAAATTCCTTTGAAACACAAATTAATTTTCCTTTTTTTCTTTAAGAATTCATATGTTTTACGATTTTTTTTAAATAAAATTTTTTTTTGGCTTAATATCCATTCAGTTTTTAAATAAGATTTATTTTCATCTTTATTTTTTATTTGGTAGTTCTTCAATCGATTTTATTAAAGTTTCAATTTTCCCCAATTTATTTTTATAATACTCCTCCGCATTTGGTAGTTTTTCCTCTTGACCTTCGACCAGAATTTCATTGATTTCCTTCATAATTTTTTTAAAATTTTTATTTTCTTTCTCTAATTCTTTATGAAAGCGTTCTAATATCGGATCCTTTAATCTTGCTGTGAACTTGTCTTCTTTTTTCCTTTCATTGCTGGAATCATGTTTATATTTTGTTGACAATGATCTTTTTTTCTTAAGCATGAATTTTTTTGATATTTCTTTTTCTTCTTCTCGTTTGGAACCTCGTGAAGGCTCATTTTCTTTTTTGGATTTTTGCGTTTTTTCAGGTCCACCTTCGATAAATGAAAAATCTGGTTCGATTCCAAATCTGCGAATCACAGGATCATAATTCTCTGCCTTTTTAGACCCTTCATTCAAATCGAAGTATCTTTTCATCCATTGTGCGAACTCCAAATTGTCAAGATTTCGTGCTTTGACAATTTTATCAACCTTTTTTTTGGATATAAATTAGAAAATAAATTCTATTGAGGGATAAGGGGGGAGGGGAAAAAAAAAACCTCAATGTATTTTTTGATATTGCATTTTTGGAATGCTTGTTGTAATAATTTGTAATTATTAACAAATTCCCATTCTAATTTGGCTTTCCAGTTAACTTTTTGCATGCTTATTTTGCCTGGATAGAGAATGTCGATCAATTGGCAATAAACACAACCGGAAGCGAACTGCTCGACCTTGTGTAGCTTTACTTGTAGCAAATTATTGATCCATGTAATAATTTCTCCCTTTGAAACGAAGAAGGCTCCCTCCATAATTCCTATTGCGGATTCCATTGATTTGAATAATTTTTTAATTTCTTTTGAATTTTATTTAAATTAATATAAAAATCACTAAAATAAAAATACATAAGAAATTAGTGATTTCCTTCTTTTTATATTTCAAATACCAAAGTTGTTTTTTTGATAACTACTTATTATATTGTTTATAGATAAAGCGTTTTCCAACTGGTTGATATAACTTTTTTTGTTAAATGCAGCTCTTCCTTCCAATGTAACACTCATATCATTTTCTCTCATTCTAACAGAATCCATCAAAATAATGTATCCGATTGCCTTCAGCACGAAGTTAACATTATAATTTTCATCAAGTAAATTTTCCAAAATGAATCTCTTTTTCTTTTTCACAGGACCGTCATTTGGTTTTTTCTTCCATTTTTTTTCATTTATCGTGTAGAAAATTCCTGTCTCCTGGCAGTTTATATGATCGAAAATGGTCACTTTTATTCCGAAAGGCAATTCTCCAATACCAATATAACTTAACGTTATGGGATATTTAAAGTTATCACCTAAAAAATTTCTATTTTTAAGTTAATGAAAAAATTGAAAACCAACAAAGGTGCGGAAAAACCCCCCATATTCATAAGGAACATATATAATTGGATTATAATCAAATCGGTAGTTGTCCATAGGCACCTCTTTGAATTACAAAAGCCAAAAACTGAAAATAAAATTGTTAATAATTTTTAAAAACCTTTTTCAAATGTCTCCAATTTATAAGATTCAAAAATAAAATTTGCAATGACTCTTTTTTCATTTTGGTCAAGCTTTTCCCATTCCAATCCGAAATTCTTCTTGACATTTTGATAAGAGTAAATCACATTCCCTTCTGCATAAATTTGTGTTTTATTTGGTCCTAAACATTTTTAAAAATTAAAAAAACAATTTTTTCTCTTATGACCATAAGTTTCAAATGCATTTTTTAAATGAATGTTCAAGCCTTTTTGCTCAGGCTGAGCTTTGATAGAATGAAGTCGAAATTTATTAAATTCACCCCACACACTCACTCGAAAAAATAAGAAATTTTCATTTTCAACTATGTTTTTGTAGTTTTTCAAATCGAGGGAGTTCAAAAAAATCTCAAATTGTTCAATGAATTTATCAAAAAACACCAGAATTTCCTGTTGGAAGGTTTTTTTGAAACTCTCCAACAGAAATTCTCTCTCCGTTTTTTCCTCTTGTTCATGGTCGTATTTTTTTATTATTTGATGGGTTTGTTCAATGTCTGCCTTTTCTGGCTCTTTCTCGCTCATGTTTTCAATGATCGTTATAACATCATCAATTTCATCATGTTTCCCGTAATTATTATCAACATATGGGAAAAATTTCTTCATAATTTCTTGATCGAAAACTACTTCGCAACGAACCGAAGGCCCACTTTTATGAAATTTCATTTTATGAATAGAAAAATTTTTTACTTAACATTATTTGTCAACACAATTCGGAAATTATTATTGATGGTATGATGAAAGAAAAGGAGACATTCTTCTCCAAGGAAGTTTCTGGAAAAAGATTGATTGAAAAGTCCAGGTGCTCTTGACCAAATTTCCATCTTATAATCATATTTCTGTTTTAAATCTTGTTCTAAGTTTTTCCCGATCTAGAAAAAAAGTTATTTAATTAAGAAATTGTTAATACTCCTATAAATGGCATGACAAAAAGTTTCACGAAATCAATATATTTGAAAATTGATTTCAAAGGATGCGTCAAAGGCAATATATCCTCATAATTAATCGAATCAAACACCTTCTTCAAAACATCATCTTTCATTATAGCAGTCTTCATAGCTTTTGCTGTTTCTAAATTATACCCTTCTATTCTATATACTCTTTCTTTATTATCATTGATCAACGTTCTAAATTCGAACAACATCACTTCACTATCCATAATGATTTTTTTCTTCACCACTGAAAATTTCGGCACCATTAATGTTTTAAAAACTTCAAAAGGGGTGCTTACTGTAGGAATGTTGTCAATGATCGAAGTTCTTTTTTTGTTTTCAGTTTTGATGTTTTTGATACTTCCTTTCTTTTCCATACTCGAAATCAATTTCACCAAGTTTTTATTAGATTCGGACTTTAGTAACGCCGTTTTTTTCGATATAGGGTTATTATCAGGTAACGGTGCGATGCTTTGATTTGATTGTTGGACAGTAATTTCTTTTTCCTTATTCAATGGTTTATTATTTTTTGCTAAACCCACATTCGCATTTTGATTTGGGTCTGTAGGTATACTAGCAACACTATTGAATGAATGAACCTGAACTTTTTCTTTGGTTTTTTGTGATTCCGGGGAATCTAATAAGGGTTTATTTTTCGTGCCGATCATTGCTTGGGAATTTTGTTTCTGGTCACTCTTAAAATCTTTTTGTTCAACAAGCAATTTTTGTGGAGGAGGGTTCGGATTTATTGGGCTTACAATTGTGGTAATAACTGGAATTGATTTTTTTGGGATCATGACACTGGCTACAGTGGAGTTAGATTTCTTATGCTGGGTGATTGGTAGAAGAGGTTCTGGATGAATGTTGTTTAAGGTCCTGATGGGGGTGACATTTTCTTCATTTTGAAGACTGTCGGAGCTGTTGTTAGATTTTTTTTGAGTGTCTTTTTCTTTTTTGGTGAGGAATTCCTTTAATTTTTTGATTTCTTTATCTTTCTCTTGGTTTTCCTTGATGATTTTGTCCTTATCGTTTTTGAGCGAGATCAAAATTTTTTCAAAGTCATTGTTTTTCTCTTCTGAGTCTATTATATTGGAGTTTCTATTCGTATCTATTAAAATATATTTCAAATGAATTAAATTTAAAAACGAGCGATTTTTTACTTGGAGGATTATTAAAGTTCAAATTGTTCAGCATATTTGGGCTTGTATTCATGCTCGTTTGATGATAAATATTTTGAGGATCGATTATATTTCCTGGCGGATGCCAATAATTTTCAAAAGTACTCGAAAAAATAGGCTTGTTATTCATGAAATTATTCGGTGTGGGTGATGCAATATTCCAATTATTATAGACTCCTGGGATTCGGTTTTGAGAATTAAAGTATTCAACTGATTTATTTTTGATGTAATTATAGTCATTTTCAATCATTAGTTTTTCGAATTTGTATTTTTCTCTTAAATCCTGAATCTTCCTGAGGTTTTCCTCCATGTCACGCATCTTGTCGACTATTTCATAATAATCTTTTTCATTATAAGGAGTAAAATTGTTGTTATTTCCGAATTCGATCTGGCTTTTGTAATTTCTATGATGGGTCTTCTTTTTTATTCGGAAGTCTTTCTTATGACTTAATTCCTGTTCTTCAAAAGTTTTATCAAAACTGTCCTCTTGAGTGGCACTTTCTATAACCTCACTTATGTGGAAGGTCTTTTTCTGGTTAATTTCAGAATGAGTGTTAGATTTGGGGTTATGGTCTATTGGTTCTTCCTCCAAAGGTTCAAGTTTTAAAGGGTTTATCTTTTCTGGGCCTCTATTCACAAAAAAAAGGAATTTTTTAGCCAGATAACTTTCCTGTCCAAGGTATTTGCAGGATAATTTATGGCCATTTTTATAGAAAGTTAAAGGATTTTTGTTTAAAATTTGGGTTTTCAACGCGTTGTCAGTAATTTTTTCAGGAATGCTTTGCAAAATCGCTAATAATTTAGCATAATTTAAGTATCCTTGCAATAAAACCATGAGATCCTTATTGAAACTACGCAGATGGGTTGAAGGATCCTTCATTTGCTTGAAAATTATAGGCTCCAATTTGAAAAGCCCCATCTCCGAATATTTATAGGCCTTGACAAATTTTTTTTTTTTAAGCAAAATTGTAGCTAAATTGTTTGTTATGATGGCGAAATGGGAAGGATTTATGCTATTTGGATCATGGAGCAGTGATTTCAATTGCTTCTTTGATTTATCAAGGTCACCAGTGCATGTCAGGAAACAAGCATTATTGTTAATAATGAACAGTTTATAAAGAAAAAAAGGTTTAGTATTGTTTTGCTGATCTACATTCGGAAGCAGATCAGTCATGATCTGAAAAAAGAAGGTAAATATGTCTTCAGACTCGCTTTTTTTATCTAAAGGAAAAATGTTTTTTTTGTTATTAGATATTTCAAACTTGTTTCCAGAAAATAAACGGAAAATCGAAGACAACATTTTAACAGATCATTTATTATTTTTTCTTTGCTTGGATCTTCAACTATTTTCGAGAGATTCAAAGATTTGTATAATAAAGTAAATAAAGATGATGCTTCTTTTATATCCTAAAAATGAAAAAAGAAGTTATTTTTTTAAAAAAAAGGGTTTGACTTTTTGTTCCATTTCCAAAATTTTTTCTAAGTTGCGACTTAAAAGACTAGGAGATGTGTTTATGGTGGTTACATTCTGAGCTATTTCCGAAAAATTTGAGTTTTTTCTATTATTTTCATTGATTTGAAGGGAACTCAATTGGTCGTAATTGGGAGAGCCGAATCTAGTTGGAGATTGTTTCATTTTATTTTTTAAATTATATATTTATAGTATATGTTAATTTTTTTTTTTTTTTTTTTTTTAAAATAGTCCCCAGACTTGGTCGATTTTCCAACAAAGTAGGAAAATAATATTTATTTTTTAAAAAATTAAAATATTTTTAATTTTGGAAAAAATACATATTTTATGATGATTTTTTAATGTAGAAAGAGTTGTAATTAATAATTTTTTTTTTTTATTTTAATCATGTCTCGGACAACCAATGTATCTCCTTCCTTTAAAGCAAGTAGTTTTAAATGATCCTTGTTCTGAAGTAACTCCTCATCATTCATTTTCTTTTCTGGACTAAAAAATTGTTTCGAGATGTTAGATTGGGTCTTGAGTTCCTCCACATAATCTAATTTCCTTTGTTTGCTTTTTTCCTTTTTTTGGTTTTCTTCATTCAGAAAAACCAAAGTGTCTTGCTTCCAATATTCAGCCTGATCTTTATTCATTTTGATCTCTTTTTCTTTCAAAATTTCCTTTTCCCTCATTTGATTCGAAAGAACTTCCTTGACGAGTTTTTTGTTTTGTCGTATTTTTTCCATTCTTCTAATATTTTCCTGTTTCTCTTCTTCCTCCTTTTCTTTAAAATATTTCATTTGGATCTGATCTTCCATGTTGATTTTTTGCCCATCAAATTTCTTCAATGAATCTGAAAAATTACCATATTTTTTCTGAATTTCCTCCATTCGTTGCCTCTTTTGTGTCTCTCTGTCAATCAACATTTTTTCCACATCTTTCATATAATCCTCCACCATCTTAACATCCTGTTCTTTTTCCTTCTGGTTTTCGAAAAGCAATCTTTTCCTGTTTTCATTGCTTTCACGCATCATTTCTTGATTGATTTCCAAATTTCTTTTTTTCTTTAATTGAATTTTCACATTTTCTTCAGTTATTTCTTTTTGGATTTTCTGATTGAGAAAAAATTTCAACTTTTTGTCAACTTTTTTTTCTAAGGCTTGGTTTTTTATAAAAATCTCATTTTGTTTATCTAATTCCATTTTGGCACTTTCCTGATTTTTCAACCGTTTGACATATTCTTCTTTGTCGTTTGATTCTCCGACTTTTATTTGTTTCAACATTATTTCATGGTACATCCCTTCATTTCTTTTCTGCTTTTCTTTTGATTGTTCTTTCTCCTTTAATTGTTTGTCCAATTCTTCCTTAAATTTTTGTTGTTGTTTTTTCAAATTTTCCTGGTTTTTTTGTATTTGCGCTTTGTACTTATCAACATCGTTTTTTATCAACCAGGCCCATTCATCATGACTTGTTTTTAATCGATATATAGATTTCTCGCTTTGTGAAACTTCGGATTCTTCCATTGATATTTCGTCAAAGTCATAATATTGCTTGCGGTAACGATAACCAGGTATAATTTCAGATAACAGTTTTTTTGCGGGTTGTAGAGGAATTGGATTTTCCAATTTGACATTTTCTTGTTTTTGTTCTAAAACTAAATCATTTTCATGAATGTTTGATCTTAATTTTTCCTCTTCAAGAGGGAGGTTTTTTGGAGGTTTAATCTCTTGGTAGAGAGATCTGCTCAATTTTTTCATTGTGCATGAGGAGACGTTGTTGCGGATAAAAGCATCTTCGATTGCTTTCTTCACTAAAAAAGCTTTTTTCTTTGAATTTTGAGTAAATTTTTGAGTGTATTTTTCGATCAACTTCTTTTTAAGTATTTCCTTTTCGTTGTGGTTTTCAGGACTGACACTTTTATATGAAATAGAAGGCAGATAATGATAAAAATTATTTGACAATAAACTCCGATTTTGGGTTTCGCTATATTTATGCGGGTGATGTAAGGACATAAAAGTTTCAAGTTTTTTTTAATTTAATAAAATTTATTAATTTGTAAAAAAACAAAGAAAAGAAATAAAATGAGAAGAGAAACAAAACAAAAATCCAAACAACTGAATTTTCATATTTTAATTTTTCTTTTTCCATATTCATTTCTGTCTAAAACTTCAGAAAATAAAATTTTTAGAACTTATTTGTTATTTTAATATTTTGAGGATTTTTTATTTCCAAATTTTAAGAGGACTTTTTTGCTTTAAAATTTGCAATTTTTTAGATTTTTTTTAATTAAATTATTATACTGTGTCCAAAATTTATAACAATTGGATTTTCCAAATATAAATTTCACAAATAGGGTCATAATCAAATAAAAAACAAGTTTTATTTTCTAAAATTTCTCCATCATTTTCAATGCCTAGTTCCTTCAGAAAATCATTGAAATTTTTATTATATTTCGATTTCTTTCAAACTCCAATAAACCTGACCTTTAACAAAAGGAAAAAAAATGGTTCTATAAAAGGGGTTTTTTTCTCTATTTTCATAATTGGCTTTTTATTGATGAATTTCATTCAAAGCGACATCTTTGTGAAAAAGTCTCCTTATGTAGTGAGTCAGACCCTCACATATAATGAAACAATACCTATTTTTTTTCAGCAAAACAATCTGATGGTCATAACCGTGGCTGATGCGGGTTCAGTTCATTATATTGATCCTACAATTTTTCAAGTAACATTTGATCTCTATCATTTGATAGTGGATGATTCTGGAGTGTTTCAAATCATCGACACAATATCTGAAAAATTGAAGCCATGCACAATAGAAGATGTTTTTTGGGATCCTTCAAAATTTGTTGAGCTTGGTTTAAAAAACACTTTTTGTTTGGAAAATAAAACATTTATGCTCAATGGTTTCTGGGATACGATTGAAGTTTATTATGCAAAGGCTCAGATTTTCCGGTGCGATAATGAAACATCAAATAATACTTGCCAAAGTCCTGAAGAAATTGATGCCTTTTTTGAATCACCAAAATTTTTCGGAGCCGTGTTCCATGGAGTGAGCCTCTACATCAACGATTATCAAAACCCATTTAAACCAAAATATCAGAACATTTATCAATTAATTGACCTCCAAATAATGAAAAGGTTCAATGTTTTTTTAAAAACCATTGATTTGTATACTGATGATGGATGGTTCTTTTCAGAAATAACAACACAAACCCAATTTCTTATGGATACTCTGAACACAGATTTCGTTTCCAGAAGCAACAACGATCCATTATCTCAAATATTGTTTTATGCTAGTCATGATTCTTCTGAAAACACTAGAAGATATCAAACGATTTCGGAAGCTCTAGCATCAATTTCTGGGATGGGTAATTTTTTGTTCTTCTTGTTTTTTTTTGTCACATCCATTCAAAATCATCTAAACACGGTGAATGTGATTCTAAATGCTTTGTATTTTTTTCCCTCTTTTGTAACTAAAAATGCAAATAAGGCCAAAAAGAATAAATCCAAAAAAGCAAAACTTAATATAAAAGAACAAAATCTGAACAAGAATGAGAATACATGTCATAATTTAACTTCAAAAGAGACTACTGTTTTGAAAGATAACTCTTCTTTAAACTTTGCTCAGCTTGATAAACAAAAATTTGAAAGTCAAAAAAGGTATGAACTTCCTCTGCAAAAAAATGCAATTCCTCAAAAAATCATCACTGATGACAGCTTCATTTTACACCACTATTCTCTTGAAAATGTTCAGGCTTCTCAGACAGAACCAGAGGTTCAGAAAGTTTCAAATCAAAGGCAAAAATTTAAAAAACAACCAGGTGTTAAGAATATTTTGAGAAACACTCCCCCAACTTCCATTTCATTCAAAAAACAGAATAATGAGTATCATCCATTAAATTTGGATTTTTGGAGCTATTTTACTTTTACATTGAAAAAAATATGTGGATGCAAAAAGTCAAAAAAAAACAAGATAATAAGAAAAGTTGATAAATCTCTAATGAAAGAGTTAGATATAGTTTCTATTCTTTTGAAGATTCATGAAATAGAAAAAATAAAATTGATTTTGTTTAATGAAGATCAATTAGTGCTTTTTGATTCTATTTCTAAGCCATTATTGTTTTTTGATTTGGACCTTTCCAAAAAAGAATTAGAAATAGAAGATTCTTCAAAAAAAATGAGCAAAATGATCAAAAATTACAAATTAAAAAGTCTTGATGAGAAAAAAATTGAAGAGTCTTTTAAAAATCTGCATTATTGTTTAGAAAGAGATCCTATGAATGAAAGGTTATTAAAATTAGTGAATGGAATAAAAAACAAATAATATTAGATTTCTTTTCGGCCTATATTGTCGAATTTGTTTTAATGTTTTTTTAAAATTTCAAAAAAAAATGATTAATACTTTAGATTAAATTAATTTAAAATGCTCAGAAAAATATTTCCTTCTCCAATAGCTGAAGATCAGCTGGGAGTTCCCAAAGGATATTACCAATATGATATATTGAACTTTTATGAAAACATTAACATGGACTTTCAATTGTGTGTTACACTTATGCTTCTTGCCTTAACCCTGAGAAATTTTTTTAATGTGAAAATCTGGTGTAGGGAAAAAAAAGTGAAACCCAATAAACTTTATTGCATAAATTCCAATGCCCTTTTGATTATCTTATGTTTTATATTTGTTTTTTGGTTTCCATTGTAAAATAATTTAAATAGGCCGACTAATATACATGAGTGACACTATTTATTATCATATTATGGGGACAAATTTTTCCTTGGTTTTATATTCCTTTTTCGAATTGGCAGAGGCGTTTTTCTTGAATTTGCTGTTGATGATTATATCTATTAATTGGTGAATTTTTCTTCTTCTTCTTTAATTATTTTAAAATCAGGCTTAAAATCTTTAGAGTGATTTCCTATGAAGATTCACAAAAAACAAAGCTCAAAGTTGCAATTGGAATTTGTCGAGTGATTGTCTTTGTGATAATCTCATCTTTCGTTCCAACGATTGTTCTTTTTTCGGAAATTAACGAAACAGATGAAGGACTAAAATATTTTGCGTATGATATTTTATGTTTTTGAATCAATTTTTTTTTTTTTAAAGCTATAGGGCTTTAGATTCGGCCACAACTATTTTGTCTGGAATCATTTTCAGCATAATGACAATGGGAATGATTAAAAATTTCAATAAAGTTTATAAAGTGTCAAAGAAATCTAGAAGCTTTGTACATTTTTTCTTCTAAATTAAACGCTATAAATCCATTTTTAGTCAAAATATTTTATTCTCATCACTATTTCTTCTATGTTTAGAGTTGTATTCAACATTTTAGAAATATCAACTCCTTATTTAGAGAAATTTAGGGTAGATAATGCTCATAATGGATATGGATGGTAAATTTTTTTTTTAGATAGTTATAAAAATAGGAATATTATATTAAGGGCGTTATTTTCCTTTTTTTATCTATTTCTATGTGATTCTTTGCCTCTCTTCTTAATTCTTTTGATGTACTCAGCTTCCTATGATGAAAAAAAAGGAAAAATAAATAGTGAAGAAAACTTATTGAAAGGTATTTAATTTTCTTTCATTAATAAAATTTATTTTATTTGTGTAACTTTGCAGCTGATTCAAGCATCACGAGAGATTCAAAGCCTTCTGAAGTGTCAAGTGATTTTCATAGCCAAGAAAAGCTTTAACATAGCATTATTGTTATTTTACAAAAATAGAAATTTTTTACATTAATTAATTTTATATTTTATTTTCGGAGGGAAGGAAGCGATTCCTTTTTTGGAAAAATAAATCGTATTGAAAATTCTTCGTTTTTTTGCACTTTTTAGAAAAAAATATCATTTAAAACTTTGATTTTTTAGACAATACAAGTTCGATTGTTAACAATCGAAAAAAAATATTGTAATATAAATGTTTTATCTAATTATTTTTAAGAAAATATACTAAATGAATTTAACTTAAATTAATAGTTAATTGTAAATTAAGCAATCTTTCTCTTAGAAAAAATTGAAAAATTTTGCCATTTTTTATTATTCTTAAAAATTTTTATAAGTATATTTATATTCTATATTTTTTC
>Ga0302320_10009435_pt1 | contig 20980 bp, 20 predicted proteins | sample Bog_T0_3_FD_202130 | JGI IMG/M metagenome (GOLD analysis project Ga0302320, IMG submission 202130) | Peat permafrost microbial communities from Stordalen Mire near Abisko, Sweden - Bog_T0_3 | ecosystem: Environmental > Terrestrial > Soil > Wetlands > Peat | place: Sweden: Abisko, Stordalen Mire...
ACCGCGCGGTACACCATGTCAGCCTGACTCGGCGATCGCGCTACTTTTGCCGATCTCTCGTAGCCGAGACTGCAGCGTGAGTTGATCAAGCGAGTCGATCGGAAGACTCGTGAAGAGTTTGATGCGAGTCTCCAGCTCTTTGAGTGCCTTTCGAAAAGCGAACGCCTTGTCCGCTTGTGTCCCTTCAACCGCTGCGGGGTCAGCAATCCCCCAGTGCACGGTCATGGGTTTTCCGGGCCAGACAGGGCAGACCTCGCCCGCCGCGTTGTCGCAGACGGTAACGATGAAGTCGATCGGTGGTGCCGCCGGCGCCGCGAATTCAACCCAACTCTTGCTGCGCAGGCCCTCGGTCGGAAGATTCATTCGCTGGAGCAGTTCGATAGCGAGGGGATGCACCCGCCCCTTCGGAAAGCTGCCCGCACTGAAGCCGTGGAATTTGCCTTGACCCCAATGATTCAAGAGCGATTCGGCGAGGATGCTCCGCGCCGAGTTGCCTGTGCAGAGAAAAAGGACGTTGTAAATCTTGCGCGCGGTCATTTTGCGCAGCAATCCACCGCCTGCTGAGCTTCTTGCGTCGGAACGCAGCAATGTGCCGCGACATACTCGACAGGTACGATCGACGCCCCGTGGTCGAACACAACCGTATCCTCCCCATAAACCGGGATGGTGCCGAGCGTATGGAAGGTCTCCCAGGCAATTCCCGTGGGATCAGTGACCCAATACTTGTCTGATTTGGCATAGCAACACGGTTGCTGGCTTTCCTCGAGCATCCGGGCGTCCGCCGCGTGCAGTTGCGCCCGCATGCCGCGAAGTTCCTCATCGGTGTCGACCTGGAAGCCGAGATGATTGACCCCGGGCGGTTGACGGTTCGTCGAGATCGCAAAGTTTACCCGAGGGTCTTCGAGCATCCATTTCGCGTAGTCGGTCTTGGTCATCACGGGCTCTGCACCAAACAGGGTCTGATAAAACCGGATCGAGGCTGCAAGATCTTTCACGCTGACATGTACGTGGAGTCGCTTCAAAGTTCACCTATCGGTTAGATTCGCTCGTTCGATGGAATTGGGCGCCAGACGAACAGCCCGTGCGCTTGGCGCATTGCTACCGTGGCCGAGCGGGGCGGCCGTGCTCGGATCATGTATGGTGCGGCCATGGCGTGTCCTAAGCGACTTTGGCCGCGCGTTTGACTGCCTTGGTAGGCAGAGCTGGTGTGCAGTTCGGTGAACATTGCACACGTCCCCTACCGCAACAGTTCTCGGTCAAGTAACCGACGAGACCGTTCATCGCCACAAAGTCAGCCGAATAGAATAATTGACGGCTTTCGCGGCGCTGCGTAATGAGCCCCGCTCGCTGTAGGTTTTGAAGGTGGAACGTCAGCGATGAAGGCAAAAGCTCCACACGCTGCCCGATAGCGCCCGCCGGCAACCCTTCAGGCCCGAGTTGAACGAGCAATCGGTAAATCGCGAGCCGGTGCTCGTGTGCCAGGGCGCCGAGCGCCTCGATTACTGCGCGAGTCTTCATGGAAGTACGATATTACGAGAATAGTCGTAATGTCAACAGCTGATAACGGCAAAGCCGTGTCGGCGCAGGCTTCCGCAAGTCGGAAAGAATTGGCATTCTACAGTCGGCCAACCCACGGGGCGTCCGGGCCAATATCGCGCCACGTGCCCAGCGCCAGTCCTTCCACGCTTACCGTCCCGATGGCCGCGCGAATCAGTCGCAGCGTCGGAAATCCCACCTTCGCGGTCATGCGCCGAACCTGGCGGTTCTTTCCCTCGCGTATTGTGAGCTCGATCCACGCCGTCGGAATTCTTGCGCGGTAGCGGATCGGGGGATCCCGCGGCCATAGTGCGTGCGGTTCCTCGATGAGATTCGCGCCCGCGGGCTGCGTCTTGAAGTCGCCGAGACTCACGCCGTTGCGCAGCTGATCGAGTGCTGTTGGGGACGGAGAGCCTTCCACCTGCGCCCAGTAAATTTTATCCAGCGCGTGCTTCGGCTCCGTAATGCGCGACTGCAAAACGCCGTCGTCGGTGAGCAGCAACAGGCCCTCGCTGTCGGTATCCAGGCGGCCGGCGGGATAGACGCGTTTGATGTCGATGTAATCCGCCAGAGTCTTGCGGCCCGGCTCCGGGCTGAATTTGCACGCGACGCCGAATGGCTTGTTGAAGGCGATGAGCACGCGTACGCGTTCAGGCCAGTGCGCGTTCGATCAGATTTGGCGGTACGATTGTGCGCGGCACAGCGGCGGCCGATCGGCGGCGAGTTGTTTTGCCGACGCCGCGACCAGAGGCGGGTTGCTCGAACCATTCGCGCACGTCGACATCAAGTCCGATTCCCAGCATGTAGTTGTACAGGGCCTTCTTGAGCGCCGCACCGAACGCACCGTGGTCTATGCCAGTGGCGTCGGTAAAATTGATGTCGTTGTTGGCGAATGTGCTGCGCAGCGGCGGAGATAATGTTACGCCGTACTGTTCCGGGTGTTTGCCGACCGGCGAATGCACGGTGCAGGTGAAACGGTGGAAGAATGCCGAATGGATGCAACCGGCAGCGAACAACTGGCGGACGTATTCCAGGGCGTCGACGGTGTCTTGCACGGTTTGAGTGGGAAAGCCGTACATCAGATAGGCGTGTACGAGGATTCCCGCGTCGGAAAAAGCGCGTGTGACCCTGGCCACCTGCTCGATGGACACGCCTTTCTTCATGAGCTTGAGCAGGCGATCCGATGCCACTTCCAATCCGCCGGTGATGGCGATGCAACCACTTTCGGCCAGCAACCGGCAAAGGCTGGCATCGAATGACTTCTCGAAACGAATGTTGCCCCACCATGAGATATCCAGTTTCCGTTGCAGCAGCGCGTGTGCAAGCGATTTGAGTGCCTTGGGCGGGGCCGCTTCGTCGACGAAGTGAAATCCAGTTTGTCCGGTCTCGCGAACCAGCGATTCGATTCGACCGATCAGCACATCGGTGGTGGCCATGTCGTAACGCGAAATGTAATCAAGGTTTACATCGCAGAAGCTGCATTTCTTCCAATAGCAGCCATGTGCGACCGTCAGCTTGTTCCAGCGGCCGTCCGACCAGAGACGATGCATGGGGTTGAGCATGTCAAGCAGTGACAGATAGTCCTGCAGCGGCAGCCCCGCGTAGGTGGGCGTGCCGCTTTCGGAGAACGAGATCTCGGGCTCCCTAAAGTCGACGTACTGCTGATTGCGCGTATAGGTACGCACCAGCCGATTGAGCGGTCGCTTGTTCTGCACATGTTCGATGAGTGCCAGCAGCGGACTTTCGCCGGCGTCGAGCGTAACGAAATCGAAGTAGTCGAATACACGCGGCTCGTTCATGGCGCGCAGCTCGGTATTGCAATAACCGCCGCCCAATACCGTGACGAGGGAGGGGTGGGCTTGTTTGACGGTCTGCGCGATGCGAAAGGCGCCGTAAACGTTGCCTGGAAAAGGCGCGGTGACGAGCACCAGGGTCGGCCGATGCTGCGACAGCGCTTCGAGCGTCAGCGCATGCAGGAACGCGTCCACCAGGTTGTGGGGTGTAGTGAGCGCCGTTTGCAGCTGATCGAACGTCGGTTGGCTCGCCGCCAGCGATTCTGCATAGCGCACGAACTCGAAGCGCGGGTCGATGGCATCGCGGATGACATCCGCGAGGTCATTGAGATAAAGGGTCGCGATGTGCTTGGCTCGATCCTGCAGTCCCAGGGCGCCAAAGGCCCAGCCAAGGGCATCGCTCTCGTATTGAGGGTCGTCGACGTAGCGCTCGAGCGGTGCGAACCGCGGCCCCTCGGGTAGATAATGCCTCGACGCGATACGGTGCGCCAGGCTGGGATCCCGGCCTTGCAGAAATCGAATGGTCGGTGAGATGGTGGTGCAATAGGAGTCGAAATGCTCGGCGAAATAGCCGGTGGCCGGCGTATGCTGTTTGCGCGGCAGCGCGCTCACTTCCCCGTGAATCGCCTGCACGCCCTGCATCGAAAGCAACTTGAGCGCCAGGGCGATGGAGAGATCTGCCTGTTCTGCCTTGAAGCCGCGCGAGCGCAGGAACCCGGTGAGATACGCCGTAGACGGATACGGCGTGTTGAGCTGCGTCATCGGCGGAATGATCGACAGAATGCGCAGCTCGGCCATGCTCGAAGTATATCGCGCTGGGCCGCCTTGCAGGATTGGGATTAAGATTGTCCCATGGACTGTACCCTCGATGTTGCGCATCGGTAGCATATGCTCATGATGCCGAATGAGCATATTCCGTTCATCCTGAAAGCTCTCGAGTTCGCGGCGATAAAGCACCGGGATCAACGCCGCAAGGACGTGGCGGCATCTCCCTACATCAATCATCCGATTGCTCTTGCGAGTATCCTTGCGGCGGAGGGCGGCGTTCTCGACCCGCTGGTGATTGTCGCGGCGCTTTTGCACGATACCATCGAAGACACGGAGACAACATTTGAGGAATTGAAGGCGGCGTTTGGACCGCAAATCGCAGAAATCGTCATGGAAGTAACCGATGACAAATCCCTTCCGAAGGCGGAAAGAAAGCGCCTGCAAGTCGAGCACGCGGCGCATATCAGCGACGCGGCGAAACTGGTGAAACTGGCTGATAAAATAGCGAACCTTCGGGATATGGGTTCCTCTCCACCAGCGGATTGGTCGTTGGACCGGAGACGCGAGTACTTCGATTGGGCAAAGCAGGTCGTGGGCGGGCTGGGCGATGTTTCCCCTGCGCTGGGCGCAGCATTCCACGAAGCGTTCAGCTGCCGGCCCTAAGCAGAGCCTACTTCGCCGCGACTGCGAGAATAGACAATGGAGATCCACAAGCCAAAGGCCGTGCACGCGCGACAGCCACAGGGCGGCCGAGGCGCGCGATGGCATTCGCGACGAGATCGGAATGAATCTCGCAGTACTTCTATCTCGCAATGCCACGCAGTCCTGCATCGATCGGCGCATCGATGAAATAGGGCGCCTGCTCGATGCCGCCGACGCTGCTAATGATGTCGCGCCTTCCTGGCTCGGACGACCTCAGATTTGGGAAATGCTGCACGCGCGTTGGCAGGTGGTGTCGCAGGCGGGCAGGGCGCCGTTGCTGGCGCCGCAAGCACAAGCCGATTACGGCTTCGTCTACGCTTTGTTTGCCGACGTGGCTGCCGATGAAGACCGTGAACAAATTGCCTGGGCGCGTTTGAGGTCGATGGAGGGGCTGCCACCTCCAGGTGACGCGATGAAGGCCGAGTTGCGGTTGGCGTTACAGGACGCTCGGCTGGCCAATTGGGATATTAAGAATCTCAATAAGGGCTTGCAGGGCAAAGCAACTCAGATGGCTATTCCCAGGCAGCTGATGCCGCGTCGTCAGCCCGACTCAGGGATTTGCTTTCCCATGAGCACGCCTCGGGTTGAAGCGTTGAATCGGTTGAGTGCCGATGCGGGCTATCGGGTGGAAGAGCCTTATTGTTCGGAGTCAGTCCGGCAAGCTGTCGCCTGATTGACATCCGGGCGCGAGTCATCGATACTTTCCGTTATGGTGAACTATCAGCAGCGCCTCAACCGCACTTTTGCCGCGCTGGTCGATCCGACACGCCGCGCGATCCTGGCGCAGCTCGAGCGCAGAAGCAGGGCGTCGGTCGGAGAGCTTGCGAAGCCCTTTGCCATCAAGCTGCCCGCAGTGATGAAGCATCTCGATGTACTGGCCGAAGCCGGCCTCATCACGCGCACAAAATCGGGTCGCACCGTGACGGTCAGGCTGCGATCACAGCCGATGCGCGAGGCGATGGCGTGGTTAAATCGCTACGAGCGCTTCTGGAGCGGCAGCCTCGACCGCCTTGCGGCCTATGCTGAACGCAATGAAGCCGACAAGCGCAGCGAGGGCCGATGACCAGCCTCACCCTGGTACGCCGCGTCAAGGCGCGACCGTCGGTTGTGTTCGACGCGGTCACGACCGCAGAAGGCATTGCGCGATGGTGGGGTCCGGATACCGGGCCGGTGCTGATTGCAGAGGTGGATCCGCGCAAAGGCGGCCGCTATCGCGTGCGTTTCCGCAAGCTTGACGGCACCGAGCACGAAAGCAGCGGCGAATTTCTCGATGTCGTGCCGCCTGAGCGGGTGGTGATGAGCTGGCGCTGGAAAGGCGGCGAGGAAGACCCGAACGAATCGCGGGTCGAGATCGTTCTAAGGGCCATTCCGGAGGGCACCGAGATCACCTTCACCCATTCGCTTCTGTCCGATGGCGAGACTAGCCGCAGCCATACAGAAGGGTGGACAGGCGCGCTCGACAAGCTGGAAGCACTCTATGCCGCAGGAGCGAGTGCATGACCGTGCTCTACTACTGCGACATCCTGTCGGCACGTCGCGCTTGCGCCGCCGCGCGCTATCTACAGGCGCCGGTCGAATATGTGTATATCGACCTCGCGAAGGGCGATCACCGCAAGGCCGGCTATCTTGCGATCAATCCGAATGGCAAGGTGCCGACGCTGGTCAAGGGCGAACGGATCACGTGGGAATCCGACGCGGTGATTTGCCAGCTCTCCGAGGACATGGGTGCCGATCTGTGGCCGCACGATGAGCGCCAGATCGAGGTGATGCGCTGGCTTAGCTGGAATCATCAGCACTTCACGCGTGCCGGCGGCGCGTTGTATTTCGAGTACATCGTCAAGCGGCGTTTCGGCATCGGCGCACCGGATTTGACGGTCGTGGAGGCGGAGCTAGGCCAGTTTCGCCGCTTCGCGAGGGTCCTGAACGAGCATCTTGCGGGACGCAAGTGGGTCGTGGGGGACGGGCTAACACTCGCTGACTTCTGCGTTGCGATGACGCTCCCATATGCCGAGCAGGCGCGATTGCCGCTCGATGAGTTTCCAAACATACGCCGCTGGCATGAGCGGCTGAATGAAATCGAGGGCTGGCGCGAACCGTTTCCGGTGCGTTAGCGCGGGATCGTTAGTGCATATCCGTGGTCGCGGGTGTTCCGTCGGACCATGTGGGCACCAGAACGAAGAACGTCGTGATGGACTCCGAATCGTCCCGCGCCGCAAATATCGGTGAGCCGCGCATATCTGCGCCCCAGTCAGCGCCAGCGACGTGCGCAAAGAAAAACATCAGATGTGGGTGCCAATGGCCGGCGGTATCGCCAAGGTACCCTTGTTTTGACATCATGTAACTCATCGCCCCCGGCTCCGGAGTCGCGATGCGGCTCGCGGCAAGTTCCGCACTGGTGCGCTTCATTATATCGGCCTTTGAAACGCCGCCGATGACCCACTGTGTTCTCTCAAGATAGGCGGGAAGGACTGTGCGCGCGGCGGCGGCGTTGAAGCATATCGGCCCACGGAGCTTGGGATTCCAGAACCCCGCGTCGTCAAAGGCGGATGCCCAGGACCGCTGGACCATGCAGACAAAGCCGTTCGTACCCTTTGCGGCGGTTTCGTAACCATGATCGCCGAGCACCTGAATGCTGGCCTCGCCTGAGATCGAGGTTGGCGCGGCACTGCGCGCGAGCGCGATTTCCTCGGCCGTGCTTGCCATGCGATATTGCGCGATTGGCGCCATGGATGGATAGGCAGTTTTCGAGTCGTCTGACCATGCGGTTCCAAGGGCACAGAATAAGAGAGGCAGCGCATAAATTATCGGTGTTTTCGGCATTCGCTTTTGCATCCACATAGGCCTCTCCTTTGGTAACTATTAGTTTCCCATATGGTGAAGTATCCGCGTGGTGCGCGCGAGTGTCAACTGCGGCGGGCGCAGTCGCAGCGGCGATCTCATCCAATGAGCACCTGAGCAAGCCCCAGAAGCAGACTTCCCAAAGGCGTGATTTCATAGTCTGAGAAAGTACGGCAGGGCCATAAGCGCGGCCCCAATGGCGACAAGTAAAATCGTGTTCGAAACGAAATACGGGAAAATCATCAAGCAGACGCCGCAAACCAACGGCACGACTGCTCTCTGGCGTTTGCCATACATGAAAAACCCGAGGCCAATCGAGCCGAATATAAGTCCCCAAAGAAGAGATGAGGTATCCAAGGGTTCACTATGCCCAGCTGCCGATCCGACCGGGAACGGCGCTGGTTGGCGAAACGAAAGGTCTGGACCCCGTTTCGGCCGGTTGCAGCCTGCAACCGTGCCCAGACCCAGACGTGCCGGTCGAAACGAAGGTCGCGTTCGAGGTCGAGCCGCGCTTATCGGGAGGCCACGGAGTGCGCATTACGCGAGTCTAACGCTTCCGCACGGGTGCCCGGCGAAGATCGGCGCGCCCGTGCTAAAGTTCTGCGGCTTCCAGAGTTTCGGGTCCAGGGTTGTCGAAAGCGAAATGACAGAAAAGACTTCATCGGTTGACGCGCCGATTGCCTGCGCCCAAATGAACTCACCGGAAAATCATCCGGCCAGCGAAAACCCGAAGCAGCCACCTGCACTGTTACCACCACCGGCGCCAATAGTCGCGAGCGCGCCGCCGGCGTTGCACTGTAGGAATTGTGAGGCAATCCTGTTGGGTCGGTACTGCATGAACTGCGGCCAGGCGGCGGATGTGCACATGCCCAGCACCGGCGAGCTCATTCATGAGGCCCTGGAAGGCCTGACGCACTCGGATTCGCGGCTATGGCGCACGCTCTTCTGGTTGTGGTTCAAGCCGGGCGCGCTTACGAAAGAGTTCTTCGTCGGCCGCCGGATGAGCTACCTGCCGCCATTTCGCTTGTACCTCATCATCAGCTTGGTGTTCTTTCTGATGCTGTCGTTCTCACACGGTTCGTACGTCAAGATCGTGAGCGTCGGCAATTCAACGCTGCAAGCGAGCGAACCGCAGGCGCTTGCCTGCAGCAACATGGTGCAATTTTTTGGCTCGGTGCGTAATCCGCGCAGTCCGGCGTGGGATCAGCGGCTCAACCGCGCCTGCCTGGAAATCCGGCGCGACAACGGCCAGAACCTGCAGAAAGGCATGTTTGCCACGCTGCCGAAGGCCATGTTCGTTTTATTGCCGCTGCTTGCGTTTCTAAACATGCTGCTCTACTGGCGACCGCGCCACCGCTACGCCGAGCATCTGGTGTTTTTCTTGCATCTGCAGGCGTTGTTTTTTTCGGTGGGAACCCTGATGATCCTCTTGGGCGCGGTTGGGGACCAGTGGCCAACGCTTGCGGGCGCGTCGAGCGGCGCCGGAACCCTGCTGGGCCTGAGCTTGCCGATTTACACTGTCATTGCCATGCGGCGAGTTTTCACTAATAGCTGGCTTCTAATTGTGCTGAAGGCACTGGCCCTTGCCGTTATCTACCTAGCCGTATTCGCTGCTGCATTCACTGCGGTATTCACCTATTCGGCGCTGCAATTGTAGGCAGCACAGGCGTATCCTGGCGGGCGCTGCCGCATTTCGGCCGCGGCAAGTCCTGCAATCGAAGGGGGAAAAACTTGAACAAGAAATTCATCATTGCCTGGATCGTGGTGCTGGTTGCTTGGTTCTTCGGCAGCTTTATCGTCCACGCGTTGCTATTACACGACGACTACATGCAGTTGCCCGCACTGTTCCGCAAGGAGGGGGATCAACAGACGTTCTTTCCGCTGATGATCCTGGCCCATGTGCTCATGGCCGGTGCGTTCGTGTGGATCTATGCGCGCGGTGTGGAGGCAAAGCCGTGGTTGTCACAGGGTGTGCGATTTGGCGTCGCCATTGCGCTGCTGATGATAGTGCCGATCTACATGATCTACTACGTGGTTCAGCCTTTGCCTGGAGAGTTGGTCTTCAAGCAGATCGCCTTCGACGGCGTTCTGACTGTAGTGCTTGGAATAATTGTCGCCTGGCTGTATCGCGGTGCCGCCGCGCGATAGTCCTAATCGGTGCTTGGGCCTAAGTCACCCTGCAAATTCTTGCAGGGTGACTCCCGTCCTCGGTCAATCTGCCGAGATCGCCCCGAACACCCCAGTGGTCTGATTCGCACCGCCGGCATTGAAGTAGAGCACGTCGGTCGGTCCCGATTGGGGGGTGCCGTCGCCGAATCCCAGCGCCCACAGACCGGGGATGAATAGATCAGTCCCACCGCTTTGCAGGAAGCCTTGGAAGGCCCCGGTTTTTGCGCTGTAGGCGCCGATCCATCCGCTGCCGGTATTCCCCACCAGGATCATGCTGCTGAAGGTCCCAAAATCGGCGGGCGCCAATGCTATGCCCCATGGCTGATTGAACCAGCCGTTCTCGAGCCGCAGGAGAAGTTTGCCGCTTGTATCGAAGGCATCGACATAACCCGTGCCGCCGCCGGCGCTCGCGTTGTAGGTGACGAAAATCTTCGAGCCGACGGCCTGAATGGCGGCGGGGGTATAGGTCGCGGGTATCTTTGAATCCGTGAAGGCGCCCGCCGCGAGCGTCAGCGGAGTGAATGTGGTCGCATCGTAGACCTCAATCCCCCCGTTTGCGTTCGCAACATAGTAGGCGAGGGCGCCGGTACCCGGGTTCGTGGCGATTGTCAGTCCCTGATACGAGGCGCCGGACGCCCAATTGTTCACGACGATGTTGGCGTTGCTCACATGGCATTCGTAGCAATTCTTACCGGGCGTGCTAGGCGCGGTATTGGCACTCCAGGTCGAAATGGTCCCATCCAGCGTCACGAAGGCAAATACATCGACCGGGGAGTTGCTGGCAATTCCCGTGGGACTGCCCGGGCCGACACCGTTGAACGAGGGAATGCTGATCGCCAAGTCGAGGACGGTTCCGTTGGCGGAGTACAAAGTCGAAAAGCCGGACCCTTGGTCCGCGACCCACCACTCATTACGCTTGTGGCTGTTTACCGCCGGATGGGAAAGGCCCCATGGATTCACCAGGCGCGCATCCTTGGCATTGGTAACCACATTGGTGACCGTGTAATTGGTTTGAGCATCGGCGCCGATTGCAAACATCAGCGCTGCACCCAGCACTAGGATAGTTCTCATATGTCCCCTTCCTGTTTATGTTATGTCCCCGAACGATCGTTTTGCGCCGGGCACCAGGTTTGACGCCCGCGATTGTTGCTCCTTGGAAACTGTTGTCTGCGTGGTGAGTACCCGGTAGCGCGGAATTGGTTTAACCCGGCTTGGATTTCTTTTTCAGGATCATGTGCCTACCCCCCTTCCTACCGCGATAACATCAATTTACATAATGCCATATGGAGATTTTGAAGTAATGCTCGCCCGTTGGAGAATCGTCCTGCATGCTCAGCGGCGAAGGCGCAAGTGCAAGAATGATTTGACTCACGCAATCCAGTCACGTAAGAGTCTATGTCACAAAAGGGGCGAATAAGAAGACTCCAACGCAATTCGACACAAGTAACTCAATGTCAAAGGGACACAACACTATGATAAGTAGAAAGTCTGCTGTTTTGGCCGCTGCAGTTGCGACCGCATTGGCGGGAGCGACGACAAGCTATGCGCAGTCGGTGGCCACACATCACGTGCGAGACGTGGTGCAGTCGGGCGCAGCGCACGCCATCGCGAATCTTCCCAAGGACCAGATCATCAAGCTGGACATCGTCCTGCAGATCAGGGATCAGGCAGGGTTGGATCGATTCCTGAGCGAGGTCTCCGATCCGGCGAGCGCATCCCACAATCAGTTCCTGACGGTGCGTGAATTCACCGAAAAATTCGGACCCAGCCAGGAAGACTACGATTCGGTGGTCGACTACGCGAAGGCCAAGGGCCTTACCGTTACCGGCGGCAGCCGCGACGGAATGGAAGTGCAGGTCCGGGGTACGGTAGCGGCTATCGAAGCCGCGTTCCACGTGACGATGCGGAGCTACCAGCGCCCGGATGGCGATGGCACTTTCTATTCTGCCGATCGTGAACCGACGGTGGATTTGGCGTTCAATCTTTGGCATGTGTCGGGATTGGACAATTACTCGATTCCGCACCCCTTGTATGTGAGCAAGACCGAATACGCCAAGGCTCATGGAATCGATCCCGACAGCGTGGTGTCCCATGCCACGACCGGATCGGGTCCGGGCGCCTCATTCCTGGGCAGCGACATGCGTGCGGCCTATTACGGCGGAACGGCGCTGACCGGCGCCGGTCAGAATCTCGGCCTGCTGGAATACTATGGCACCGATCTGACCGACCTCGATACCTATTACACCAACGTGGGCCAGACCAACACCGTGCCGATCACCATTCTGTCGACGGATGGAACCAGCACCTCGTGCGTGGACACCAAAGCGGGCGGCCGCTGTGACGACACGGAACAGACGATCGACATGACCCAGGCGCTTGGCATGGCTCCGGGGCTTGCGAGCCTGACCATGTACGTCGGATCCCTCGATACCGCCATCATCGGCGCCATGACAACCAATGACCCGTTGCCGACGACTATCGGGTGTTCCTGGGGCTGGACGCCCGCGGATCCGAAGACGCTCGATCCGTACTTCGAGAAAATGGCGGCGCAGGGCCAGAACTTCTTCGCAGCCTCCGGAGACCGCTCCACGTGGTCTGCGAGCAACGAAGCCTGGCCGGCGGACGATGCCCATGTGGTATCGGTGGGCGGGACGGATCTGACCACCAAGAGCGCGGCAGGTCCTTGGGCCTCGGAAACTGCCTGGGTCGACAGCGGCGGCGGCATATCGCCGGACAGTATCCCGATTCCGTCGTGGCAGAAGCGTGCGGGTGTGATTAACTCGAGCAACGAAGGGTCGACGACGCTGCGCAACGGTCCGGACGTATCAGCGAATGCGAACTTCACGTTCTACACCTGCGCCGACCAGAAGGCCTGCCTGGCGAATGAGTATGGCGGCACGAGCTTTGCCGCTCCGATGTGGGCCGCGTTTATCGCGCTGGTCAACGAGCAGCGGATTTCGGAGGGAAAGGCGCTCATGGGCTACCTCAATCCGACAATCTACGCTGACAACGTGACTGCCAAGTACAGCGCCGGCTTTCATGACATCACCAGCGGCACCTCCGGAAGCTATTCGGCGGTGGTGGGTTACGACCTGGTAACCGGTTGGGGCAGCCCCAAGGCCGGGCTGATCAAGGTGCTGGCACCGTAGCAGCGACGATAGTTACGCTTAAGACGATGTAGAGACGAAGGCCCGACCGGCAACGGTCGGGCCTTCAACTATGCGCCGTGCGCAAAGCGGCGCACCCGATGCGCAGAAAACGCCACCGCGGGTTTGCAGCTTGCGCGAATTAACACGCCTGAGCCGCTTCGGATTACCATCGCAGGCTGGTTACACACGGCCGCCGCCAGGGGAGGCCTTAAGTGAGCGAGACTGCCCTTCGGGTGAGTAGAGTGCGCGCGATGGCGCGGTGGCTTTCGATGGGACTGCTGCTGGCGAGCCCTGTGCTAGGCCGAGGCAGCGACACAGCGTCCGCTGCCGAGCGGCGCGCCACCCTGATCGAACTCAACGGTCCGATCGGTCCCGCCATGAGCCGCTTTGTCGAGCGCACCCTGGCGAGGGCCAACGATGAGCGCAACATCGTGGTGATCTTGCAGATGGATACACCCGGCGGCCTGGATACTTCCATGCGCGATATCATCAAGGCGATCCTGGCCTCAACGGTGCCGGTGGTCTCCTACGTGGCGCCCAGCGGCGCCCGCGCTGCGAGCGCCGGCACCTACATCCTCTATGCGAGCCACCTGGCGGCGATGGCACCCGCGACCAATCTGGGCGCGGCCACGCCGATTTCGATCGGCGGCGAATCGAATTCGCCGCCAGTGCCATCCCCGGTGAGCCCGGATAGTGCAAAAAAGCCGGCCGGTCCGTCTGAGGTCCCGACCAGCTCCGCCGGCGAGCGCAAAGCCGTCAACGATGCAGTGGCGTACATTCGTTCCCTGGCGCAACTGCGCGGGCGCAATGCCGTCTGGGCGGAGAGCGCCGTGCGCGGCGCCGCAAGCCTGTCGGCAAGCGATGCGCTCGAGGAGCACGTGATCGACTTCGTCGCGAAAGACGTGCCGGACCTGTTGCAGCAGCTGCAGGGGCGCAAGCTGAAGGTGGCGAATCAGGAGCTCGTGCTCGATACCCACGATCTGATCGTGCGCAGCGTCGCCCCCGACTGGCGCACGCAACTCCTGTTGGTAGTGACCCATCCCACCATCGCTTATGGGTTGCTATTGATCGGCATCTACGGCCTGCTGCTCGAAGGCTATAACCCCGGAGCAGTGCTGCCCGGCGTGGTCGGAGCGTTGGCGCTGTTGCTGGGCCTTTACGGCCTGCAGCTTCTGGCAGTCAATTACGCAGGACTCGCGCTCATGATGTTGGGTGCGGGCCTAATCATTACGGAGTTCTTCATGCCTGCATACGGATCGCTCGGCGTCGGCGGCCTGGTGGCATTTGTCGTCGGCTCCATCATTTTATTCGACAATCGTTCGGCGCAGATGCAACTTGCATTGCCGGTAATCATGGGAGTCGCCATAGCCGGAGGGCTCATCATCGTCGGCATCGGCTGGATGGCGGCGAAGGCGCGACGCCGGCCGGCGAGCACCGGGGTCGAAACGATGATCGGTGCGCGTGTGGAGGCGGTCAACGATTGCGAGGAGCGTTGCCTGGTGCGCTATGGCGGTGAACTGTGGAACGCGCGCACGACAACCCCGCTCCGCGCCGGTCAGCAAGCTCGTATAGTCAGGGTCATGGATTTGACCCTTTGGGTGGAACCGCAACGCGATTAGCAAGGAGTACTCGATGATCTTTTCATTCCCTGTGGTCGTCGTCATATTGGCGGTGCTGGCCTTCAGTTCGTTGCGCATACTGAAGGAATACGAGCGCGGTGTGATGTTCACGCTCGGACGCTTCACCGGCGTCAAAGGGCCCGGTCCGCGGCTGGTGTTGCCGGGAATCCAGCAGATGAAGAAAGTGGAATTGCGAACCGTCGTGTTGAATGTGCCGAAGCAGGACGTAATTTCCCGGGACAATGTCTCCGTGAAGGTGAGCGCGGTGGTGTATTTTCGAATCGTCGACCCGGAGAAGGCGATTCTGCAGGTCACCAATCCGTGGGAGGCAACCAGTCAGCTCGCGCAAACCACGCTGCGTTCGGTGCTGGGACAGCATGAGATGGATGAGATGCTGGCGCAGCGCGACAAGCTCAATTCCGCCATTCAAGTGATCCTCGACGCGAATACGGCCGCATGGGGCATGAAGGTGACCAATGTTGAGATCAAGGATATCGATCTGGATGAGACCATGATCAGAGCGATGGCGCGGCAGGCGGAAGCCGAACGCGGCAGGCGCGCCAAGGTAATCCATGCGGAAGGCGAGAAGCAAGCCGCGCAAACGCTGGCCGAGGCCGCGCGGTTGCTGTCGAGCGAGCCCGCGTCCATACAGCTGCGCTATTTGCAGACGCTTGCGGATATCTCCAGTGAAAAGAGCTCGACGATCGTGTTCCCGCTGCCGATTGATTTGATCACGCCGTTGCTGCGAGGCCGAAAGGCCGACTAACACCGCTGCCGGGCACAACCCGCCTCAGCGCGCGCCGAGTTCCGCCAGCAGCGCCTGCGCGCCGTATACCTTATCGAGCGCCTCACGAATAATGGCGGGATGCACCGCGACCGCGCGATTTTTTGCGGGATCGAACCAATAGTCGCCGGCGATGGAATGAATATTCCCATCGAACATCAAGCCGACGATTCGTCCCTGCGCATCGATCAACGGACTGCCGGAATTGCCGCTGACGATGTCATTGTTGGTGGATAAACAGAATGGTGTTTGCATATCGAGCTGGTTCTTGACCTTCAACCAGCTTTCAGGAATCCGGAACGGCGGGATGCCGTTGGCGCGTTCAAAGGCGCGGTCAAGATGGGTGAAAGGCTCGATCTGGGTGCTGCCTTCGGCCCACCCTTGCACGGTGCCGTAGTTCAAGCGCAAAGTGAACGTGGCGTCCGGATACTGATTGGCGTCGTGGCCGTCGAAGCGCTCAGCTGCGATTGTCGCGGCTGCGGTGGCAATCGGCGCTTCGACCTCGTCCTCGTAGAGCTTGCGCACGGCGCGCGAATCCGCATCGACGGCGCGCGCGACCTCAATCATGGGATCGCGCGAGCCAGCTACGGCCGTCGCGCCGCCCTGCCACATGCGCCTGCGAACCGCCGCATCATCCAACTGGGTTTCGGCAATGAGCCTTAGGGCGAGTGCCCGCGGCGACTCTTTGGATAGGAGCCTGCGAACCACCGGATCGTCCGGGCCCAGCCATTCGCGCAGACGTTCGAGCGAGAAGCTCAGAGTCAGGACCTCCATCTCCGGGTACACCGGCACCTGAGCGAACAGCTGCTGTTCGATTCGCGGGATTGCCGCATCGGTGAATTCGCGCAACCTCTGCGCATTGGGCTTTGCACGTTCCTCGCCTCCACGAAGGAGCCAGCGCGCGTCGCGAAACAGGCCGCTGTTGAATCCGGCGCTGCTCTCGAGGAAGGAATACCGCACGTAGATCTCGCGCTCCCGGGCAATCGCGACCTCGATGACGCGCCATGGATCGGAGTCCGCGTGGTGATTTCTCGACCGAAAGGCTTTCTCCTCGTCCAATTTATGCTTCATGAAGGCGTCGTCATGCAGGGCATCCAAGAGCTGACGGCGCAGCTTGATGCCGTTCTCGATGCTGTTGAGGGGCGCCGCGACGATGCGTGCATCGGCGGGATTCGTCTCGCCGAACTGGATGTAGCGGCCCCGCAGCTCGGAGGCGCGCATCAATTGCGCCGGCAGCGGCATGTCGCGCTCGAACTGCAGCTGCGCGCTGGATTTCAGGCGTGAGGTATTGCCCGGGTTGCCGGAAACAAACACGAGTTCGCCGGCTCGCGGACCGGAAAAATCGATCGGCAGGTACGACGCCGGGCTCGCCGGCTTGCCGCCTTCGTACGCCCGCAATAACGCGAAGTCGAGCGACCAGCGTGGAAACTGAAAATTGTCGGGATCTCCCCCGAAACCGGCGATGGCGGCTTCGGGGGCGAAAACCAGCCGCACATCCTCGTAGCGCTTGTAGCGGTAAAGAAAGTATTGCCGTCCCTGGTAAAGCGTGACCGCCTGGCATTTGAGCCTGCCGGTTGTCGATCGGGCGCTCGCCTGTTCGCAATCTGCCTCGAGCCTGGTAAGCGCCTGCTTGCGTGCCGTGTTGGCTGCCGGGTCGGTCAGGCCGGAGACGGCCTTGGTCACCGCCTCAGTCACGTCTTGCATGCCGATCAGCACATCTGCGAGCTGCGTGACGCAACGCTCCTCGTGTGCGCGGTCTGCCGCCGCGAAACCGAGTTCCAGCTGGCTCTTGTCCTTATTGGAGATCTCCGCGAGACAGGATTCCACGCAGTGATGATTGGTCAATATCAACCCTTGGGGAGAGACGAAGGCGGCGGTGCAGTTGGCCAGCCGAATCGTCGACAGGCGCACCTTGTCGAGCCATGCAGGCGTCACGTCCACACCGTAGGTTTGCTTTACCGCCTGAGCGGGAAAGCTGTCGAAGGTCCACATGCCCTCCTCGGCGATGGCAGGCAGGCATGCGGCAAACGCCAGCAGCAATAGACTGATGCGCATCACTCTCCCCATCATCGATTATTCGAGTTCAGCAGGCCAGTGCGGCATTCTACCCGCAATATATTGCGGCAATCCGCGTCAGTTGATTTATGCTGAGGGCTCCAAGTCATGAACGTCATCGAGGCATTCAGGTAAATTGACTTTAGAGATTCCCGCTGCGCCGGCGCCTCCACCCAGGCACCGCGCCTTCACGTCGTTCGAAAATGGTGATTTTCGGATCTATTTCGCGACGACCACGGCCGCGATGCTCGCTGACAACGTCGAGCACGTGATCAGCTACTGGGTGATATTTCAGAAATTTCACTCCGCCGCGCTGGGTGGATTCGCCGTCATATCGCATTGGCTGCCGTTCCTGTTGCTGGCCGGTTTCAGCGGGAGCCTCGCCGACCGGTTCGACATACGCAGGCTCATCCAAATCGGGATGCTGCTGTTCATGGGCGTTTCGGTGAGCTGGGGGATGTTGTTTCTGAACGATTCAGTGACGATGTGGAAGGCTGAATTGCTGCTGGTGATCCACGGGCTGGCCGGCGTGATCTGGATTCCGGCCTCGCAGGTGTTGATTCACCAAGTCGTCACAGCTGAGCAATTGCCGAGCGCCGTGCGTATCAGCGCCACCGGCCGCTACTTGGGCACCCTGGTCGGTCCCGCCGTCGGAGCAGTACTATTGCTGGGACTGGGCCCGGCGTACGGCATTTTCACCAACGCACTAATCTATCTGCCCCTATTCGTGTGGCTGGTGTGGGCACCCTATGGCGCGGCCTTCACCGGGTGGCGGCCTCCGCGCCGGGCCATCAAGGGCTTTGCGGACATCTGGTCGACGATGAAAGTCATTGCGGCAAACCGGGTGCTGCTTTCCATGACGGTGCTGATCGGCGCCGCGTCATTCTTCATCGGCAATTCGTACCAGGCGCAGATGCCTGGGTTCGCCGGCGATCTAGGCCACGGCCGGGTGGATCTCTCGTACGGTGTTTTGCTCGGGGCGGACGCGGCGGGTGGCCTTGCCGGCGGCATCTTGCTGGAAAGCCGCGGCCTTCTGCCGCCGAGCGCGCGGACGGCCTTCATCCTGGCGATGATCTGGTGTTTTGCGCTCATCGGGTTTGCGCGCACCAACGTGTATGGGCTGGCAATAATTCTGCTGTTCTTTGCCGGATTCATGGAGCTGGCCTTCAATTCCATGGCGCAGGCGCTGGTGCAAATGAATGCGCCAGGCGAAATCCGCGGCCGCGTGCTCGGCGTATTTTCAATGTCCGCCTTGGGATTGCGCACCTTCAGCGGCTTGAATGTCGGAGTGCTCGGAGCACGCGTGGGCATACACAATTCGCTGGCGCTCAGTGCCGCGGCGTTGGCGACTGTCTACGCCGGCATGTTTGCCGTTCGCTATCGGCGTCGTCCCGCGAGCGGGTGATATGCCCGCAGCCGAAGTGCCGAACGATATCCGGTATATGCAGCGCGCGCTCGAGCTGGCGCGGCGCGCTGAGCAGGGCAATGAAGTGCCCGTGGGCGCAGTCGTGGTGGTGGACGGGAGCGTGGCCGGAGAGGGCTGGAATCAGCCGATCGCCTCGCACGATCCCACGGCGCATGCGGAAATCGTCGCGCTGCGCGCCGCTGCGGCGCAAGTCAATAATTACCGGCTGGAAGCTGCAACCCTGTATGTGACCTTGGAACCCTGTGCAATGTGCATCGGCGCGGCGCTCAACGCACGCGTAGCGAGGGTGGTATTCGGCGCCTGGGATCAAAAGGCCGGCGCGTGCGGCAGCGTGCTCGACTTGCCGCGCGAACCGCGCTTGACCCACCGGCTCGATGTGTTCGGCGGGGTCTGCAGCGAGGAGAGCAGCGCACTGCTGAAGCGGTTTTTCTCGACCCGGCGCTAGTTCAGCGACGCCGCTCCTGAATCGCCCCATGCCCATTCCAGCAGGTCGCGGTAGCCGCGCACGTTATCCACGTAGCGTACCGGCTCCCAGCCCCGGGCATAGCCGTTCTCGGTCTGGGTGTACCAGTATTCCTGCTCTAGCAGCGGCAGAAATTCGCGCACGTCCTGCCAGGAATCCGGGTCGCGTCCGGCCTTTTGCGCCAGCACGCGTGCATCCTCCAAATGTCCGTAGCCGATGTTGTAGGCCGCCAGCGCAAACCAGGTTCTGTCCGGCTGCGGCACATGCGCCGGGATTTTCTCGTACACCAGCCTGAAGTAGCGGGCGCCGGCAAAGATGCTCTGGCGCGGATCGGCGGCATTGGTGACCTTGCCCGCGCTGGCGGTTCCCGCGGTCAACTGCATCAAGCCCTTGGCGCCGGATGAGGAAGCGGCAGCAGGGTTCCACTTCGATTCCTGGTAACCGATTGCCGCCAGCAAGCGCCAATCCTGATTGCTCTGTTCCGCGGCTTCCTCGAACCATTGCTTGTAAAGCGGCAGGCGGCTCTGCATGTGGCGCATGAAGCCGCGGGCGCCGACGAACTCCAGATCCTCCGATCGTCCGTAGTAGCGCTTGACGATGGCGGCGAGCTCGCCGTCGGTGTTCAAGCGCGAGAAGTAGTCGCTCAGCTCACGCACGAATTCGGGGTCGCGGGTACTCGCGGCCCAAGCCAGAGACTGGCTGCCCGGAAAATCGAACGCGATGCGCAAGTCTGGATGCGCGTCGTGGGCCAGCGCAAATTCCGTGGAATCGGCGATGGTGTAATCGATGCTGCCGTCCGCGACCTCGTCCAACAGGGCTTGGGTATCGGTGCTAGTATTTTCCACCCAGACCAGTTCCGGCAGGGCATTGCGGGCTGCGTACAGGGTTTTGGCGTGCGAGCTTCCGGCTGCGATTTCCAGATAGCCGTTGCCGATGTCGGACAAAGAGTTCGGGTGGGTGGCACCGCGCAAGTAGATCAAGTGTTCGCGCACGCGCTGGTACGCAGGGCCGAATTCGACCCCGGCGATGGCCTGGGAAGGTACCTTCAGACCCGCCGCCGCCAGGTGGGCGCGACCCGAGGTTACGGCATCGTAAATTTCCGCGTAGCTTCGGACCGGCGTGATTTTGAGGTGCACGCTCAGTTCGTCCGCAAAACGGCGGGCCAACTCATATTCCGGGCCTTCAGGCATGTCGTCCGCACCGCGATAAAATGCCAGTGGCCCGTTGCGCGTGACAACACGCAATTCCCCGAGGGTTTTGATCTGATCGATCAAGCTCGGTGAAGGGGTGCAGGTGCCAAGCAGGGTGACCGCGGACGCCGCGATAGCAAGCTTGGAATACTGCCGCCAGGGCATTGGAAGGCTGAGGTTACGCACGGTCGTGAGCTGTTCAGAGTCCCGTGTGGCAGGCGAGTTCTACTGGGCGCGCCCTATGCCGATGCGCTAGAATAATCCCTAATCGCCCCTAGCGGGCGCTTGACAAATGTGTTTTGAGTCTTGTTTGCCCATCACGTCACAATGCGCAAAAACTTAAGAAAAACGCATTTGACCTTAAGTTAACCGGAGAGGTACCGAAGTGGTCATAACGGCGCCGACTCGAAATCGGATGGTCGGGTAATTCCGGCACGTGGGTTCGAATCCCACCCTCTCCGCCACTTTATCTGCTCTCGATTCAATGG